>CEAZ01049878.1_pt1 | contig 21281 bp, 25 predicted proteins | sample 557361 | NCBI WGS metagenome assembly CEAZ01 (sample SAMEA3182074, study PRJEB8094) | gut metagenome | biome: human; feature: gut; material: Stool; isolation source: human stools | place: Canada | collected 2012-02-22 | reverse complement strand
TACGCCTAATTATGGCGTAATATACAAGAAAAATATACGCCAATAAATGGCGTAATAGGAGGACAAAGAAATGCTGGCGAACGAAGTAAAGAGCATGGAGAAGGAGAACGAAGCGTTGAGGTATGAGAACGCGCTGCTGAAAAAGAGACTGGAAAGCGATCCGGAACGGAGACCAATGTTGTGCAAAGATTGTAAATTCTTCATGCAACATTACATAAAATCCGGGAGGAGCTTTTCAGCGATTGGTATCGGGCATTGCGTAGCAGGTCGGGGAACCAAGAACAGAGAAGCATACGGCAAAACATGCGACTATTTCGAATTTGGGGATTATGAGCTTCGAACAATGGAAAGGGAGGCTGGAATTACATGAACATAAAGGCACTCAAGGCAATTCGCAACATGCTCGCCGCGCTGGCAGCGGCGGCCGGAATCTTCCTGCTGGGCATCTGCGGGGCGGGCGATCAGGATCGGATCTCATTCGGGCAGCTGTGCCTGTACGGAGCCATCGGCTTGACAGGACTGGCAACCGGCGTGCTGGGATCGATCGTAATTAATAATGAACTCGAATGGAGGGGCAGAAAATGAAATGGCCGTATCGCTGTAAAGACTGTGGAGCGTACCTCGATCCGGGGGAAACATGCGACTGTAAAAAAGCCGACGAGCTGCAACTCAATCGGCTTAAAGAGACATCAAAAGATGCCAACATTAACAATAATAATATATCAGAGGAGGACACGATATGTCAACATTAACTATCACTATTGAGGCGCCTGAAATGGTGGCCGCCATCCGAGAGCTTGCTACTGCACTTGGGAACCACAGGGCGCAGCAGACAGCACCAACCGTCAACACTGTACCGCAACAAACACCAGTAACACCAACCAGCAACATTGTACCGCAGCAAGCGCCGGTAACAGTGATAAGCAGTGCTGTACCGCAACAAGCTTCTGCCGCGGTGCCCACGGCAACCGCAACTTATACAATTGATCAACTGGCTTATGCCGCGTCACCGTTGATTGACGCGGGAAAACTCCCCGAGTTACAGGCGTTGCTTGGTCAGTTCGGAGTCAATATTCTCACGGAGCTTCCGGCGGAACAATACGGCGCTTTTGCGACCGCGCTGCGCGGACTGGGGGCGAAGATATGAGCCACGCACTGCTCTCCGCGTCAAGCGCGAAGCGCTGGCTGACTTGCACACCGTCCGCCAGATTATGCGAAAACATGCCGGATACAGCGTCAGAATATGCCGCAGAAGGTACGCTTGCGCATGCAATCGCCGAGCTCAAACTGCGGAAATATATCGAGCCGATGTCTACCCGTACGTACAACCGCCAAATGAAAAAGCTGGAAGAGGATCCCGCGTATCAGGCTGAAATGCAATCTTACACCGATGTCTATATGGATTACATTAAGGATAGCGCGGCGCTGCGAGACCACCCGCCGCACATTGTCGCGGAATACAGGGTGGACTATTCTGCTTATGCACCGGAAGGGTACGGAACGGCTGACTGCATTATGATCGGCGACGGACTCCTAGAAATTGTGGACTATAAACACGGGAAGGGCGTACCGGTATCGGCAGAAAATAATCCTCAGTTGAGATTGTATGCGCTGGGCGCAATGAGGCAATACATGTTGTTATACCCGGTACATAAAATCCGCATGACAATTATACAGCCCCGTATTGATAACACCAATTCGGCCGATATGAATGTCTCAGAACTACTGGAATGGGGCGCGTCAATCAAGCCCCTTGCGCAGGCAGCATATGAGGGAACAGGCGACTTCGTGGCGGGTGAGCATTGCCGCTTCTGTGCGGCAAAAGCGATCTGCCGGGCCCGCAGTCGGGAATATACCGCACTTGAAGATTTTAGAGGCGAGGATCCTGCACTGCTGACGCCGGAAGAAATTGGGGTGATTCTCGGCAAGATAGACGGGCTCAAAAACTGGGCATCAGACGTGAGTGCGTATGCCTTGCAAAAAATTCTTTCCGGGGAGGAAATTCCCGGCTGGAAAGCGGTTGAAGGGCGCAGCAACCGCGAGATCCGAGATCTGGATACCGCGTTCAATCTGCTGAAACTCGCCGGATACCCAGACGAAGTGCTCTACGAGCGAAAGCCGCTCACAATTACTGGCTTGGAGAAGCTTGTAGGCAAGGCCAGATTATCGGAAATCATCGGAAATTACATCGTTAAGCCGGAAGGCAAGCCGACGCTTGCACCGGAGTCAGATACGAGAACCGCAATCACACGCGCAAAATCAGATTTTAAGGAGGAAGTATCATGATGAATAACAATCCCAGGCACATTGTAACCGGACAGGTAAGACTGTCCTATGTCAATCTACTTAAGCCTTATGCCAGAGAAGGTCAGGAGGCGAAATACAGCGCAACAATTCTTGTCCCTAAGACTGATACGGCAACGAAGGCGCGAATCGACGCAGCCATCAATGCGGCAAAGCAAGACGGTCCTGCAAAATGGGGCGGGGTGATTCCGCCAATCGTAGCGATTCCGGTGCATGATGGCGACGGCGTAAGACCGTCTGACGGAATGCCGTTTGGCGAGGAATGCAAAGGGCATTGGGTATTCACCGCTTCAAGTAAAATTCAACCGGAAATCGTTGATATCAACATCAACCCGATTCTTGATCCCACTGAAATTTACAGTGGGCTCTACGCACGCGTAGGCGTGACCTTCTTCGCCTATAACGCGGGCGGAAAGAAAGGAATCGGATGCGGATTAGAAACCGTGCAAAAGCTTCAAGACGGCGAGCCTCTTAGCAACCGTGCAAGCGCGTCTGATGACTTCGGCAGCATCCAGCCCGTGCATCAGATTAATCCTATTACTGGATTACCGCTATGAGACATCTATCGATCGACCTCGAAACTTATAGCAGCGTTGACCTCAAAAAATCGGGACTGTACAAATATGTGCAGTCTCCAGATTTTCAGATCCTGTTGTGTGCCTACTCACGCAGCGCGGATGGAATCAACTGGACTCCAGTAGAGGTGATCGATCTCATAACTGATCCTGATGCAGAGCGCAAAATGACGGGACTCATACACGATTTGTTTGACTACCAATGCCTCAAGCATGCATACAACGCAGCATTTGAATGGTATTGCCTCTGTAAGCATTTTTCGCGATATGTCACAGAGGACTTTGCGATAAGCTGGCTCAAACAATGGCGCTGTACAATGGTACACGGGCTCTATTGCGGATATCCGGGAGGGCTCGCCGCTATAGGAGAGGCACTAGGGCTTCCACAAGACAAACGCAAGCTCGGCATTGGTTCCGCACTGATTCGAACCTTCTGTATGCCGCGTGGTGCAGTCGGAGGCCGTACGCTCCCGCAGCACGAACCGAAAAAATGGGACCTGTTCAAAGATTACTGCGCCCAGGACGTGCGCACAGAAATAGAGATTGAAAAGATATTATCCGCATACCCTGTCCCAGAAAATGAACAAAAGCTGTGGGAACTTGATCAATCTATGAACGCTTACGGAATCAACCTCGACACTGAACTCATCCGTGGTGCGCTGGCATGCAGCCAAACGGTCACCGACGAGCTTACGGAAGAGGCAATCCGTATATCTGGCATCGATAACCCAAAATCGGTACAGCAATTATCGAAATGGCTTGAGACGGAAACCGGCGACAAAGTCGACAATCTTCGTAGGGACACTGTCGCAAACATGATCGACACAACGGATAACGACAAAGTAAAAAGGCTTCTCGAAATAAGACTGGAGCTCTCAAAAACCTCCGTCAAAAAATATGCAGCAATGGACGCTGCAGTGTGTGAAGATGGCAGAGTTCGAGGGCTGCTCCAATTTTACGGAGCCAATCGTACCGGCAGATGGGCGGGAAGGATCGTGCAGGTACAGAATCTTCCCCGTAACTATATAGATACACTGGATTTAGCCCGTGCGCTTGTCAAGGAAGACAAAACGGCGGCGCTGAAGTTGGTGTATGGGAATGTGCCGGACACATTGTCCCAGCTTATCCGTACCGCATTTATCCCGTCACATGGAAACCGTTTCGTGGTGGCAGATTTTTCGGCAATTGAGGCGCGCGTGATTGCGTGGCTTGCCGGAGAGAGCTGGCGCCAGGAAGTCTTCCGGACACACGGAAAGATCTATGAAGCCTCTGCATCAGCCATGTTCGGTGTTCCAATTGAACGGATCAAAAAAGGTAACCCGGAGTATGCACTGCGTGCCAAAGGCAAGGTAGCAGAGCTGGCGCTTGGGTACCAGGGCTCAAGTGGCGCACTGATTGTAATGGGTGCTCTGAACATGGGCCTGACAGAAGAAGAATTGCCCGATATCGTAGCTAGATGGAGGCAGGCAAACAAACGTATTGTTGCACTTTGGTATGCCTTCGAAGAGGCCGTGAAAAATACAATTTCTACCGGCGCACCAACTGGTGTAAACGGAATTGTTTTTGCAATGGAGGGCGATTTGATAACGGGGCAGATGTTTTTGACCGTCAGGCTCCCGAGTGGCAGAAAGCTGCATTACGCAAAGCCGCAGCTTACAGTTAACGAGATCGGACGTAGATCCATCACGTACATGGGCGTGGATCAAGAAAAGAAAAAATGGACGCAGCTTGAAACGTATGGCGGGAAGCTTGTGGAAAACACCGTGCAGGCCATCGCCAGAGACTGCTTGGCAATCGCTCTGCAGCGCCTGGATGCTGCCGGATATAGATCTGTCATGCACATCCACGACGAGGTGGTTATCGATTGTCCTGAAAACCAATGCGATCTGGAACGCGTGTGCAAGATCATGGGCGAGCCGATCCCCTGGGCGGAAGGTCTGATTCTCCGGGCGGACGGGTTCCTCACGGACTATTACAGAAAGGATTAATCCTATGGTACTGAAATATGACAGACAGATAACGATAAGTACCGCAAATAGCCGTTACGCTGAAAATTGGCCGGCGCAGAAAATGTATCTCTCCGAGCTTGTAGACCGGCTCAAGGTACCAATGCGCAGTCAGGAATCACTCAGTGTATACCTCAAAATGCCCAAGGCGAAGCAGGATAACCTCAAAGACGTCGGAGGCTTTGTCGGTGGAGAACTGCTTGGTGGGCGTCGAAAAAATGGATCGGTAAAGGGTAGGGATTTCATATCACTAGATCTGGACAGCATCCCTGCAGGAGAAACCGATACTACGCTCAAAAAGATCGCCGCACTGGGTTGCGGCTGCTGCGTGTACAGCACGCGCAAGCACGAGCCTTCCAAGCCTCGACTGCGCGCCCTGGTGTGGTTAGACCGCACATGCAGCGCAGACGAATATGAGGCGATATCGCGCAAACTTGCCGAGATCATCGGAATCCAACTTTGTGATCCATCCACCTTCCAGCCGACACGGCTAATGTACTGGCCGAGCTGCTGCAGTGACAGTCAATATGTATATGAGGTGTACGACAACCCATTCTTATCAGTTGACGGGATGCTGCGAATGTATCAGAACTGGCGTAATGTTGCAGAATGGCCGCAGGTTCCGGGCGCTGCAGACTTGCCGAAACGACTCGCTGCAAAACAGGGTGATCCGACAGAAAAAACAGGCATCGTCGGGGCGTTCTGTCGGATATACGATATATACCGGGCGTTTGAGCTGATTCCTGGCATCTATGAGCCATGCACTGGATCAGACCGGTATACATACGTAGGCGGATCCACTTCGGGCGGAGCAGTGATATATGATGGCGGAAAATTCTTATATTCCCATCATGCTACAGATCCGTGCGGGGGCAGGCTGGTCAACGCATTTGACCTTATAAGGATCCACAAGTTCGGGGAGCTGGATGACAGCGCAAAGGCGGATACGCCGGTCAACCGGCTGCCGTCATACACCGCGATGACCGAATTCGCAGTTGGAATCCCTGAAGTTGCAAAGGCAATGGCAAAAGAACGTTACGCATTAACCCTGAAAGATTTTGGTCAAGCGGATGATTGGATCAAGCAACTCGATATGACAGAGGTAGGCTACGCCAGCACAATCAACAATATCCTTCTGCTCCTCGAACATCATGATGACCTTAAGGATCGGATATTCTACGACGAATTCGCGCGGCGCCCCGTTATACGGGGGCGGATGCCATGGGACGCAAAGGATCCGGAAACTGCGGAGCGTACTTGGCGTGAGGGGGATGACGCCGGCGTTAGCTGGTATATGGAAAAGACATTCAAAATCCACGGTGAGAGCAAAGTTCGAAACGCGCTGCTGTTGCACAAGGATCGGCATTCCTATAATCGAGTAAAGGAGTACCTATTAGGTCTTCCGGCCTGGGATGGTGTAAAGCGATTGGATACGCTGTTTGTAGACTATCTAGGCGCTGAGAATTCGGAATATGTCCGCGCAGTAACAAGAAAAAGCTGGACCGCAGCAGTAGCTAGAGCATTATGCCCGGGCACTAAATATGACAATATGACTGTAATTACCGGCGCCCAAGGCATCGGCAAAAGCTCGCTGCTGAAAATAATGGGAGGGGCATGGTTTTCTGATTCTCTTAAGACATTTGAGGGCAAAGAGGCATGCGAGCTTGTGCAAGGCGTATGGATCGTTGAAATTGCGGAATTGGCGGCATTCAGCAGAGCCGAAACAAGCAAAATCAAACACTTCCTGAGCCAGACAGAGGATATATTCCGTGCAGCCTACGCAAAAAATACGGAGTGGTGTCCGAGGCGTTGTGTATTCTTCGGAACAACCAATGACGCCGAATATCTGAAAGACAACACCGGGGACCGGCGCTTTTGGCCAATTGATGCCGGTATACAGAGACCGAAAAAGAATGTTTTCGAGGATCTGCCGACAGAGCGAGATCAGATTTGGGCCGAGGCCTTGCTCCGATATCAGATGGCTGAACCACTCTATCTGCCAGCGGAGCTTATGGAGGCGGCTCAGAAAGTTCAGGAGACACACAGAATCAGTGACGACCGCACAGGCGTAATCCAAGAGTTTTTGGAGCTCAAACTGCCGAAAAATTGGAGCCGAATATCAACCGCGCAGCGCCGCATATGGCTCAACGGGGGAGCCGAAAACGAGGGTGAAATCGAGCGCGATCGAGTATGTGTAGCAGAAATCTGGACGGAGTGTCTCGGACAGGATCTGGCGCGCCTGGATGCCAAAGCATCAAAGGACATCCGGAATATTATGGATCGAATGCCGGGCTGGAAAAAGAGTACGAAGGCGATGAAAAGACCGCCCTACGGAGTGGTTAAAGGGTACGAAAAAGAGGTAACCAAACAGGTAACTTTTAGGTAACCGGTTACCTGAAAAGTTACCTAAAAGGTAACCGGTTACCTCGCGGTTACCTGAAAAGTTACCTAAAAAAACGCGTAAAATTAAAGGTTTTTTTAAAATAGGTAACTAGGTAACCATTTTTTACTTTAATTAATTGAATATAGGTAATTAGGGAGTATATAAAACACCTAATCGCCTGATTTTATATGTCATATACGCGCGCGTGAGAAGTTACCGGGAGGGCGAAACAATGAAAGAAGCTGAAATCGAAAAAAGAATGGTGAAAGCGATCGAAGGTATGGGCGGCTTATGCTGGAAGTTCACCTCCCCCGGAACCATCGGCGTGCCGGATCGGATCGTAGTGCTGCCGGACGGCTCAGTGATCTTTGTAGAGCTTAAAGCTGAATTCGGCAGAATGGCCAATATCCAGCGATACCGGATATCGCAGTTGAAAAAATGCGGCGTTGATGCAAGAAAGATTCAGGGGCTGGAAGAGATGAAATCATTTGTGCGCGAATGCAAAACACGGCTGGAAGGAGGCGAGAGGAGTGAAATATAACCCGCATCCGTACCAGGCCTATTGCGAAAATCGAATCATTGAAACATCCGCACTGGCGCTGTGGCTTGATATGGGACTGGGCAAGACGGTAATTACGCTAACCGCGATCAAGGAGCTGAAATATTACCGGTTTGCGGTAAAAAAAGTTCTGGTAATCGCGCCCAAAAAGGTTGCAGAGGCTACTTGGCAGAAAGAAGCTGCGAAGTGGGATCATCTGAGGGGGCTTCGAATCATCAGTTGCCTCGGAAACACAACGCAGCGGATTAAGGCGGTAAATACGCCGGGGGATATCTATATCATCAACCGCGAAAATGTGGTGTGGTTGGAGGATTATTACCGTAACGATTGGCCATTTGACATGGTGGTTGTGGATGAGTCCAGCAGCTTTAAAAACCCTGCTGCGAAGCGATTTAAGGCACTATCCCGAGTCAGGGGGAAAATGTCACGCATTATTGAGCTTACGGGCACACCGGCGCCGAACAGCTTGCAGGATGTCTGGGCACAGGTATACTTGCTGGATCAAGGGGCGCGGCTTGGGAAGTACATTACCCATTTCCGGGAGCGGTACATGGAGCCGGATAAGCGGGATCGCGCGATGGTCTACAGCTATAAGCCCAAGGACGGAGCTGTGGATGTAGTACACCAAAAGATCAGCGATATCTGCGTGAGTATGAAAGCGGAGGACTACTTACAACTACCGGAGTGCGTGATCGACGACATACCGGTGGTGCTGGATCCCAAGGCGCAGCAGCAATACAACCAGCTGGAGCGGGATCTGCTGCTTAGTGTGGAGTCGAGCGTGATCGACGTGGCGTCGGCAGCAGCGTTGTCCAATAAGCTTCTGCAGTTGTGCAATGGTGCATGCTATACGGACGACGGATCAGTGGTGCAGATCCACGGCTGCAAGCTGCAGGCATTGTACGAGGTGGTTGAGGGCCTCAACGGGCAGCCGGTTTTGCTGTTTTATAATTTCCGGCACGATATTGCAAGAATCATCGAAACGCTGAAACCACTGAAGCTGCGGATCCGCCAGCTGGCGGGAAAGGCTGATGAGGATGCGTGGAATAACCACGAGGTTGATGTGCTGCTTGCGCATCCGGCGAGCTGCGCGTATGGGCTTAACCTGCAGGATGGGGGAAACCATATCGTGTGGTTTGGGCTTAACTGGAGCCTGGAGCTATACCAGCAAGCCAATAAGCGGCTGCACAGGCAAGGGCAGCTGCAGGCGGTTATCATACATCGCCTGTACGTGGAGGGCGCGCGGGATGAGGATGTGATCGCCGCGCTGTCAAGCAAGGGGGCGACACAAAATCACCTGATTGATAGCTTGAAGTTACGGATCAAAAGATTGAAGGAGGTACAAAAATGACACAAACTGAATTATCAGAGATATCAGAGATACTTGAAAAACACAGAAAATGGCTGGCGGGAGAAGCTGGTGGACAACGCGCCGATCTACGCGGAGCCAACCTGCGCGAAGCCGACCTGATCGGAGCCAATCTGTATAACTGCGGCCTGCCACTGTGGTGCGGCGGTCTGAACATAAAATTGGACAGACGGCAGATGGCACAGCTGATCTATCACTTCTGCAGCATGGACTGCGATGACTCCGAAGTGCTAGAGATGCAGAAATCAATGTATGCATTTGCGAACGAGTTTGCGGAAAGCCGATTCGACCTGAAGAACAGAAAATTTCCGGAGGAGGGATAATATGCAAAAACAATATGCGGATCCAACATCGTATGAAGCGAAACTGGAAAAAGTCATGTCGAGACTTGGCGTCGAAAAATATGACTATAACTGGGACCGAAAGATGTGTTGGGTAGAATTCTGGATTAACGGCCAATTATATCGATTTGAGCACAGTATCGATAACGCCGCAAAACACGGAATAACTGTCAGATATGGATCGGATGCATTCGCGCAAGTTGTATTGACATTAGAAGACATTGCCAGAATGACAGAACGAGGCATCTATGAATTACAGACATGGGTAGCAGGAATCAAGGCACTGCCACAACCGCAAGATATACCAGATTGTTTTCGCGTGTTGGGATTTTCGGAGCTTCCACACGTGGACGAATTGAAAAAGAGATACAAGCAGATTGTAAAAACGGCTCACCCGGACACTGGAGGGGATTCGGACTATTTCCAGCAAGTTCAAATAGCGTATAGATCGGCCAATGATTATTTGGGGGCTGGTGAAGCCAATGTCTGATTACTACACATGCAGATATAGATATGCAGCCGCACTTCCGATGTGCAGCTGCCCGGCCATGTGCCGAGAAACAATCGTTGCAACGTGTATCGACATTAAAAAAGACTGCAAAAATTGCAGATATTACAGATGTGACGAGGAAGAGATCCTAACAGATCGGAAAGGACGGAAAAATGACTGATATATTATGCGACGAAGTGAATGGTACATAGATGCCATCAAAACACACAGGGACGTGATGGAGTTCCCGGAAATGGAGTAGAAAATGAACTATAACATTAGCAGGAGGATCAAAAATGAAAGCGTGGTTAGTGAAAATAAAAGATGAAAATTACGCAACAGTTGTTTTTGCGGAAACAAGAGGTAAAGCAAGATCAATAGCAATGTCAACAGATGCTTGCCAAGACGCTGATTTTTGCGAAATAGAAGTGTACAGACAAAAATCAATGGATAAATACCATACCAAAGGCAAAACAGAAATGGATTGGTGTAACGCTAATGAGCGGGTTGCATTAGTGAAAGAGTTAGGGTTTTTCTGTGGCGATGATTATTTGGACCTTGATGCTTGCGAGGATTGCCCAGCAAAGGATTATTGCGATAGATATACAGATTGCAAGGAGGATCAAAATGAATCATAAAATAAAACATGATCAGAACAAAATCCGACTGGAGCTTGTGCCTCCGTCGTTGATGTGGGCGGTCGGCATCGAGCTGGAATTGACAAGTGGGGGAAAGCCATGAATTTTTTTACTGGTCTGGTCATAGGCATACTGCTCGGGGCGGCTGTGTATGCAATGGGGAGGGGAGGAAAATGAATGCGGAATACTTCTTGCGGTCATATGCCACGTTCACCTTGTACCGCCTCCAGGCGGAGACGGAGCTGAAAAAATTGAAAGACGAACGATATGCGATCTACGCCGAAGGTACGCCGCCTGATGGGCAGCCCCGCAGCTCGGATACGGGAAATCCAACGGCCAAAATTGTGGAGAAGCTGGACCGGTACGACAGAAAGATTGCTCGAATCGAAGCGGAAATTGCTACATACGACGCCAGGATGCAAGGCATCGAGGATGTTGTGTCCCGGCTCTCGCCCGATGAGCAGCAGATCGCACGGCTGCGGTACATGCGTACGAAGCCGCTGCGGTGGGATGAGATAGCGCGGGAGTTACACTATAGCGAATGGCAATGCTATCGGATCAATCAACGGCTTTTAAAGAAAATCAAAAACATGCCAGTTGACTGCGGGTATAACATGATATACTGATTACAGTGGATTTTCGGGTAGTCCATGTTGTACCTCCTTTACTGCCCCCTGGAGACAGGGGGTATTTTCATGCAAAAAATCGAGAGGTGAATATTATGCCAAACATATCAACCGTCAGCGCCGTTATTAACGGCCAGACATATAATCTGACACTGGATTCCGCAAGCGGAAAGTATAAGGCGACCATCACCGCCCCGTCGAAATCCAGTTACAACGAACCAGGGCATTACTACGACGTTAAGGTGACAGCGGAGGACGAATACGGCAATACTGTATCTGCCGATTCTACGCACGCCACGCTGGGAGAATCGCTGCAGCTGCGTGTCAAGGAGAAGACCAAGCCCGTCATTGCCGTGACTGCGCCGACGGCAGGAGCAACCGTCACGAACAACAAGCCGGCCATCAAGATCAATGTCACGGACAGCGATTCCGGAATTGACACCAGCACGTTCAAATTGTACATCGATAACGGTCCTGCGATCACATGGATGTCTGGCATGCGTTCTGAGATCACGGATGGATATACCTGGACGTATACGCCGACAACCGCACTGTCAGATGGACCTCACACGCTCAAGATTGACGTGTCCGACTTCGACGGCAATGCAGCGACGCAGAAGACGTCTACCTTCAAGGTGGATACAACGCCGCCTGTGCTCTCCGTAACGACTCCGACAGACAATTACTACACTAAGGAGACCTCCCTTACCGTCAACGGAACGACGAACGATGCTACGTCTTCACCGGTCACAATTACGATCAAGGTCAATGATGTTGATGCAGGCGCAGTGACCGTACAGAGCAACGGAAGCTTCTCGAAAGCTGTCACGCTGATTTCCCAGATGTCTCCTAATGTCATCGTTGTTACGGCGACAGACGGTGCGGGCAAAACGTCCACTGTTACGCGGAACGTCTACTGCAATACGATCGCGCCGGTTATTTCTGAGGTTACAATCGAGCCGAATCCCGTAGATGCGGGCGCAACGTATGTGATCACGGTCACGGTGTCCTGATATGATCACGTCAATGTACGGGCACTGTGACGCGTTCGATGTGATCTATACGCAGGTCGGTGAGAATCAGTGGCGGGCGACGGTACCGCCGGATCTGACGGACGGAAAATATGTCGTAGATATCTACGGAGTTGATAATACAGGATTCCTGGTCTATTGGGCCGGGATCCTGTACATGTACGACAGCAGATTCGTGAAATTGGAGCTGCTGCCTGACAGCTGCGTCATGTTCTACACGGACACCGTTGACATGTCCGATGTCTGGGATTCATCCGATCGATGGGATATGTCCGTAGTGTGTGATACATTCGAAGTATGGGATTCTTCCGACATGATCGAGTTCTGTATTTCGGATCCAACGCCGTGTGGTTAAGCGATTGGGGGCCTAAAAATGGAATGTTGTCCAAAACTGAATTTCATTGCGGGGGAGAAAAAATACGTCTGTGCGAAGCTGACTTCCTGCATCGGGCAGGTATTCACGCTGGCCGACGCATCGTGGGAGCTGTCTGCGATGGACGGCACGCAAGTTGCGTCCGGGGACTGTGATGTTGTTGACGACGGCTCCGCAAAGACGCTGCGTGCACTGGTGGAACCGCCGGAAGCGGGGACGTATGTACTCGAATTCACGTACACGATTCCTCCGGAAATATTCATTCGCCGGGTGATGATCTATGTCGGTTAAGATCACAGCGGCCAGCATTACGCCGAATCCGGTGAACACTTCAGAGCAGTTCATCCTATCGGTTGACGTGATCCAGTCAACCTGGGAATGGCTGAACGGCTATACATGGGGATCAATAGAATCCCGGACATGGAAAGATATTGAAAACGGGGAAATCACAAGCTAGGAGGGAACTCTCAATGGCAACCTATACATCGAAACTAGGGCTCAAAAAACCCGCTGATACGGATTATGTGGACGTAGCGGATATTAATGGCAATATGGATACGCTGGACGGAGCATTCGCGCGATTCGCTGTGTGCAGCACAGCGGCTGCAACGGCGGCGAAAACTGCCACGATTTCCGGCTTCAAACTATTCACGGGAGCCGTAGCGTACATCAAATTCTCAGTCAAGAACACAGCAGCCAATCCGACGCTGAATATATCCGGCACCGGTGCGAAAGCGATCCAGTATCAAGGTGCTGCGATCTCATCGTCCTATCTCAACGCCAACCGCACGTATGCGTTTGTGTATGACGGTAGCGTATATCAGCTGATCGGGGACATCAACACAGATACAAAATACTCTGTATTCACTGGGGCAACCACATCAGCAGCTGGAAAAACAGGTCTCGTTCCCGCACCGGCAGCGGGGTACAGTAGCCGATTCCTGCGGGGAGACGGTACGTGGGTATCCGAGACGTCATTATGCTATCATGGACAGTTGTCAATCCCATCAAATGCTAACCTTAATGATTACACGACACCGGGCTGGTATTATTGTCCATCTAATGCAACTGTTGGCACACTTTCGAATTGCCCTGCATCAAGAGCATTTTCATTAAGAGTCTATACGCATGCGGGCACCAATCAGGTACTTACAACTTACATTCCAAGTGATGATCTAAGGATCTACATTCGCAATTATTATAACAATGAATGGAGCGACTGGTATCGTATATATACACAAGTAGATATGCCCTTAGCATCAACTACTTCTGCAGGATTTTTACGGCAATTAAGTGGAAGTACTACAGCATTTTTGCGCGCGGATGGAACATGGGCGAAACCACCGAATACTACCTATTCCGCCTTCACGGGAGCGACAGCGACAGCGGCCGGAAAAGCAGGCCTGGTTCCCGCACCGGCAGCGGGGTACAATACCAGATTCCTGCGCGGGGACGGCACATGGGCAGCAGCCGGCGGGATGGATCTGGATGCACTGGCAAGCAATACGGATCCGATTGAGATTCAGGGGGAGGGGGCTAACAATGCAACTGGCCTGACGCTGCGGCAAAAGAACGCCTCGTATGACGATATGATCCAGACGCTGGAAATGAAATCGTTCAATGGACCTCCCGGACGAACTTTTTATGCGGCATTGAAACACGGTGATGGTACCGATTGGGAGACAGCGGGCACAGACTACGGAGGGCTCGAAGTATGGCTGAACTGGTCCAGCAAGAGCGGATATCTGAGACCGATCTTGGATGACGTATATTCGCTGGGGTATTCTGGCAAGCGATGGAGCACTGTATATGCCTCCAACGGTACGATCCAGACCAGCGACCGGAGGCGTAAGAATGACATCAGGCTGGTTCCGCAGAAGGATCAGACGGCGGAAGAAACGCCTGCGCTGACGCAGGAGGATCTGCTCGACTTCGTTCGTAATGTCGACATCTACACCTATGTGTCAGATCCGACGCATACCGAGACAGTGCAGGACGCCATGGCGGCCAACGAATATGAGAAGATTCACATCGGGATCATGGCCAACGACCTCACAGGCAGCAAGATCTTCCCGTTCATCGGTCACAAGGATGGAGCGGACGAAGACGCGATGGTTGGGATGAAATATGAGTCGCTGGGCGTGGTTGCCTTGTATGCGATCCGAGCTCTGTACGACAGGATCGACAAGCTGGAGAAGCGTATCGAGGAACTGGAGGCCAGCGGAAAATAAGCGCAAAACGGCGAGAGGTGGGTGACGTGGAACGTGAAAGTAATCTGATTAGATGGGAAAATCTAACCCCAGAAGAACAATTCGAATCGGTTAGTCGCGCCGGAAAAGCGTCTGCGGCAGCCAGGCGCAGGCGGAAGAGTATGAGGCAAGTTATGGAGATGTTGCTGAGCCTCCCGGCCGGCGCAACAGCGGATTACAATACGATTGCTGATGCTGGAATTGATGTTAAGGATCTGGGCGAAGAGACCGTGAACAATGTGATTGTCGTTATGGCGGCGCTGCTCAAAAACGCTAAGGCCGGCGACGTGGCCAGCATTAAGGAGCTGCGCAGCATCATTCAGGAAGAAATTCTGATGAAGCACAAAATCAAGAACGACAACGCGCGTCTGGAGCTCGAACGCAAGAAGCTTGAACTGCCGACGCCGGAGCCGATTTCATATGCCGGGATCCCCGCATTAATGATTGCACCGACCTTCGCGCCGGTGCATTTTGATGTTCAGGAACGGACGCATTCCGAGTACGTGTTTCCTGGGGGGCGCGGTTCTACAAAATCCTCGTTCGTGTCGATGGAAGTGATCGACCTGCTGATGCACTACGAGCAGATGCATGCCGTGGTCCTGCGCCAAGTGGCAGACACACTGCGCGGATCGGTCTATCAGCAGATTATGTGGGCAATTTCCGCGCTGGGACTGGACGATGAATTCAACTGCACTGTGTCTCCGTTGGAGATTACCAGAAGGTCCACGGGACAGAAGATCTATTTCAGGGGCGCGGATGATCCTGGGAAGATCAAGTCGATCAAGGTGCCGTTCGGCTATATCGGAATTGTGTGGTTTGAGGAACTAGATCAGTTTTCCGGTGAGGAATCGGTCCGCAAAATTGAGCAGTCCGTCATTCGCGGCGGAGATATGGCCTTTAAGTTTAAAACGTTCAATCCGCCGAAATCTGCCAACAACTGGGCGAATCAATATATCAAGATCCCCAGGGAGGACCGGCTGGTCACTGAGAGCAATTATCTGACGGTGCCCCCTAAATGGCTGGGGAAGCCGTTCCTGGACGACGCTGAATTCCTGAAAGCGACGAACCCGATTGCGTATGAAAACGAGTATCTGGGCGTGGCCAACGGCGTGGGCGGAAACGTTTTTGATAACGTGCTTGTGCGCGAAATCTCAGACGACGAACTCGCACAGTTCGACAGGATCTATCGCGGCGTCGACTGGGGCTGGTATCCGGATCCGTTCGCGTATGTGGCCATGTATTACGACGCGGCGCGTCTGAGACTGGTAATCATTGACGAATACCGCTGCAATAAGCAGAGCAACGCACAGACTGCAGAGGCGCTCAAGCGGCGCGGAGTCGGGAAAAACACGATGGTGATCTGCGACAGCGCGGAAAACAAATCCATTGGAGACTATTGCGAGGCCGGAATTTTCGCCCGACCAGCGGCCAAAGGCCCCGGTTCGGTGGAGTACGGCATGAAATGGCTGCAATCCCTCAACGAAATCGTGATCGACAACAGGCGATGCCCGGAAACTACACGGGAATTCCTGGAGTATGAATACGCGCGGGACAAGGAAGGAAACGTGATCACCGGCTATCCGGATGCGAATAATCACAGTATTGATGCTGTACGGTACGCACTGGAGGACGTGATTCGCAATGTAAGAGTAAGGTGACAACAGTATGATCAGCAATATGGAGCTGCTAAAACAGAGAATAGCAATCGACGGAAAACTGAACATGTCCGATATCATAAAATCGATCCTCAAGGACGCAGGAGACGACGTCAAGCGGAAGTACATGAATGTCGGGCAGCGGTATTATGACGGTGACCACGACGTGCTGCGCGAGGATTTCGCGTCCTCGTGGGTATACGAGGATGATGACCAAGGCCGCGAAAAGAAAAGCCTGATCGTGAATGACAACAAGTCTAATCACCACAACGTCCATAATTACCATCAGCTGCTCGTAGACCAGAAAGCCAGCTATATTGCCGGAAAAACGCCCACAGTAACGGTTGAGGGCGCGGAGGAGAGCAGTGATCTCAAGGCGTACGAAAACGAAATCACAAGGTACGTTGACGAAACCTTCGCAGACACCATGATTGACTATATTACCGGGGCCAGCAACAAGGGCGTCGAGTACCTGCATTTTTACATTGACCAAAGCAGCAAGCTGTGCTACACAATCATCCCGGCGCAAGAGGTTATTGCGTATTATGACGCGCAGTATCAGAAGAATCTTGAGGCGGTGATCCGGTTCTACTCATTCTCCGTCGTTAAGCCTGGCGGGGAGACGGCTGAGCGCAAGAGGGTTGAGTGGTGGACGCCGCAGGATGTCACGTATTACACTGAAGATGACGAGGGGAATTTCATTCTTGATCCGGACATCAAGCGCAATCCGGCACCGCATTTCTGGAATGTGACCTATCTCAACGGTTCCGCAACGCGGCGTGAGGCGCAGAGCTGGGGCAGAGTTCCGTTCGTTGCGCTGCGGAACAATAGCAGCTGCTCCAGCGACCTGACGCGGATCAAGGGGATGCAGGATGCATACAATCTGCTTTCTAGCAGCAGCACCAACAACCAGATCGATCTTGTAGAGCTGTATTGGATGATCCAGGGCTATGGCGGAGAAACAGCCAGAGCGATTGAATCCAAGCTGCGGATCAATAAGGCTGTAAGCATCACGGATCCCAACGGCAAGATTCAGGCGGAGCAGGTAACGCTTGCGGTGGGAGAACGCCTGGATTGGCTCAAGATGCTGCGCAAGGATATCTACCATCTGGGCATGGGCATGGATGTGGACGACGAGACCTTCGGTACAGCTCCGTCCGGCGTTGCGCTGGAGTTCAAATACGAGCTTCTCGACCAGAAAGCGGATCAGCTGATCCGTAAGCTGCAGCTGGCAATGAATGATTTCTTCTGGTTCATAACGAAGTACATTAATGACCGGAACGGAACAGCATATGACAGCAATCTGGTCAAGGTGACGGTTCACAAAAACAAGCATACCAACGACGTCGAAAAAATCGACGCAATCATGGCGTCGCGCGATCTGGTCCCGGATAAGCTGCTTTTGGAGCGCCATCCGTACGTGGACGACGTCAACGAGGCGCTCAAAGAGCTGAAAGCGCAGAAGGAAGAGGCAAGAAAGGATCAACAGGCCATGTTCGGCAGCCCGGTTAATACGCCTTCTGACGGTGGCGCAAATGAAGAGTGACGCATATTGGAAGCGTCGCGCCGAGCAGCGCATGTACGAATACATTCAGGAGGCTGACCGGGTGGCCGACGAGGTTGGAAAAGCGTATTTGCAAGCGGCAGGATATCTGGAGGCGCAGACGAAAAAAATCTTTGATACATACCGAAAAGGAGGGGGCTTGAGTGAAGCGGAAGCAAGACGGCTCCTGAACGACGTCGGAAATGCAACCGATTATGACACGTTAAAAAAGGCGTACAACCGCGTAAAGGATCCAGACATGAAGCAGATGCTGCTGAATCAGCTTAATGCGCCGGCTTATCGGGCAAGGATAGAGCGTCTGCAGCAGCTGCGGGAGGATCTGGACCGCAAATGCCGCGAGCTGTACAAGATCGAGACGAAGGCGACTGACGAGCATCTGATCAATACGGCACAGAATGCCTATTACCGTACCATGTATGACATCCAGATCGGCACGGGCTATGGTTTCGGATTTGCGCAAATTTCCGAGCAGGGCGTCAATGAGATCCTTCGCAATAACTGGAGCGGAGCATCGTATTCCTCCCGCATCTGGAGCAATACGCAGACCGTGGCAGAGCTGATCAAAAACGAGCTGTTTCTCGGCGTTTTGGCGGGAAAATCGCAGCATGAAATGTCGGCTGCGATCATGGAAAAAATGGGCGTTGGGGCGATGCAGGCGCGCCGTCTGGTGCGTACGGAAAGCTGTTACGTTGCCAACCAGGCAGAAATGGAGAGCTACAAGGAATGCGAGATCGAAAAGTACCGGTTTGTGGCGACGCTGGACCTGAGAACCTCGGAGATCTGCGCCGGCTTGGACGGCAAGGAATTTCCCGTTGACAAGCAGCAGCCGAATGTGAATTGCCCACCGATGCATCCGAACTGCCGCAGCACCACGATCGCCGTATTTGGCGCAGAGATCATGGAGGGCATGCAGCGCAGGGCGGTGGATCCGGAAACGGGCAAAGATATCTTCGTGCCGGCGGACATGACGTATGAGGAGTGGAAGAAAAAGTTTGCTGATAAATTTGATGGCTCCCTTGAAAGTTTTGGCGATGGTAGTATAATAAAGCCGAATGATACAAAAGAAAACTTCCGCAGTTTTTCATCCGGAGAAGAAGTTAATGAGTTTTTCTATTATGACGGTGAAGAACGAGGGCTGAAAGCGAGGAAAAATAGTCAGTATGGACAATGGGTAAAAAATCTTCCGGACGAAAATAAAACGGTCATCGCAGATTATTCTACTGATGCATACGATGATATAAATAAATATTGGAGAAAAATCAGTGGCTGGGAAAATATTGATGCACAAAAAGTAAAATACCAAACACAAAAAATAGATGAGAGTATTTCCACATTTGAATTAAAAGATAATATAGAAGTTTATAGAGGAGTAGACCTAGGTGTTATTGCAGATATGTTCCCTGACGCTGAAGAATTAAAAAATGTGATTGGTAAAGTATATAGAGATCAGGCCTTTTCCAGTACAACACCGATACTAAAAGTCGCAACGAAATTCGCGGAACAAGCCGGGGCAGATGGAGCCGTACTCAAGTTTGATATACCGCAAGGAACTGGGAGAGGGGCCTATTTAGATGCAATTTCTGCCTATGGAGAATCCATAGTAGGACAAGACGATGCAGAATATGAATTTTTACTCAAGAGGGACACAAAATTTGAAATCTATGGTGTAGACGAAAGCGGCACCATTCCCATCTTGAAAGGACGGTGGATAGAATGACATTAAAAGAACGGTCAAAGATATCAAAAGAGCAAGATTATGAAGCGTTTAAAGATATCTATGAAGAGTGTAAAAAAAATGGATGTGATAGGCAGTTTGTAGATACATTTAGAGTGCGTATGTTCATTTCGCCTATCCCTCAAACAAGAGCTTTCATAGAAAGCACAAAAAGAAACTATAAATATAGCTTTAATACAATAGATAAATTGAACAAGTGGAAGATTTTTCTCTTGTCTTTGGTCAAACTTCGTCCGAACCACGAAAAAGCGAAGGAGTGGGAAGAAGCGCTTAAAATTTTGGAAGGCGAAAAAGGTTAAAGATGATCAATAAAAATCATCCAAAATATGCAGAATACGAAGAAAAATGCTCTAAACTCAGAGATGAATATTATGATAAATCAAAATCTGTGCCATTACAGCACGGGTTAGATGGACCAAATAGCCTGATAGACAGGGAATTTGCCAAAAAGTTAAGAGCAATTCAAGAAGAATATTCGTTTCTATTTGAGTAGGCGTTTAAAATTTTCTTTAATGGGGGTGTAAAAATGCTCATAGAAATTATCAAAAACAAAAGAGGGGGCAAAACTCTTAAGATTGATGGAAACGTCATCGAACAATGTGCCGAAGTTAATATCCACGAAAGACCGGGAGAAGCAACACGAGTTGAAATAACGCTGATCAACGTAGATGTTAAGATAGAAAACTAACCAAACCCCACAGATTAAAGGGCACCATGCGAAAGCAGGGTGCTTTTTTGATACAAAAAATGACCGATCCGAAGTCGTAAAACTACGGATAGAGCGGGAGGCAACCCCGTAAAAAGCGTATCGAAAGGAGAAACCAATGAAAAGAGAATTTTTGGAAGGCTTAGGGCTGGAAAAGGATGCGATCGATAAGATCATGGCAGAGAACGGCAAGGACATCGAAGCCGGCAAGGCGAAGCTGGAGGAAGAGCAGAGGCTTCGTCAGGCGGCGGAGCAGGCTGTAAAAGACCGTGACAAGCAGATTGCGGATCTGTCCAAGGTAGACGCAGCAGGCCTGCAGGCGGAGGTTGAGCGGCTCAAAACCGAAAACGCCGCCGCAAAAGACGCCTACGAAAAGCAGATTGCAGCAATCAGGCTAGACACGGCCCTGGATGCGGCGATTCTGGCCGAAAAAGGCAAAAACACGACTGCGATAAAATCTCTGATTCCGAACCGCGATCAGCTGAAGCTGAAAGATGACGGCAGCATTGACGGTCTGGATCTGGGCGCGGTTAAAACATCTGCGCCATATCTTTTCGATCAGATTGAGACCAGACCGGAGGGGACGCCCCCGGCCGGAGCTTCGGGCTCCGGAGGAAAAGCCCCCGAAGAAATGAGCTACGCCGAATACAAGGCGTGGCGGGGAAAAAACTAAAAAG
>CEAZ01033940.1_pt1 | contig 21502 bp, 28 predicted proteins | sample 557361 | NCBI WGS metagenome assembly CEAZ01 (sample SAMEA3182074, study PRJEB8094) | gut metagenome | biome: human; feature: gut; material: Stool; isolation source: human stools | place: Canada | collected 2012-02-22 | reverse complement strand
ACCGTATGGGCGTGGCCGCCGTCCGTAAGCGTGTGGTTGTGGGCCTCTGTTGCTACCCTGTGCCCGTGCGTGGGATCAGAGACACCGTGGGCGTGTTCGCTTGAGCCTACAGCGTGGGCGTGGCCGGGGTCTGAGACGCCGTGTGCATGGCCCCAACTGTTGCCCGCAGCCGTAGACGTTGCGTAACCATCTGGAGGATGGCCAGAACCAGAATCGTTCAAGCTGGTATCTGACCCCTCAGATCGATCCGAGGGGGTTTGGTGCGTGTGGCTCGGAAGGGGATTCCAATCCAGCGTCGTCCCTTGAATGCCGATCCCCGTCCCGGCCGCCCCGGTCCAGATATTGAGGGCGGCGTTCTGGATGCCTATCCCGGTTCCCGAGTTCCCCGCCGTGCCTCCCGGCGCGGCATCGGCAAGCCTGATCCCCGTCTTGGCCGTCCCCGTGCTCACGTCCGGCGTTGCCGATGCAGCCCCGCCCATGCCGTCCAGCGCGTACTTCCCGCCAGCGCCGACGACGAACCTGTCCCGCATGTCCGGGGTTCCCTGCGTGCCGTCACAAATCGCCCACCCCTTCGGGATAGCGTCGCTAGAGCCATGCCAGAGGATGACGCCACCGCGGGGAACCAGATACAGGCTGGCCGCCTCAAGCGATGCCCTGAGCTCCTTTATCCACCTCGCCGCCTGCGGAAGCGCCATTACAGCACCCCCGAGGGCAGAAGTTCGCAACTAAAGGTCTCTCTCTCTCTCTCTCTCTCTCTCTCTCTCTCTCTCTCTCTCTCTGCGGATCATCTCTCCCCCTACAGCTTCATGATGAAATGGAGCGCGCAATACGGGGGCAAGGTGCTGATCGCCTTTGCCGTGACCGTATGGGCGTGGCCGCCGTCCGTAAGCGTGTGGTTGTGGGCCTCTGTTGCTACCGTGTGCCCGTGCGTGGGATCGGAGACGCCGTGGGCGTGCTCTGAAGAGCCGACAGCGTGCGCGTGCCCGGGGTCTGATACGCCGTGGGCATGGCCCCATGAGTTGCCAGCATTGCTCGTGAAGATTCCTGACGGCCCGTTGGTTTTCCCCTCAATATGATTTTGGTTTTCTCCAGAGGTGCCTGCATATTCGCAAACCATATGATGGTGAGAGGGCAACGTGTTCCCGTCCAGCGTCGTCCCTTGAATGCCGATCCCCGTCCCGGCCGCCCCGGTCCAGATATTGAGGGCGGCGTTCTGGATGCCGATCCCGGTTCCCGAGTTCCCCGCCGTGCCTCCCGGCGCGGCATCGGCAAGCCTGATCCCCGTCTTGGCCGTCCCGGTGCTCACGTCCGGCGTTGCCGATGCGGCCCCGCCCTTGGCGTCCAGCGCGTACTTCCCGCCAGCGCCGATGATGAAGCTGTCACGCAGATCGGGGGTGCCCTGCGTGCCGTCGCAGATCGCCCAACCTTCCGGCACGGCGGAGGCCTCGCCGTACCACATTTTGACGACGCCCCGCGGCTCGATGTCCGGGACGATTTCCGGCCTGAGCTTTCCGCCCTTGCCTCCACCGGAAAACAGCTTTTGCAGGATACCGGGGAACCCCATTATTTCACCCTCACGTGTATGTCGTAGTCTGTCGGGATTTCGTCGTGCCACTGGATGGCCGTCGACATGCTGCCGGGCTGCCCGACTTCCCGGAACTGATCCTTTTCCGGATCGTCCCCCGGAAAGCAGGGGACGCCCGCGAGGAATACCTGCAGCTTTTTCGAGCCGACCTCATACCGGGGCACGGCCCAATCCGTGTTTGCGGGGATAGCCGCCGCCCGTGTGCCCGCATGGGAGACGAGCTCCCCGCTCGGCGCGGTCAAGCCCGTGAGCGTCCCGCCGTTCTTGACGGGATCGCCAAAGGCGGGCGGGCGGAGGTCGATCACTTCGCCCTGCGCGTTGATTGAGGCAATCCGCGCCCGGTAGTGCATGAGCCCCGTTTCGTCGGCGGCGGAAAACGGGACTTCCGTATCCGGCTCAACCACCATCGGCGCGGCCGTGGCCACGCGATCCGAGCCTTGCGGCTTCAGGCAGACGTCAAGCCAGACGTCCGCGGGCGTAAACGTGGCCACCACGGGCATGGGTTCCGCAAGCCCGGCGCGTATGCCGCCGACATAGCCGAACCCCGGCGCGCAGGCGTACTGCCCGCCCTGCCTCGCCAGCTTCCAGCCGTCCCCGGAAAACCACCCCGCGCCGTACAGGTCGAAGTTCGAGAGGCGTTCCCGCTCATCCATGCCGAGCAGCCGGATCGTAAAGTCGAGCTGCCACACGTCGGCGCTGATCGTGATCCCCGTGAGCTCCTTTGCTCCGGAGAACTCCAACAGGAAATTGCGGGTCAGGTTGTTGCCGGCCGCGCCCGTCGCCCCCGAGTATTTCCGCTTCTCCAGCGTCGGGAAGGTGGCCGCGGCGATCAGGGTGTCGTACTCGGAACAGACCAGCCCCTGCCAGTTGAAGGACCAGTCGCCCACGTCCGAACCCAAAAGGGCGCTGTACACGACCTGATTCGGGTTCACGTAAGCCCGGTACTCATCCGGGATCGGATAGGCGTACACCACCTGTTCCGTGGGAACCGTGATCCCGGGGGTAAGCTGTTCCGTGGGATCAAGGTTGGGGATATGGGCAAAGACAAAGGTGTCGATCACCAGCGGTTTGCCCTCGGCCTGCAGCCGGGCCTTGAGCGCTTCCCCGGCCGCGGTCATGATGACGCTCATGCGTGAGCCTCCAGTGTGGTTTGCGTGCTGTCAAAAACGGCGATCCCGCTTCCGGCCCGCGTCTTCAAAATCTCGTCGCTCCTGGCGCAGATCGTAGCGTGATGGTCATCAAAGGGGACGAACCGCACCGCGACCCTTTGCGGAATCCGGGAAATGAAATGGTATCTCCGGCATGTCCGCCCGTAGTCGGCGACGATGAGCTCAAGCACGTTCTGGTAATTCGGAAAGGAACCGTCATCCATCATGATGCCGATGACGTCCCAATCCTGCCCCGCCTTCCGTTCCTCCAAGGCGATGTCCCCGAGTTCCAGCCGCTTGAAAATCCGCTTCCAGCCCGCGATCTGCCCAGAGTCGCGGGCGTTGGCGTAGGCATGGGCGACGCGCAGCCGATACAGCCGCTCGGCCTCGCCCGCGGCCCGCGTGACGCCGCGCTGCCATGCGATCAGATCGAGCATCCTTTCCGAGCAGGTCATGGGATCGGCCTGCCTGAGCGGAAACGCCGCCCATTCCCCCAAGCGCCCGAACCAAACGCGGGACGCCCCGGCCAGCGTCCGGGCGTGAGGGCCGTTCATCCAAAAAGGAATTTTGATCTCCGGAAAATCGCTCATACGCCCTCGCCAAGCCGCACGGTGAGCGTGCGCAGCACGGGCAAAGACAGTTCGGACACGATGTCCGGCAAGCTGAACTCGACCGAGCGCAGATCCGGCAAGGCGTCGTGCAGTTCCCGATCAAGCCGGGAAAAACTGAACCGCGATTGTGGAAGCGTGCGCGTGACCTCCACGTCCTGATTTTCCCGGAACGCCGCCCGGATCATGTCTTCCGCCGCCGTCCGGAGCGCTTCCCGGCGTTCCTCGCCGCAGGAAAGCAGCGGGTAGACCGTTGCCTCAAGCTCCACGGGGACGGCGGGCATGGGGAAAAAGAGGATGTCGTCACCGTGCCCGTGGTTGCCGGACTCCCGGATATGGGCGTTGATACTTTGGATCAGATCGTCCGGCGGGATGCCCGAATCGATCATGATGTAGCCGTTTGCCGTCCCCGGCCCGCGCGGGCCGTCCTTCTCGAAAAAGATGTAGTCCGTCCGGATGCCCGCGAACGCCGTCACCACGGCTCGGTATCCGGCGTCATGGTGGTACTGCCCCACGGCCTGAAACTGGTTGCGGGCGCGCAGCCGCAGGGACTCGTCGTCCTCTTCGTCGGCTCCCGGCGACGTCAGCCATGCGTCGCGGTTGGTCACGGAGGCGATGCCCGGCACGGGTTCGGGAAGCACGGAATAATAGCCCGGCCCGAGGTTGGCGGCGGTTCCGGCCTCTTCCGCCCGGACGGGGACTTCAAGCCCGAGCTGCCCGTCCGGAATAACGGCGTCCGCCTTGGTGAGCACGCGATGCACCACCCCGTTGATCGCCGGGCTTTCAACGGCCGTGCCCCGGGGGATGGTCAGGCTCCCGGACGCCGACGCCCGCGTGAAGAGCACCACGCCCTCGGCATGGGCGGCGGGCTTCCGCTCCAGCTCGACGCCCCAGGCGTACACGTCCAGATAGCTCCCGGACGCGAATTTCAAGAACACGTTGGGCAGGGCGTCCCGGATGAGGAGCCGGACCAGCCACAAGGCCGGGGCGGTCACGATGGCGGAAATGAGCCGCCAGAAAGGGGACCACGCCGAGTTATTCGTAATCTGCGAACCTTCCGCCGCGTTGATGGCGTCCCACTCCGCTTTCATGGCGGCTTCCGTGGTCGGTACGCCCGCTTCCTTCAGCATCGTCTCGAAAAGCTGATCGGGTTTCTCCGCCATGCCTACGCCTCCAAAGTCATGGACAGCGGGCCGTAGTCGACCGTTTCCGCCGTCAAAAGGTATGTCCCGAGGCTCGTCTCGGTGATTTCCGCCGTGCCGGGGACAATCCGCTCGTCGTCATCCACGGCCAGCGTGACCTTGATCATGTTGAGCCGCCGCGCTCCCGCGTCGCGGTTCGCCAGCATTTCCGTCAACAGCCCGGACTCACGGATCATATGCACCAAGTCCTGAGCGATGGACGCCCGGTCCGCTATCTTCTCGGGGATGCCCCCGGCGTCCGGGGTCAGGTCGTCATTGCTGATCAAGAGGTCGATGTATTTTGCGCTCATGGCATTGCAAGGCCGAACTCTTCGGCGATGTCCTCGACGGTCTTTCCGTCCGTTAAGGTAAAGTTGGCCGTCCCAATGGTAATGGAGCGGTTCTTGTTCTGCGTGTTGTTCGTCGTGGCGCTGGTAACGGTACTCATGAGCCCCCCACGCGGCACGTCCAGCGTGCGCGGCGCGTTCAATGCCGGGATGCCCGCCCTCTCCGGAGAGGCTTGTCCCACGGTTGAAGCGTATGTCCCGGGCATCCCCGCCGTGTAATCCGGTGTCTGAAACCGGAACAACGAGCCGCCGGGCGGCGTGGCCTCCGGATGTACGGCCGCAGCGTATCCCGCGCCGACCGGGACATAGGTTCCCGGCATCCCGGACAGGTAGTCCGTCCCTCCGGCGAGCTTGCCCACCGTCTCGAACGTCTTCTCGTCCAACGGCTTGGTCATGGCGTAAAAACTGGAATCCGAATCAATGAGCCCGACTTTTTCCAACGCCCACCCGACCAGCTCCAGGAACTTCCGCAACGGCGCGGTCACGGCGTTGATGAGTTCGATAAAGACGCCGGACCAGCTCCCGCTCGAAAAGGCTTTCGTCAGGCGATCCCACCAGTTGCAAATGTCCTGTACGATCTGGATGATCGCTTGCCCCCACCACGTATCGCCGAAGGCCGCTTTCAGCTCATCCCAATAGATGATCAGCCCGGCCACGGCCGCGATGAGGACGATCACCCCGGCGACGATCCAGAAAACGGGGTTCGCCAGCAGAGCGGCGGACATTGCCCAAAAGCCCCGCGCTACCGTGAGCAACAGCGAGCCGAGCTTGGTAAAGGCAACCGCCCCTTTTTGCATGATCAGGCTGGCAACCAGGGAAAGGCGGAGCCGGAGCTGCGCAAACAGGAATGCAAGCCGCCCGGCGGGGCCGAACAGCTTCCCGAACAGGTTCAGGAGTGTACCCAAGCCCCCTTTCGCCCACCCGCCAATGGCCATGAGCGGGCCTTTCAGCTTGAGGATGATGCCGCCTGTCTTTTTGAACAGGTTCACAAGTTTCTTGATCGGATTGAACAGCCCGAGGATGCCGAGCTTGGAAAGCCCCATGACGACATTCCACGCCCCGCCGACGATAGCCAGCCCGGAAAAGGCCAGCACCGCGTACCCAAGCTGGCGCGTGATGTTCGGGAAGGTGTCGATGAACCACAGCACCTTGCCCATGAAGCGGTTGAAAACCTCGACCGCATCGTTCACGGGCGGGAGGAGCTTCTGCCACCATGCCGCCGACACCGTGTTGAGCGCGGCGTTCAGCTTGTGGAAGGGGTCGACCATCTTCCGGGCCATAGCCTCCGCCTTCCCCATGCCCTTGATGTCTTCCAGCGCCTTGATGTTGTCGGCCAGCCCGCCCGTGTCCTGAATGAGCAGCTTGAGCATGGATACGGCCTCATCCGATCCGAACGCCTTCTTGATGAGGTCGGAGTCGGCGAGGACGTCGAGCGCCCCGTATTTCTTCTTGAGCTTGTCGAGGATCTGCAAAACGGGAAGCATCCGGCCCTGCCCGTCCGTGAACTTCAGCCCGAGCTCCTTCTGGGCTTGCCCCACGCCCGCAAGGAACGCCTTGTACTTCGTCCCGGCCTCCGAGCCGCTCATGGTGGCTTGCAGCTTGCCGAGGATGGCCATCTGCTCCTCAAGCTTGATCCCCGAGCTCGTCGCGTTGGCGCCAAGCGCCGTGAACGCCGCCGACATTTCCGTGCCGCTGGTCTTGAAAATCTGGATGGCGTAGGCGGACTTCCCGGCCACGTCCTCAATCCACGAGGACTTGCCCTGCGCGTCGGCCTGTTGCTTGAAAATGCCGTACATAGTCCCGGCGTAGTTGGTCATGGTGGCCGCGTCCGCTTTCGTGGCCTTGGCCAGCACGTTTGAGGCGCGGGTAAAGTCCGCAAGCTGCGAGGCGTCCAGCCCCGCGATGCCCGACTGGATCGCGTAGGAAGAGGCGACGAACTCCGCCGCCGTCCCGCCGTAGCTCATGGCGTACTGCTTGGCCGTGGCGTCCAGCAGCTTGAGTCCCTTTGCGTCCACGTCCAAAGACGACACGTCGGCAAGGGCGCGGTTCAGGTCGAGCGCCGGGGAGACCATGCCCTCAAGCGCAAGCCCCGCCCCCGCCGCGGTCATGGCCCCGCCCGCGAGCTGACCCCATGCCTGTTTCGACACGCGGGAGGTCGAGCGCAGCGCCTTCTGGAGCTTGCCAACGGGACCGGAAGCGTCATCCTTGACGCCAATCCGGAACATGAGCTTTTCGAGCCTGGTAGCCACTACGCCCCCCTAAAGGCTTTCGCTATGCCGTTCGCCACGGCGATCTGCATCTTTTCCCAATAGTCCGTTTCCAGAAAAACGGCCTCGGCCATGCTGTCCAGATCAACGGCGCGGGACGGAAACCACTTGTGGGAAAGCGCAAGGCACATGCCCAGGCCGTTCTCCCGCAGCTTTTCCGCCCGCTCCGCTACTTTCCCAATTCGATGGACAGATCCGGCATGAACTCGTCGACCAACGCCCCCGCGATCTGGATGGCCGCGCCGGGAAGCTCCAGAAGGCTTTTCAAGTCTTCCCGCGAGCCGTCCGCCACGCACCGCATGGCGAAGTTATGGGCCGGGGCCACCTTGTTGTTGGGCATCATTTCGTTGACGTACTTGTTGTACAGTTCCGTGGTCACGTCGAAAGCAAGGTCGGTTCCATTGATGGAGAGCCTGATCGTTTTCTGCATTACTGCCCCTTTTTGATGATGAGCTGTTTGACGTCTTCAATCCGCGTATCGAAGTGTTGCTGCAGGTTGTTGAACAAGTTTTTCAGCTCTTCCTTGTTGTTGTAGTTCTTGGCCACGTACACCCTGAGATCGGACAGTTCGCGCTCGTTGCGCCTGCCCATCCGGTGCAGGTAGAGGAACGCCCCCACCAGCAGCGGCCAGACATAGGAGCCGAACACCTCGAGCAGTTGTTCCAACCTCACGGGCTCACCTCTTCGATCCACAGCGCCAGCGTCCCCGCGTCCCGCTCATCCATCCACACGCCGGGAACGCCGTTCACCGTCGCCCGGGTCAGGCTCGGCAGGACTGGACGCGCCGCCCTTTCCCCCAAGCTGCCCGAGGAGCACGCCGACAGGATCGTCAGCAACACGAGCACGGAAAAGACGGCGGCGAACCGCGGCCAGACCTTCCCGCAGCCATGCCGCCCACCTGAGCAGCGCGGCGAGCAGTTCAGCCCCGGCCACATCATTTCCCCGTATTGCCGGGAACGGCGTTCCTGGCCTTCCCGAAGTTCCCGCCGAATTTTGCGGTCACGGCGTAGATGATCTTGTAGATGGCGGAACTGGATTCAGTCGGCGGGGCCATGAGCGTCTGCGCCAGAGCACACACGGCGATGCAGGCCGCTACGATAAACCCCGCCCAGTTTTCACCCACAAACTGGGCAAGCGCGTTGAAAAATTGGGTTTCCATCAAACAGCCTCCGGGTCATGGGTTCGGGTCAGCCAGCCGTCGAGGAAACAGCGCTGCGTTTCGTCGCGTGCCGCGAGGTTGACGTAGTGCATGGCCTGCGCCGCGTTGAGAGCGTGGACAAGCGCGGCCTGCGTGGTGCGTTTCTCAATGAGCACGCGCAGGGCGGCGCGGGTGCGCGGCCCGAGCGCGCCGTCCACGGCCAGATCGGGAAAGAGGGGCCTTCCGGCCTTGTTGCTGTAGTTGAAGGCGTTGCATATCCGTTGCAGGTAGCGCGTATGCCCGCCCTGCCCGAGGTTCACCACCTGCTCATAGATTTCGTTCGCCAGCGCCTGCGGCATATCTTCCGAGTCCAGCCCGAGCGAATGGAACAGGCCCCGGTAGAAGGCCGTCACCTGATCGAGCAGGCCGGGAATCTGGCGCAGGTGCCGGGTAAAGGCGGCGCTGCCCTGCCGGAAGGAAGGATGATCCTTTTCAGCGTCAACGAGCTTCCACAGCACGAGATCGGGGTGGCACCCGCGGGCGATGCCGCACAGGGTTTCCCCGCCGCGATCAGCCGGATGGTTGCCGTAGCCGCCTTCCCATACCGCCACCGGAGCGTGCGCCGTGGAGAAATCAGCCATTGCCGTTCCTCCCCTGAGCCGCCCCGAATGAAGGCGAATGTATGGCATGGGTATGAGCCTGCGTTCCGTCCGGAGACGGCGAGGGGCCGCCCTGCGGGGATTCGCGGTCCCTGTCCGACGCTTCATCGTCAAACAGTTCCGCCGCCGTTTTCAGGTGCCAGGCAATCATGCGCAGCGCGGCCGCGGCACCAGGCCGATCCCCTTCAAGCCCCGCGGCCACATCTTTAATCGCAAGGGCTCCGTCATAGACGGCCATAACCGGATCAAAGGGCTCGCTTGTGGTCAGCATGTCCTGTTCCATTACAGTTCCTCCGTTTCTTCGGGCTTGAGGTAGGGGGTTCCGTTGATGCGCACAAAATCCGGGCTCGTCACGATGTAGGGGATGGTGGTGATATGCTTTTCCCCGCCCTTGCCGTCGACGTCGAGGAGCTTCGAGACTTTCAGCTTGCAGCCGAACGCCTCCACCTTCATCTCCGCGCCGTCTCCGGTGGAGCCGTAAAACAGAAGGTCGAACTCCGGGAGGCCGCGGAAGGAGCCCGCGTTGCGCGCAGCCTCCGAAAGGATCTTCACGTTCTCGCCGTCCAGCTCGATCTCGCCGCTGGCGGAAACCTCGCCGTCGACCCATCCGTTGGGGACGCCGCCCGTCTTGGCCACTTCCGATCCGTCTTCGATGTCGAGGGAGGCTTTCTCAATGTGGAGCTTGAGGTCGCCGAGCGTGACGTCGAAACTTTTGCCGCTGAGTCTCTGCATGGTTCACCTATGCCGCGTAGTTGTTGAGATCGAGGAAAAGATTGCAGGTGATCTTTTTCGGGCAGTTGTAGGGCCGGACCGCCATATACAGCTCGACGCTGGTACGGGAGGGCCAGCTCACCGTTATGTCGCCGTCTTCTGGCGGATAGATCTCACCGGGGAAGGTCTGCCCGAGGATGGTCACGGAGCGGGACATTTCCCGCAGGGGCCGCATAAAATACGTTTTGTTCTGCGCAACGCTGGCGGGCGTGGAATTGAAGCGGCGATCCGCGATGCGGGCCACGGCCAGCGGATAGACGCGCCTCATGGCCTTCATGATCACGCGCACGTTTTCGATGACCTGAAAATCCCCGCCGTTCACGTCCAGCACGTTGCCGTCCGCCCAATACATGCCCTCATAGTCGGGGTACCACTGAGGAACTGAAAACCGCGCCTTGTCGAGGCCTTCAAGGACGCTCATGTCGAGCCGCCGCCCGGACTTGTCGACCGGGCGTTCCGTCCACGCGCCGACAAGAGCCCCGGTTGCAACGCGCATCGGGGAATCCGCAACGGTCACGGCGGCATTGCACAGGCGGCCCATGAGCGTCCCGAGCTCCGGCCCCCAGATCGTCGGCGTGACGAGGCAGGCGTCCGCGGCCACATCCGCGGTCAGAGGCTTGATCGCCGTGGCGTACTCCTCCCAACTCTGGGAATCGGCGTCGAACGCCGGGGCACGCCCGGCGAACCACACGGGCCGCATGTATTTGGCCATGATCCGCTCGCTCTTGGCTTGCATGGCTTCAATGTCGGAAACGGCGGAAAGGGGCTCCGTCAGAACGACGCCCTCGACCTTGGCCAGCTCCATAGCCTCGTCCACGGCGGCGGACCACGAGGCGATCCCGCCGCCCTCGGCGTCGTACAGCATGACGGACGCCGACCAGTTCTGGCCCCCGTTGTCCCGGGCCGCCGTCACCTGAGCCAGCAAGCCGTCAGCCCCGGCAAGGACGCCGGACAGGTCGCTGTCCGTGTTCACCGTGAGGAGCTTCCCTACCTTGTCGCACTTCCCCGATCCGACAAACAGAAGGTGGTTTTCCACCGCCGTGATCTCTCCCTGCGAAAGGTTGAGATTGTTGATCTGCACTTTGCCGATGCTCATAATTTGCCCCGTTCTATTTTTTTCAACGCTTGCTTGGCCACTTGAACCATGATCTTGTCAGCCTCTTTATCTGTTAACCCGAGTGCAACACGTTTGGGCGGAGCGTCACTCCATGAGCTTTTTCTCACTCCCCCGCTTTCAAGCGCCCGAATGATCAATCCTGCTTGGGCCATTGTCAGACGGCGTTCTATTTGAAGAACGGTCACTTTCCGCCACCCATGCTTCTTCCCCCCTTCCCTGAACCCAAGCCGGACAAGAGCTTTTGCCTGTGCTCGAGTCGCCATGCCTTCCGCAGTGATCTGGTATGCCTTCGCTGCTTTTTCCGCTGTCCAACGTTCCCCGGTTCCCGTCTGTTGCTGATAGGCGAAATGCGCCCATTTTCCGTTAAAGGTAACGGCCACACCGTCCAGATTGGCCCTGATTACGATTCGCTCATAAATACTTTCAAGAAGATTACGCTTGTTTCTCTTGTCTTTGCGTGGGGCAAAGGGGCTTCCGTCAAGGTTCTTCTGCCTCTTGATGCGCCGACGAGCGGCGGAGATCACCCTCTTGCCCGCCATAAACGACAAGGCGTGACGCTCCTGTGCATTGGTAGCGATAGCGCCGATCTGCGAGACCAGCTTCTCCGTACCCTGAACAGTGACCTTTATGTCCATAGGCGGATGCCCCCGCTCATGCCGTCCACGCGCTCGGCCACGTCGACCGGGACAGGAGCCACGCGCCAGCGCTTCCCGGCGAACGTGATCGGCCCGGCGTCATCCGGGATGATTTCGATCCGCTCCTGAAATTCCACCGCGATCTGGACGTCCGTTGTGGAAAGGTCATTGACCGCGGCGTTCACCTCCGGATCTTCGAGGCCGTCCCGGTCGGGGTCGTGGCTCTGGAGCCAGCCCGACACCAGCGCCAGCAATGCGATCCCGTCATAGTCCGAGCGCTCGATGTCGATCACGCCGTCATATTTGAGGACGCACACCTCAACGCCGTGCCCGAGGTTCCGCCCGGTGAGCATGACCGCGCCCTGATCAAGGAACGCGGCTACGTTCTCGCGGGAAATCCCGGTCTCAGTCAGGATATGCCGGACAAGGGCCTGAAGCTTCCGCATGGTTCCCCCTCCTCAAATCAACGTGATGTCCACGCGGCCAGCGCCGAGCAGGTCGGCCAGCGCATCGTGGGCAAAGGCGAAAAAGACGTCCGCCGTCTCGCGGCCTTCCTTGGCGTCGTTGTTGGCCGCCTCCCGGCGCTCGACCGTGCGGAACTGCGCCAACAGCATTCCCTTGGCCTGGCAAAAAACGGCCCGCTGATAGACGACGAGCGACGCCCCGGGGACGCCGTGCAGCGGCACGTCGCCAAGGGTTGAGCAGCCCTCCCCCTTCCGGGCCTCTTTCCACGCCTCAAGCTGGCGGTTTGCCCAGACCACGGCCAGCGAAAGGTGATCGGCCACCAGATCCGCGGCGTACTCGCCGGGCAAACGGTAGAGGTCAAGGAACGTGCGCAAGGACAGTTCCGGGAAAAAGCCGTCATTGGCGATGACGCGATCCGGCTTTTCCTGTGTGGTCATGGCATTGAACGACATGGCGATCCTTATGGCCCCCGGCCTTTCCCTGAGCGTGACGAGGCCACGGCCTGAAAGCCCGGGAAAGGCGGGGGCGGGGGGTGGTGGACTTACGCGCCGGATTTCTTTTTCAGCTTGTCCAGCGCGGTTTTGACTTTCGCGCCCCTGGCAAGGGCCTTTTCCAGTTCGGCCACGGCCCCGGGGACGTCCCCGGCCCGTTCGAGCATGAGCCCGCGCAGCCGGAGGAATTGGGCGGCCACATCGTCGTGGACGTCCCACGCCAGCGCCGGATCGGGATCGAACAGGCGGGCATAGACTTGCGAAAAGAACGGCTCGGGGCTCGCGCCCTCGTCGAACGCCTGCTGCGACCAGTCGAGGATCTGCCGGGCGACGAACGCGGGAAGCGATGCCTTGAAGCGCTCGGGAAGCCCCTGCCCGTGCTCGGCGCACCAGCCCGCAAGATCAAGGGCCCGCTCGATGAGCCCGCAGTCGAACAGCCAGACGAGGAAGTAGCCGACCAGCTCATGGGGCCGCCCCTCTTCCCGGAGCCGCGCCACATATCCGGCGTACTTCGGGATCAGGGTGTCCCGCTTGACGGCGATCTTCCGGTCGATGGACGCCACGCCGTGCAGGGCTTCAAGGTCGGCCGCCAGTGCGGAGGACACGAGCCCGTCCCGCTGGCGCGACGCCAGAAGCGACGCCCCCGCAGCGGGGGAGGGAACGGCGGAAAGTTCCACCTCACGCCCCGCCGCCCGCGCAGCCCGGATCGCCTTCTGGTAGGAAAGCATCAGGCTCATGCCGCGGCCTTCCAGGTCTTCTCGCCGTAAAAAACGACGTTCCCGAACTCAAGGGCCGCGAACTTTTCCGGCGTTTCGACCACATAGCCCTCGTTGCGGCTGTTGTAGTCCTCCACCCTGTCCTTTTCCGGGGCGTCCTTGATGTTCCGGCGCCAGCTCCCGTCCTGCATGTAGATCGAAAGGTTGTCGTAGCTCGTCACCACAAGGCCGCGGGCCGGGAAGTTCGAGGGCGTTTCCCAGGTGAGGCCGCCGAACGTGGTCAGGCTGCCGTTGAGCGCCGCCTTTTCCGTGGGCGTGCCGGACATGGCCGCATAGAGCGCGGACTTTTCGCGGGCGATCAGCTCCGCGCCGATGAGCGCGACGAGGCCGGAACGCATATACTCGGGGATGCCGAGGACAAGGTCGTTGACCGCCACGTCAAGGTTGGCGTAGTCCGCCCCGGCTTCCGGGCCGATGCGGATTTCCCCGGTAACCGCGCCCTCGGCGAGGATGGCTTCCGGGCGGTTCGTCCGGACGTATTGCAACCAGCCGATGTTGACATCCTGCAACAGCGTGTTGGCTTCAAGATCGGTATCAGCCGCCGCGCTCGTGCCGTACCAGCCGATCAGCTCGCGGTCGTTGGCAATGCGGGCCTGTACGTAACGGGCGTAGCGTTCGGGCATGTCCGGGAACTTCGCCCAGGCGTCCATCGTCGCGTAGCGCATGAAGACGTCGCTGTTGGTCTGGTAAAGCTGGTACTTGTAGGACGCCAGCCCCAACACGTCGCGGGGCGTGCGTTCCTTGCCGTCCTTGCTGGTGTCCGTGCGTCCGGAGACGGGGCCGGAAGCGCTGCCGAGGATGTTTTCCCCGGAAAGCTCGTCAACGGTGATGACGTTGATCTTGGGGAGGAACGTGGACTGCTCGACGATCTTGTCCTGCAGCCGCTGTTGGATCGTGGGCTCAATCGTGAACTGCCGGGAGACGTCCTCAACGCCGTATCCCTTGGCGAGGCCGTGCAGAAGCGCGTTGAACCGCTGTCTCGTATGTGTCTTCATGGCGCCTCTACAGGATGGCCGCGTCGTCCGCGGGTGTGGTGGTATCGGGGATGACCGCCCCGGGCTTGGCGGCTTCAAGGCGCGACGCGAGCGCGGAGAAGCCCGCGGCCAGCTCGTCAACCTTGCCCATCAGGGCGGCGTACTGATCCGGGGCGGCCGCCTCCGGAGAAGCCTTTGCGGGTTCCTCTCCCTGCGGTTCGGGCTTGGCGGCGAACGTGCCCACCGCCTCTTCCAGCTTGCCGAGCCGTTCCATAAGGGCGGCGTACTGTTCCTTGTCCATCGGTTCTTCCTTGGTTTCAGGTTTCGGTTCGGTTTTGAAGTGAGCAAGGAACCTGCGGAAAAACCCGACCTCTTCGGGCGTCAACGCCCCGCCGCACGCGAACAGCTCAACGCCGGGGAACACGGAGCAATCCCCGGACTCGGCGGAAAACTGCATTTTGCTTGTGCCGAGGCTGGCTGGCTGATCGGTGATGCCGAGCCCGACGAGGTACGCCTTGCCCGTCCTCGCGAAGTCTTCCGCAACTTCGATGCTGAAAAAAAGTTTCTGGCGCTGTTCGTTGACGTAGGCGTAGCGTTCGTTCGGGTTGAGCCGGGCGAACAGGCTCACCACCCCGCCCTCCTCTTCGGCGCGCAGCTCCGTCACCGTCCCGAAGTTCCCTTGCCAGCGCTGGTGGTCGGGCCAGATCAACGCCGTGTAGGTGTCCGGGCTGTACGTCTCGGCCATATCCAGAAGCCACTGGCCTTTGATCTCCCGCCCGTCCACGCACGCGCCCGATTGGGCGATCTTCACGAATTCGGTTTGCAGCTTGCTCATGGGGCAAGCATAGCCGAGGCCAGCCGACGCGCAAGAAAAGCCCGTCCTATTTCGGGCTTTTAGGATTTTCCGTGCATGGCGGAACGGCGGCGGGCGTGTATCCTGGCGGGCATGGGTAACAAGAACTGGCCGGATGAAATCAGGACGGCGGCGCGCTCGCTCTACCTGCGGCGCTATGCCGTGAGCGAGATCGCGGACATGCTGTCCGTCCCCGTGCGGACGCTCTACAACTGGGCGGATTCGGGGCGTTGGGACGATCTCTTGTCGCATGAGGGCGCGGAGGAAGCCGCCTCCCGCCGTCTCGCGCTTTTGCTTGAGCGGGAAGACAAGAGCCCCCGCGACCTCAAGGAAGTGGACACGCTGGTGGGCACGCTTGAGCGGCTGCAAAAGCTCAGGCTCAGGGAGAAAGAGGCGAGGGAAGGGAAGAGCGCGGAAGGTTCCCCGCCCGGCGCGTCCCAAGAGAGGGAACGGAAGGGAAAAAAAGCCGCCGTGAAAAACGACGTGTCCCGGCTCACCGAGGACGACTTTGCCGAGGCGTTCCACAAGCGGTTTTTCCCGTACCAGCGCGAGCTGGTGGAAACGAAGCGGCACCGGAACCGCTTTTTCCTCAAGAGCCGTCAGATCGGCTTCACCTGGTTTTTCGCGCAAGAGGCGTTCGAGGACGCCTGTCTCACGGGCGACAACCAGATCTTCCTGTCCGCTACGCGGGCACAGGCGGAGGTGTTCCGCTCATACATCGTCGCGCTGGCGAAAGAGAAGTTCAACATAGAGCTGAAGGGCAACCCGCTGGTGCTCAATACGGCGAAGGGGCAGGCTACCCTGTACTTCCTGAGCAACAACAGCAAGAGCGCCCAAAGCTACCACGGGCATGTCTACATTGACGAGTGCTTCTGGATTCAGGGTTTCAACGAGCTGTACAAAGTCGCGTCCGGCATGGCCTCCCACAAGAAATGGCGGCGGACCCTCTTCTCCACTCCGTCCGCCGTGGCGCATCAGGCGTATGACCTCTGGACGGGCGAACGCTTCCAGAAACGCTTCAAGGCGAAACGGGCCGCGTTCCCTTCATCCAAGGAACTGCGGAAAGGCGCACTCTGCCCGGACACATTCTACCGGAAGGTCATCACGCTTGAGGACGCGATCGCGGGCGGGTGCGACCTCTTCGATCTGGAAAGCCTCAAGCTCGAATACAGCGCCGACGAGTTCCGGAACCTGTTCCTGTGCGAGTTCGTGGACGACACGCAGTCCGTGTTCAGGCTGGCGGATCTGGAAACCTGCTACGCGGACACGGACGCATGGCCGGACTTCAACCCCACGGCGGACCGCCCGCTCGGGAACCTCCCCGTGTGGGGCGGCTATGACCCCTCGCGCAGCAGGGACGACGCCTCTTTCGTCATCGTGGCCCCGCCGCTCAAAGAGGGCGGCGAGCACCGCGTGGTCGCCCGCTACAAGTGGCTGGACAAGTCCTACATCTGGCAAGCCGAGCGCATCCGGGAATTGGTCGGGCGCTACAACTTCCGGCACATCGGGGTCGACGTCACCGGGCCGGGCATCGGCGTGTTCGAGCAGATCCGCGCCTTCTTCCCGCTGGCGACGCCGATCAACTACTCCGTGCAGCTCAAGACCCAACTCGTGCTGAAGGCAAAGGAACTCATCGAGGCGCACCGCCTCAAGTGGGACGCGGGGCAGAACGACATTGCCCACGCCTTCCTCACCATCCGGCAGGGCGTCACGGACAGCGGGCAGATCTCCTACTCGGCCTCCCGCACCAGCGCCACGGGGCACGCCGACGTCGCCTGGGCAATCATGCACGCGCTGGCGGCGGAGCCCATCGGCAAGCCGAAGGGCGGCTGCGTCGTCTTCATCCAATAAGGGGAAAACATGGGAAAAAAGAAACCTGCGCCGCTGGCGTTCTGCTTCGGCGATCCGGAGCCCGTCCTGAGCGGGGCCGTGTATGAGTATCTGGGCGTCTGGCTCCTCGACAACGGGCGGTACTACGCAACGCCCGTCCCGTGGTCGGGGCTGGCGCGGCTTTTGCGGGCGAACGCCTACCACGGGCCGATCCTTGAGTTCAAAACGAACATGGCCATGCGCGGGTTCCGGGCGTCCGCCGCCCTCACGCGCCGGGACATGCACGCCGTGGCCACGGACTATATGGTCTTCGCCAACGCCTATCTGCTCCTTTCGCGGAACTGGCTCGGGGAAGTGGCAAGGATGCGGCACCTGCCCGCGATCAACATGCGCCGGATGAAGGAGCCGGACAGATACGGGCTCCTGCTCCCTTCCGGGCAGTTCCACGAGTTCGGGCCGGGCGAGGTGCTGCACCTGAAAAACTATGACGTGAGCCAGACAATCTACGGCTTGCCCGGCTACCTCGGCGCGATCCAGTCCATGCTGCTCAACGAGGACGCTACCCTTTTCCGGCGGCGTTACTACAAGAACGGCGCGCATGTCGGGTATATCTTCTACTCTTCGAGCGCGCAGCTTGAACAGGCGCAGCAGGACGCGATCAAGAACGCCATACAGAACGCCCGGGGCGTCGGCAACTTCCGGAACATGTTCCTGCACATCCCGAACGGACGGGAAAAGGACGTGCAGATCGTCCCCGTGGGGGACTTCTCCACCAAGGACGAACTCGAACGGATCAAGAGCATCAGCCGCGACGACATCATAGCCGCGCACCGCATCCCGCCCGCGATGGCCTCGATCATCCCGCAGAACATGACGGGGTTCGGGGACATCACCAAGATCGACGCCGTGTATTTCCGCAACGAGGTCATGCCCATCCGGGAAGTCCTGCTCGAGATCAACGAGGCGCTGCCGCCCGCCCTGCATATCGGGTTTACGGATACGCAAGGGGAAGAAAATCAGTAGCGAGTTAGGCAGAATCCCCCTATACTTACCAACGATTCAGGGGGAAATCATGAGAGTTTACTGTCCGGCATGTGGGCACATCTGCACCATTTCATCCCGCACGGAAATTTCAAATATCCTTTCACGGCTGTACTGCGTCTGCCTCAATCCGGAATGCGCGCACAGCTTCGTCTCGACGCTGGCCTACAGCCACACGCTGTCGCCCTCGGCCTTTGACCTCCCGAAACCGATCCGGGAGAAGCTGAGGAAAACGAACTCACGAAAACAGGTACAGCTCCTCTTTGAGGGCATGGCGTAGGAGACGGCCCCGCAGGACGCGGGGCCGTTTTTCGTCAGCAAGGCGCGACGGGGCGTAGCGCCTCAAACCTTTTTATACTGTTTCCTCCATAGGTTTCTCTTCGCATTCCAGCTTCCCCGCGCACCGGGTCACGTTGTCGGCAATCAGGAGGAGAAGGGAAGACAAGCCGCCCCGCTCATCCCGGTACATCTCCGCCAGCTCGCGCAGCGATCCCGCGCTTTCGTACAATCCCGCGATCGGGTCAAAATCTTCATTGCGCATAACCGCCCTCCTCTTCGCCGCACAGGGTCAGGGCCGCGCCCATGCGGGCCGCGTCGCCGGAACAATAGGACAATTCAAGGCTGACGGCGGAAAGGGCCTCAGCCGCCAGCGCGAGGCGGGCGGGGTCATGGGCCGCAAGCCCTCCCCGCAGGTTCGCCAAGGCCGCAACGCATGTCCCCCGCGTATCCGCCAGATCGTCCAGAAGCCGCTCAAGGCCGCGTGCCGCCTCTTCCGGCGTCGCGTAGGCTCTGGGCTCGGGTGTCGTCCATGTATGGATCATGCCGCCGCCCTCCCACGGTTCAGGATGCGGCTGCACCATGCGAGGCCGCGATCCCAGTTCTCGGCAAGGGCTTCCGGCGAGGGCGGGAAGGCTTCCATACGGGGCTGCGGGACGGCAACGGAGACGGGCTTTTCCGCCCTCTGTTCCGGGCCGGGACGCTTCCCCGCCTTCGCATTGGAAAGCCACGTCCGCAGGAACCGCCAGACGTTGCGGATCGGCGTGCGCTTTTCAGCTTGCCACTTACGGATGCGGGTTATCTCGGCCTGTACGTCAACGTCCGGGAAGTCGCGCTGCAGGTCTTCAAGCATCTCCACAGGGATAAAAAATCCGTCCGTTCCGATCCGATCTTCTTTTTCACTTTCCCTTTCCGATTCACGAGAGCCTGCCGATACCCTATCGGCGGGGCACGGCGCGGCCCCGAGCAGGTGGGGATAGAGGGCGAGGATCGCCTTGCGGAGCTTCGCGGACTCGACCGTGGGGAACAGGGAACGGAGCGAGACGAGGATCTTGGGGCTGGTGCTGCACTGGTGGCGGATAAAGTGGCAGACCCACACGGCGTCGCCGTCCGTGGCGATCTTGCCGTCGCGCTCGAACGCGGCAAGGGCGGCGTCGACCGCCTCTTCCGTCAGCCCGGTGTCGTAGGCCATGCGACGGCGCGACACCGCCAGCAGCCCGAGGTTGTTGGTATGGGGGCAGGAGAACAGATAGAGGTACAGGAGCTTTTCGGACGCGCTCAGGGTTTCGATGTACGGGTCGGACCAGAACGCCATGCGGATCGTGCGGTAGGTCGCCATTACGCCACCTCCAAGACCAGCTTGTTGCCAGCCAGCAACCACCACACGCGGCGGCATTGGAACGGCAAGGGCAACTCTTGGAGCGCTTGCGCGGCGGCCTCTTCGCCGGAACGGATGAGCTTGAAGACGAGCAGGGACAACGGGACGCGCCCGGCGCACCTGCCGGAACGGGACAGGAAAACGGTTGCGGACATGGAACACCTCTTAGAATAGGGATTGAGCGCCGCAAACAAAAAAAGGCAAGGCGACGCTCCCAAGCTCTAAGAGAAGCTTCCGGGGCCTCACGGACACCCGGACGTCGCCTTGCCAATATCTAACCACACCCTGAAAAAAGGGTGCAATGGTGGCAAGAAACAAGAAAATCCGCTCTTTACACCATGCCGGGGAAGCAATGGCGAAGGCGACGGAGACGCCTCTCTTAGAATTGGGAATTTCAGACTAGGCGAAAAACGCCCACACTGTCAAGCGGGGTATCCGCTATTTTGTTGCAGGAACGATTTTCATATCAATATATTTTTTATCTTTAATATCAACAGAATACGCTACATCGTTGATTGTTTCAATATAGCTCTTCTTTTTCATTGCAAGAATATCCTGAAAAAACAGCTTGTATTTCTTACCCTCGGGAGAGTCCATTCCTTTTCCTTTTAAATGGCTGGCAAATGCAGGAACAACAATCGCAAGAGCCATGTTCGGATCTTCGAGGGGATCGCCTTGTTTTAGTCTGAGGCTTACCACAATCTTGGTTACGTTTCCCCCAGATTCATACAGGGTCATCATGGCATCGGTTCGATCTTGTTTTTTTATTTCCCAACTCAAGGGGCCGGAGGATTTTAACTGTGAAATCCTTTGTCCCTCTTTGTTTTTAGGGGCGCTTTCCAATAACTTGTTGAGAGCCGTAGGGAACGTATACATATCCAACCCAAGGTTAGCTGGCAGAGGGACGTCCTTTCCCGATTCAATCGCCTTGTCGATGAGTGAAAACGAAACTGACGGCGGAGCTTTCAAAATTTTTGGGGACATGCCCATAGCTACGCCGTTGACGGCGTACACTTGCCCCCCTTGATCCAGTAATACCCGTTGTCATTCACCACCAGCGGCGTTCCGCCGTAAACCTCCGGCCCGCCGGAATAGGTGTGCAGCTCTCCCGGTGAACGCATTGTCGAACGGACGGCATCCACAAGCCCCGCATCCACGGCATGAGCCGCCCCAACCATCCACAACGCACAAGCCAGCCCGCACAGGGCACGTTTGAAAAACAGCATGGTCCCCCCTATCGGTTAATCTATGGATAGAATCCCCCCTTCTAATGCGGAACAAAAGCCCTAGTCAACGAAAAGCCCCGGCCATGCGAGAACATGACCGGGACTTTATCGAATAAACCGATAGAATATTTAAAGTGTAGGGAGTGTACTATGAGGAAGAATAGCTGGAAGATGAATAATCTTTGCAGATTGTCTCCTCCTCAATTTGTGTGCTCGCAAAATAGTATCAAGCCGGGATCCAAAGTATTTTTCTACACATTCAAACTCACTATATTCTTTAGGGCAAGTCTTGAATGCATATCTTCTCCCAAAAAGACCACAAAACCAATCCGTACACTGAAGATTTTGATAAAGATGGCTCTCAAGCTGATACGGTGGTTCTTGAAGACTGAGACAGTGCTCTGAACCGAACATTGATTTACCAGCAGCCTCGATACTTTTCAGACGAAATCTCCGCTTTGCTCCCGGATCTTGACTATCCACAGCATCAAGGAAGAGGCTAAATGTAGCACTATTGTTACTAAAATAGCTATCCAGCCTTTTGATAGCGTCACGAAGTATTGCATAATAAAGATGCTCTGGAATACGCTCTGGACTAGGGGGTTCTTTTTCCACTCCTGTAAAAAAAGCAAATCCACCGATACATTTTATTTTATTGATAAGACGATTTGTCGCCTGCCTTAACTGGCGATATCTTTCAATATTTTTAAATGTATAAAGATCAGAGCCCTTTTTC
>CEAZ01056807.1_pt1 | contig 21739 bp, 19 predicted proteins | sample 557361 | NCBI WGS metagenome assembly CEAZ01 (sample SAMEA3182074, study PRJEB8094) | gut metagenome | biome: human; feature: gut; material: Stool; isolation source: human stools | place: Canada | collected 2012-02-22 | reverse complement strand
CTGCTCTACAGTCCTGCTCACGACGGAGGCCACATTAAGTGGCCTCCTGTTCGTGCGGAACTCGCGATAAACTTTACCCGCGGACCCCGCCGGGAATAGCAAAAGGGCTGGTTGGTGCGGGTTGCGATTTTGTCAGACAGTCCATTCAATTTCCTTATTATCTGAATTGTCGGTACCCGTGCTCTCGGTATATCCCCAGATAAAACCGACCAAAATAAACCTGTCCCTTATTGTCAGGTCTGGTCTCAGCGGCCCCGGCACGGGCTAAGTTTATCGCGAGTTCCGCACGCAAAGGAAAGCACTTAATGTGCTTTCCGTCTTGCGCAGGACTGTAGAGCAGGAAACTTAGCCCGTGCCGGGGCCGCTGAGACCAGACCGGCGGGATAGACGGGTTCAGATGGGGCTTTGATGCATGGGTGGTCTGTTGTTGTGCAAATGGGTATCATACTGTGGTTAATGTGTCGACTCCGTGATGCATGTTTGTACGTTCCCGACGGTCGGTTTGCCAGAAGCGCCCCGCCGGTTGTTCCAGATCCGTTTCGAAGAAAGGAAACAACACTCACTTATGGCAGCTAAAAAATCATCTCCCTTGAAGATCATCCCGCTCGGCGGCCTTGATGGCATCGGCAAGAACATGACGGTCTTCGAGTGCGGCGACGACATGGTGCTCGTCGACGCTGGTCTCATGTTCCCCGACGACTCGCAACCCGGTATCGACCTGGTGCTTCCGGATTACACCTACGTTCTGGAGAACGAGGAAAAGCTCCGCGGCATCATCGTCACTCACGGCCACGAGGACCACACCGGTTCGCTTCCGTATCTGCTGCAGGACCTCAACAACAAGGTGCCCATCTTCTCGAGCAAGCTGACGCTTGGCTTTATCGAGGGTAAGCTCTCCGAGTTCCGCATTCGTGCACCCAAGTTCCGTGAGGTCAAGGGCGGCAGCCACGTCAATTTGGGTGGCATCTCACTCGACTTCTTCTCGATGACGCACTCCATCCCGGGCGCTCTGGGCGTGTTTATCCGCACCAACCAGGGCACCGTTATGCACACCGGCGACTTTAAGCTCGACCAGACGCCCATCGACGGCGTCACGCCCGACTATGCTGCTATCAGCCGCTTTGCCAAGCAGGGCATCGACCTGTTGCTGTCCGACTCCACCAACGCCACGGTCCCCGGCTTTACCAAGTCCGAGGCCGAGGTTGGCCCCAATCTGCTGCATGCCATCAAGAATGCTCCGGGCCGCGTGTTCGTCGCGTCGTTCTCGAGCCACATCCATCGTCTGCAGCAGATCTGCGATGCCGCCCGCAAGTGCGGCCGCAAGGTCGTCGTGACCGGTCGTTCCATGCTCACCAACACCCGCGTGGCGCGCGAGCTCGGTTATCTCAACATCGATGATGCCGATATCATCGATGCTTTTGATATTGATAACCTGCCCGACGACAAGATCGTCGTCATGTGCACCGGTTCGCAGGGCGAGCCGCTGTCGGCTCTTTCGCGCATGGCCAACGGCGAGCACAAGACGCTCTCCATCCACGAGGGCGATACCGTCATTCTCTCGGCAACGCCGGTCCCCGGTAACGAGAAGGCCGTTCAGCAGGTCGTCAACAGCTTGGCCAAGCTCGGCTGCGACGTGTGGGATAAGAACCGCGCCCTCGTTCACGTCTCGGGTCACGGTAGCCAGGAGGAGCTCAAGCTCCTGATGGCCATGGCCAAGCCTACGTACTTTATGCCGGTCCACGGCGAGGCCGTGCATCTGCGCGCCCATGCTCAACTTGCACGCAAGATGGGCCTCAAGGAAGATCATATCTTTATCCTCGACAACGGAGATACGCTCGAGATGCGCGGCGGTATCGTCAGGCGCGGTACGCCCGTCGAGTCTGGCGTCGTCTACGTCGACGGACTGCGTATCGGCGATACCGACCCGATCGTTCTGCGCGATCGTCAGAAGCTTGCCAACGACGGTATGGTCACGGCTGTCGCTATCGTTTCGATCAAGCACAAGAAGATCGAGGCCATCGAGTTCTCGGGCCGCGGCGTCTCCTTTGCCATCGACGACCAGTTCTCCGAGGACGCCTCGGCGTCCATCATGAAGACGATCGACAAGGGCAAGTTCAGCTTTACGAGCAGCGGTTCCGACGCCATTCGCAAGGCCCTGCGCGACTCGCTCTCTAACTTTATCTGGAGCCGTACGCGCACTCGTCCAATGATCATTCCGGTCGTCATGGAGGTTTAGCTTGGCGCGCGGATCTGCACAAAACGCCAAAGGCAATAAGGCCAACAACCAACCGGCATCTGCTAAGGGTGCCGGTTCCCATCTTCGTGCCAATAAGGGCCACGAGACCGAGTTCGACGATTTTGAGCCCCTGGTCGAGCCTTCGGCCAACCGCGATATCGCCGGCGTGGTCATTGCCGTTTTGGCGATTGCGTCCTTCATTGCCGTGATTTCGCCGGCGACCGCACCCGTTACGGCTGCGGTTGCCGGTTTCTACCACCTGGGCTTTGGTCTGGGCGCCTACGTGCTTCCGATCGTCATTTTGCTGTTTGCCGCCACGCTCTTTTTAGGCGAGGACTCGCCGCTTAACGTGCGCTCTGTTGCGGGCGGCGCCGTGGTCTTTATCGCCGTCGTCTCCATTCTTTCGCTGATGGTGCCGGGTACGAGCGACTCGTGCGACCTTATGTTCACGCCGCAAAACCTGTCCGCCTCGGGTGGCTACATCGGTGCGTTTATTGCGAGTGCGCTGCAGAATGCCCTGGGTAAGCCTATCGCGATGGTGGTCCTCTTGGGTCTGGCCGTCGTGGGCTTTGTCATTATCGGCTTTTCGGTGGGCAGCGTTTTGCGCTCTGCCCGCGACCGTGCGGCCGATTTTGCCGAGCGCCGTCGTGCCGACGTCAACGCGAGTCCGTGGGGTGACGACGAAGCCCTGTCGGTGCCCGGCGTTGCCCGTCCGCACCTGAGCATTCTTCGTCAGAAGGGCTCCGATATGTCCGTGACCACGGTGATGGGCAACGATGCGGACCCGACTCTGGACGATGACGACGAGGACGAGGATCCGTTTGTCGACGTGTCCGATGCCGTGGAGGCCGAGCGCGCTAAGACCACGCTGCTGCCTCGCCGTCATGCCAAGAAGGGCAAGACGGCTCCCAAACTCAATACGAGTGAGCCCGACCCGTCTTGGTCCGAGAGCGAGATTGAGCTTACCGAGGGCGATGACGAGGACGACGAGCCCCCGCTCGAGACTGCTAAAACCACCTTGCTGCCGCGACGTCATGCAAAGCGCGGTCAGGTGACCGGCCAGCTTTCGATGGATGACGATCCGGACAAGGTCGACGAGTCCGAGCCGCCGTTTGCCGTGAATCCCGTCTCGGCCGCCCCTCAAATTCCTGATTTCCTCAAGCATCCCAAGGCTGCCGATACGGCTGTCGAGGGCGCTGCCGAGGCGTCTATTTCTAGCGATGGGGGAGCGGGCGGTGTTTCCGCTGATGCCGAGGGTGAAGAAGAGGACGGCCTGAAGCTTCCGCCGCTCGAAATCCTGCATGCAAACCCTCAGTCCGCTTCTGCCGCGTCTTCGGACAAGGAGCTGGAACAGACCGCCGAGTCGTTGCAGTCCACGCTGCTTGAGTTTGGCCGTAGCGCTCGCGTCGTCGGCTGGATTGCCGGTCCCACGGTGACGACCTTTAAGCTGCAGCCCGGCGAGGGCGAGCGCGTGAGCAAGATTTCGAGCCTTGAGGACGACATCGCGCTGTCGCTTGCTGCTCAGTCCGTGCGTATCTTTGCGCCGATTCCCGGCACCTCGCTCGTGGGTATCGAGATTCCCAATCGCAAGCGTCAGAACGTCAACTTGGGCGACGTGCTGTCCTATGTTAAGGGCGGTCCGCTTGAGCTCGCTATCGGTCGCGATGCAGAGGGCACGCCGGTCGTCGCCGACCTCGCCAAGATGCCCCACCTGCTGATTGCCGGTACCACGGGTTCCGGTAAGTCGGTCATGATCAACTCCATTATCACGACCCTGCTCATGCGCGCCCTTCCCGAGGACGTTCGCTTGATCATGGTCGACCCTAAGCGCGTCGAGCTTGCGGGCTATAACGGTCTGCCGCATCTCTATGTGCCCGTGGTGACCGAGCCCAAGCAGGCCGCGAGCGCTTTGCAGTGGGCCGTGTCCGAGATGGAGCGTCGCCTGAAGGTCTTCGAGCGTCTCAACGTGCGCAAGATCTCGACCTACAACGAAAAGCAGGCCGCCGGTGAGTTTGAGCATTACGATAACCCGCCGCAAAAGATGCCCTACCTGGTCATCATCATCGACGAGCTCTCGGACCTGATGATGGTTGCCGGCAAGGACGTCGAGGCGTCGATTGTGCGTATCGCCCAGCTGGGCCGTGCCGCCGGTATCCACCTTATCGTGGCGACTCAGCGCCCCAGCTCCAACGTGGTGACGGGCCTCATCAAGGCCAACATCACCAACCGCATCGCCTTCAACGTCGCCACGGGCATCGATTCGCGCGTCATCATCGACCAGATGGGTGCCGAAAAGCTCACCGGTTTGGGCGATATGCTGTTCTCCAAGGTCGACTGGGGCAAGCCTCGCCGTATCCAGGGCTGCTTTGTCTCGGATGACGAAATCAACGAGATTGTCGAGTTCGTCAAGTCACAGAGCGAGCCCGACTACCACGAGGAGATTCTGTCTGCCGTGGCGCCCGCTTCCATGTCCATGGCGGGTGGCGGCGGCATTGTCCGCACCGGAGTCGCTGAGCCGCAAGACGATGATCCGCTCATTTGGGAAGCCGCCCATATTGTGGTGGAATCGCAGCTTGGCTCCACATCTGGCCTGCAACGTCGTCTGAAGGTTGGCTATGCGCGTGCCGGGCGTATTATGGACATGCTGGAAGAAAAGGGTGTCGTCGGCCCGCCCGACGGTTCCAAGCCGCGCGAGGTCCTGTTGGACGAGGAGGGGCTTGCCGCGCTGGAATCTGTCGACGCCGAGATGGCACGTGAAGATCGTGAGTTTGGAGGATTCTGATGGCTGCACGCTTTGGTGACATGCTGCTCGAGCAGCGTCGCCGAATGGGTCTTTCCATTCAGCAGGTCGCCAACACCATCAAAATCAGGCCGCAGATCATCGAGTTTTTCGAGACCGGTAACTTTGCCTCGATGCCGCCGCGCGGCTATGCGCAGGGCATGATTTCGAGCTATGCTCGCTTTTTGGGCCTCAATCCGCGCGAGGTCGTCAATGCCTACTTTGACGACCTGATGGCATACGAACGCGAGACGTCGCAGCAGGGCGGTCGTTTTCAGGACGCCGCCGGCTACGTCAATTCGCGTTCCTCGGTCGACAACGGGCGCTTCCTGATGGTTCAGGGCGGTCGTTCGACCCGCTATGGACAGCGTCCTCAGCAGGCCGGTTATATTACCGAGACGGGTTCGGGCGAGGAGATTCGCTCACAGCGTGACCGGTTCCGCAGTACGCCGATGCCCGAGGACCGTGCACTTCCCGCTGCCCGTGGCGTGGCGCGTGACCCTCGTGCCGGCTACGGCGACGGCGGCTATTCCGATCGCGGTAACCGTGGTGTTCCCACCGGACGCTCTCGCGGTGGCTATGCGGATGCCGATACCACGCAGGTGACGCCGCGTCTTCGATCTCAGTCGCAGACCTTTAGCCAGCGCTCCTCAGCGCCTCGTTCGGGTCAGCGCAACTACCAGGGTCGCGGCGAGCTCTCCCCCCGCTCGGGCCAGCGCAATGTGCAGCACCAGGGTGGCTATCGCGGACGTTCCGACAATAATCGCGGTCGCATGCCCCAGGGCACTGGTCGCGGTGTTTCCAATCGTGGACGCGGCGGTGGGCGTGCTCCCCAGAACAACGGTCTCGATCCTCGTATCGTTTACGCCGGCATCGGTGCCGTGGCGCTGCTGCTGATCGTGCTCATCGTGGTGCTCCTGCGTGGCTGCGGCTCCTCGGCGCCCGCGTCGACGCCCGAGACGCCCGTTGCCACCAAGACAACGACTAAGAAGTCTCCCAAGAAGACCGAATCCGTCGATGAGGATAAAGATGCCGATAAGACGAGGAACGAGTCGACCGATTCGGAAGCCGCCAAGTCGACAGCAAAAAAGGAAGAGAGCAAGGTCACAAAGGTCAAGATTTCCGTTGCCAAGGGCAAGACTGCTTGGATTGAGGTCAAGGTTGATGGCAAGTCGGTCTATGGCGCCCAGGCGACCGGCCCCTTTGAGCAGGAATACACGCCCGAGTCCTCGATCGAGATCACCACGTCCAAGCCTTCCGATGTCACCGTTACCAAGAACGGTGAAAAGGTCCGTTACGATACCAAGACCTCGGGCGTGGCGCGTGTGACGATCACCGTTCCCAAGAAGGAGACGACTGATTCCGAGAATGGTGAAAGTTCTGATGGTGCCGACACCGCCGATGGTACCGATTCCACCGACGGCACCGACGCCCAGTCCACTGCTGGCGCCGATACCGCACCTGACGGTCAGGCGCCCGCCGATTCAACCGACTAGTCGTACGATAGCTACTAAGCCGCTCGTATGCGAAAGGAAACATCATGGCTAAAGATTCCAGCTTCGACGTCGTGTCCGAGGTCAACATGCAAGAGGTCGATAATGCCTTCCAGCAGACCACGCGCGAGATTTCCCAGCGCTATGACCTGAAGGATTCCGGCGCCACCATCGAGCTTTCGAAGGGCGACAAGCTCTTTACGATCAATGCCCCGGCCGACTTTGTCTCCAAGCAGATCATCGATGTCCTAAGCTCCAAGCTCATCAAGCGCGGCATCGATCTTAAGGCCGTGTCTTGGGATGCGCCTCAGGCGGCATCGGGCGGCACCGTGCGCGTGCTCGGTCATATCGTCGAGGGTATCGAACAGGCGACCGCCAAGAAGATCAATAAGGACATCAAGGACCAAAAGCTCAAGGTCAAGGTGACGATTGAGGCCGACAAGCTGCGTGTTTCCTCTGCTTCGAAGGACGCGTTGCAGACCGTGATCCAGTTCCTGCGCGACCAGGACTACGGTCAGCCGCTGCAGTTCACCAACTACCGCTAATATCATTCGAAAGGACCGCTCTCCAACATGGATACACCGTTGGGCTCCGTGCTCTACATCACCCTCGGGTGCGCTAAGAACGAGGTCGACACCGACCGCATGCGTTCTCTCTTGACCGCCGCAGGCTACGAGGAGGCGTTCGATCCGCAGGATGCCGATATCGCCATCGTCAATACGTGCTCGTTCCTTGCCTCTGCAACGTCCGAGAGCATCGAGACCACGCTCGAGCTTGCCAACGAGGTGCAGGACGGCGTTCGTTCCTGCCCGATCGTCATGTGCGGCTGCGTGCCATCACGCTACGGCGACGACCTGCCCGACGAGCTGCCCGAGGTCGCGGCCTTTGTGAAGACCGACGAGGAAGACGGCATCGTGGCGGTCATCGATGACGCGCTGGGCGTCGAGCGCGAGATTGCCACCTATATTCCGCAGGTCAAGCGCACCGTCGAGGGCGCTGTCGCCTACGTCAAGATCTCCGATGGCTGCAACCGCTTCTGTAGCTTCTGCATGATTCCGTATATCCGCGGTCGTTATCACTCGCGCAATGCCGAGAGCATTATCTCCGAGGTACGCGACCTGGTCGCCGGTGGTGTGCGCGAGATCGTTCTGATCGGTCAGGACACGGGCATCTGGGGTTCCGACTTTGCCGACGAGGACCTCGCCGAGGGCGCGCCGCGCAATCTGGCGCAGCTGCTGCAGGCCGTTGCTGAGGCGGTACGTCCCCATAACGTCTGGGTCCGTGTGCTCTACCTGCAGCCCGAGGGCATGACCGACGAGCTTATCGAGACCATTCGCGACACGCCCGAGGTGCTGCCCTATATCGATATCCCCGTGCAGCACTGCGACGCGCGCATCCTCAAGGCCATGCGCCGCTCCGGTTCGCGCCAGGAGCTCGAAGACCTGTTTCGCGACCTGCGCGAGCGCATCCCCGGTATCGTGATCCGCTCCACGGCCATGGTGGGGTTCCCGACCGAGACCGACGGCGAGTTCCGCGATCTCATTGACTTTATGGACGCTGTAGGTTTTGACTACACGAGCGTCTTTGCCTACTCGCAGGAGGAGGGTAGCCTGGCCGCCAAGATGGAAGGTCAGGTCGACGAAGAGGTTAAGCTCGAGCGCGCCCAGGAGGCTTTGGATCTGGCCGAGTCGCTCGGCTTTGCCGCGACTGCCGCGCATGTGGGCGAGCGCGCCCAGGTGATCGTTGACGGTATCGAGGAGACCGAGGACGGTGCCGAGCTCATTGGACATGCCTGGTTCCAGGCACCCGATTCCGATGGCGCGGTGCATCTGGATGCCAGCGAGGCATCTGTGGGCGACATTCTGACGGTCGAGTTTACCGATAGTTTCTGCTACGAGCTTATCGGTCATGTTGTGGAGTAGGGGAGCGTCGTGGCTAACGAGAGCAATAAGGAACTGACGAGTGTTTGGACGCCCGCCAACATCGTGACGTGCGTGCGCATCGTCTTTATTCCGGTGTTCATGATTGTATCGGCCCTGTCTCACACGAGCGTTGCCGGTACGGATTGGAGCGCCTTCGACGGCCCGCTCGCCGCCGCTGCGTTTATTCTGTACGTCATCCTGTCGTGCACGGATAAGGTCGACGGCTATCTGGCACGCTCGCGCAACGAGATCACCGATTTCGGTAAGTTCTTGGATCCCATCGCCGATAAGTTGCTCGTGTTCTCGGCCCTGCTGCTGTTCTTGGACTTTGGTGCCGTAACCGTGTGGTCCGTGTTCATCATCCTGTTCCGCGAGCTGCTGGTGAGCGCCCTGCGCATGGTCGCGAGTGCGGCCGGTGTGGTTGTTGCGGCCGATAAGCTCGGCAAGTACAAGACGGCGACTACGATGGTTTCCATCTGCGGCTATTTGTGCGTCTTTGCGATGGCCGGCTTGCACCTTGGCCCGGTGGCGGTGACACTCGGCATCTACTCGGTGTCGCGCTTCCTGTACGCCGTTGCCGTTGTCCTGACCGTTATCTCGGGCGCCCAGTACTTCTGGAACTGCCGCAAGATCGTCTTTTCGGTCTAGGTCCTGGTAGGCATGACGGAATCATTTGAGCAGATTGCCGCGCACAATGAAGGACTCGCACGCGATATCGTCGAGCGTGCAAGCGCTCATGGTGTGACGGTTTCGACGGCTGAATCTCTGACAGCGGGCATGATCGCCTCGACGATCGCCGATATCCCCGGTGCCTCGGCGGTGCTGCGCGGCGGTGCGGTGACGTACTGCGACGAGATTAAGCATCGCGTGCTCGGCGTTGAGCAAGAGACGCTCGACCGCTATACCGCGGTGTCGTACCAGACGGCGCGCGAGATGGCTGCCGGTTCGCTGGAGCTGTACCAGAGCGATATTGCCGTGAGCGCGACGGGCTATGCCGGCCCCGGTGGAGGCACCGAGGACGATCCGGCTGGAACCTTTTATATTGGCTGGGCGTATCGCACGGCCGATGGGGGAGTGCCGGTCGTGGACTCCATTCGTTGTCACTATGAGGGCGATCGTTCGTGTGTTCGTGCCCATGCGGTCGCGGAGGCACTGGGTCGCTTTGCCTGCATGCTCCATTCTATGGAATAGACGTGTTTTTAAGGGGCCTCTGAGCCCCTTAATTGTGAAGAAGGGGACCTCTGGCGAATTTACTCTTTGTACAGGTAGTTGATGTATTTTCCTTCGTCATGCCTTGCTTGGTTCGTCTGCGGTCACGTTTTTGGTCAGTGTTTGGTCGGCGTTTGGTTGGGATTTGGAAAGGTCGGCTGCATATGATTTATCTGAACGGTTGACCACGAACAGCCGTTCGTTTATTATCGATGCAGATTGTTAAGAGGAGGGCTATTCATGGCCAAGAATTCAGGTCCCGTACGTACCGTTCATGCTCGCACGACGGGTAAAGAGCGCGATGAGATGATTGCCACCACCAAGGCCGAGATCGAGAAGAAATTCGGCCAGGGTTCCATCATGAGGTACGGCGACGGTGGTCCCGAGCTCGAGGTCGAGGTCATTCCTACGGGCGCCCTGGCCCTCGATGCCGCTCTGGGCATCGGCGGCGTGCCGCGCGGTCGTATCGTCGAGATTTACGGTCCCGAGTCCTCCGGCAAGACAACGCTTTCGCTCGAGATTTTGGCAGAGGCCCAGGCTATGGGCGGCGTCGTGGCATTTATTGATGCCGAGCACGCACTCGATCCCACGTATGCCGCGCGTATCGGCGTAGACATCGATGAGGTCCTCATTTCCCAGCCCGATACGGGCGAGCAGGCGCTCGAGATCGTCGACATGCTCGTGCGCTCTGGCGCCATCGACGCCATCGTCGTCGACTCTGTCGCCGCTTTGACTCCGCGTGCCGAGATCGAGGGCGAGATCGGCGATACTACGGTCGGCCTTCAGGCCCGTCTGATGAGCCAGGCGCTCCGCAAGCTCGCCGGCTCGCTCGCCAAATCTAAAACGACCTGCATCTTCATTAACCAGCTGCGCGAGAAGATCGGCGTCATGTTCGGCAACCCCGAGACTACAACGGGCGGCCGTGCCCTTAAGTTCTTCTCGTCGGTGCGCATCGATATTCGTCGCATCGACAGCATCAAGCTCAAGGACGAGGTCATCGGCAATCGTGTGCGTGCCAAGGTCGTTAAGAACAAGGTGGCCGCTCCGTTTCGCTCGGCCGAGTTCGACATCATGTACGGCACGGGCATCTCTAAGGAGGGCTCGATTCTGGACATGGCCGTCGAGTGCGGTATCTGCAAAAAGATGGGCTCTTGGTTTGCTTACGGTGAGGACAAGCTCGGTAATGGTCGCGAGGCCGCTAAGGCCTTCCTGCGCGAACACCCCGATTGTGCCGACGAGATCGAGCATAAGGTTCGCCTCACCTGCGGCCTTGAATTCGATGACGATGCTCCGTCCGAGGTCGAGCTGACCGATCAGCCTAAAACCGAGGAGTTCGATGAGCTGTATGCCATCGATGGCTCCGCGATGCTCGATGATGACGACGAGTAGCGGATGCCCTCATGTCGTATATGGTGACCGAGGCCACAGTCGTCTTTCCCGATAAGAAGGCGGCTTCCTCGTTCTCGAGTGGGTATGCATCAAAAAAGCCATGTGCACATATCGACTGTGAGCTCGAGGGCGGTTTTGAACGATCCATCTGGATTCCTGTTCGTGTCGCGCGCGTGTTTCTTAAAAATCGCCCCGATCTTCCCTGCGATTGGGATGAGTTTCGCGAGGCGGTACAGCTCATTGAGCGTAAATGCGCGCTTACCATGGTGACTGAGATGCTGTCGCGCCGCGACCATGCCACGGGTGAGGTCCGTGACAAGCTGGCTCGCTATGGGTTTCGTGCGGCTGCGATTGAATTCGCCGTTGAGCGTGCCACTGAGTATCGCTTTTTAGATGAGAGGCGCTTTTGTTCGTATTTTATCGAGGAGCGCAAACGACGCGGCTGGGGACAGCGCAAGATTGAGACTGAGCTCAAGCGCCGCCATGTCGTACTCGATGATATCCCCGGCTATCCCGAGGATTATTTTGCCGTGGAGGACGACTTGGCTCGCGCATCGGCTTTACTCGCGAAGCGTCGTGTTCCCGAGACACGTGGATTCGAAAAGCTCGTCCGGTTTTTGATGGGCAAGGGCTTTTCGTACCACATCGCCGCCGATGCCGTTAAGGCGCGTCTCGATACCGAACATGAGGAATGTGCAGTTTAGACACATTCTAGACACATGCGTTTTGTGTACCTGCCGTTCACCGCGTTTTAGCCGCCGAGCTGGGTCCATTTATTTGACAGTTGTTGCGGTTCAACGTACGATAAACACTGTCATTTGCTTTGTGATATGTGCTCATCTTTGATGAGTTTGTTTATATGTTTCTCTGTATCCGACCCGCATAAGCTGCGCCCATATTACTCAAATGTCGCGAGCCGTTCGTAAGGACGGTTCGCTTTGTTGTGTAACGAATCCATCAAAAGGAGTGAGCATGCCTATCATCGCAGCGCTCGTTGGCATCGTTTTGGGTGCCATCGCCGCCATTGCCTACATGCGCACCGCCAAGCAGGGTAGTCTTCACGAGGCCGACGAAAAGATCCAGTCGGCACATGCACAGGCTGAGTCCCTAATCGGCGATGCAAAGCGCCAGGCCGAGACCCTCAAAAAAGAGGCTCTGCTCGAGGCTAAAGAGGAGATCATCAAGAACAAGCAGGCTGCCGAGGCCGAGGACAAGCAGCGTAAGAACGAGATTCGTTCGCTCGAGAACCGTGTGATGCAGCGCGAGGAGTCCCTCGATCGCCGCAACGATGCCCTCGACAAGCGTGAGCACCAGCTGTCCAGCCAGGCTGGGCAGGTCGAGAAACGCTCCCGCGAGCTTGAGGAGCTCTGCGCCAAGCAGACCTCGGAGCTTGAGCGCATCGCCGACCTGACCCGCGAGGACGCTCACAAGGAGCTCCTCGACAAGGTTCGTGGCGAGGTTACCCACGAGGCCGCTACGATCATTCGCGAGTCCGAGCAGCAGGTTCGCGCCGAGTGCCACAAGACCGCTCAGGAGATCTTGTCCCTGGCGATTCAACGCTGTGCCGCCGACCACACCGCCGAGGTTACCGTTACCTCCGTTCACATTCCTTCCGATGACCTCAAGGGTCGCATCATCGGCCGCGAGGGTCGCAACATCCGTACCTTCGAGCAGGTTTCCGGCGTCAACCTGGTCATCGATGATACGCCTGAGACCGTTGTGCTTTCGAGCTTCGATCCGGTCCGTCGCGAGACCGCCCGCGTCGCCCTCGAGAACCTTATTGCTGACGGCCGCATTCACCCTGCCCGCATCGAGGAGATGTATCACAAGGCCGCCGACTTGGTTCAGCAGCGCGTGCGCGAGGCTGGCGAACAGGCTGCCTTCGATACCGGTATCCACGATCTGCACCCCGAAATCGTTAAGACCCTGGGTGCTCTGCGCTACCGCACCTCGTTTGGCCAGAACGTGCTCCAGCATTCCCTCGAGGTTTCCGACCTGTGCGGCGTGATGGCTTCCGAGCTTGGCCTGGACGTTATGACCGCTAAGCGTGCCGGCCTGCTGCACGATCTTGGCAAGGCTATCGACCATGACGTCGAGGGTCCGCATGCCGTTATCGGCGCCGAGCTCGCCCGTCGCTATGGCGAGAAGCCCATTATCGTTCACGCTATCGAGGCTCACCACGCCGACGTCGACCCCAACACGGTGCTCGATGTTCTGGTCCAGGCTGCCGATGCCGTTTCTGCCTCTCGCCCCGGTGCCCGTCGTGAATCGGCCGAGAATTACATCAAGCGCCTTGAGAAGCTCGAGGAGATCGCCAACTCCTATGACGGCGTCGTGCGTACCTATGCCATGCAGGCTGGTCGCGAGGTCCACGTCATGGTTCAGCCGGACAAGATTTCCGATGCCCAGTCCACGGTCTTGGCTCATGACATCGCCCATCAGATCGAGGAAGAGATGGAGTATCCCGGTCAGGTGCGCGTCGTCGTGATTCGCGAGAGCCGCGCTGTCGATATCGCTAAATAACATGAACGACGCGAACGAGCTCATCTCATTTATCGCGTCGATGTCGGGGGAGGGCAGCCTTCGCGTCGAGGAGAACCTTGGCGAGGGCTATGTCCGCCTCCGCGTTTCGGAGGCCGAGCGGCGCCAGGCAAAGCACGACATCCAGCATGTCGAGGATATTGTTATCGAAATGCTGCGCAACGCTCGTGATGCCGGCGCCGACAAGGTCTATCTCGCCACCACTAAGGAAGATGGCGTCCGTACGCTCGTCTTTCTGGATAACGGTTCGGGCGTGCCGCAGGATATGCAGGAGCGCATCTTCGATGCCCGCGTTACCTCCAAGCTCGAGAGCATGAAGATGGATCGTTGGGGCGTTCACGGTCGAGGCATGGCATTGTTCTCGATTAAGCAGAACACCGACGAGGCATGCGTTGTCGCATCGGATGTTGACCTTGGCTCGGTCTTTAAGGTGAGCGTCGCTACCGACCGCCTTGGCGAGCGCGCCGATCAGTCCAGCTGGCCTCAGGCCGTGAAGGACGAGGACGGTCACTATGTCTGCGCCCGTGGGCCTCACAACATTATTCGTGCCGCCTGCGAGTTTGCCCTCGAGGAGCTGCGCGCCTGTGATGTCTATCTGGGGTCTCCGTCCGAGATCGCCGCGACGTTGCATGCGCAGGCCTCCAGCCATCTCGATGCTTCTCGTCTTTTGTTTATCGATGACGAAGCCGAGCTTCCCGTGGTCGATCGCCTGGGCCTTGCTTCGGATGCGGAAGACTTTATCCGTATCTGTTCGGGTTTGGGCCTTGAGATGTCCGAGCGTACGGCGCATCGTATTTTGGCGGGCCAGATTAAGCCCGTTCGCGGTGTGACCGCACGCCTGCTACGCGAGCGCGATTCGTCCTCACATGCGTCTGCTCCGGTTGATCTCGCCAAAGATCGTCGCGGCTTGCGTATCGCCAAGGATGACATGGCGCAGTTCTCGCGAGCCGTGGAGCGCGACTTTAACGATCTTGCATCGCGGTACTATCTCAACCTTTGCGGCGACCCCAAGATTCGTGTTTCACGTGATCGCATCACTGTGACGTTCGATCTTGCCAAAGAGGAATAGCATCTTTACCGAGTCCGTTCGCTACGTTACAGTTATTGCAGTTAAAACGTACTTTTAAACGCAGGAGTTTCTTCATGGATTGCCTGAAGGTATCAAGCAAATCATCGCCCGCGTCCGTTGCCGGCGCCATTGCCGGCATGGTCAAAGATGGTGTTCCCGTCAATATTCAGTGTGTCGGCGCGGGTGCCGTCAATCAGGCCATTAAGGCTGTGGCCATTGCACGCGGATTTTTGATTCCGACCGGGTTTGATATTTCCTGCGCGCCGGTGTTCTCCGACATCCTCATCAACGGGGAGTCGCGCACGGCCATCCGTCTTTCTATTTACGTTCATCAGATTAATCGAGCCGCTATGGATAACGTTGTGATGGACGACGTTAAGCCTGTGGCATAGAGTGTTTTCTCTTTGCCTGCGCTCTTTGATTCCGCCTATTCCACCTTGTTAGGACTTATACACATGGACCAGGGTTCCGTACGCGATATTCTTGCCGGTAAAACCTACTTCATCCGCACCTTTGGCTGCCAGATGAATCAGCACGACTCCGAGCGCGTGAGTGGCCTGCTCGACTCGTATGGCTGCCTTATGGCGCTCGATCCGGAGCATGCTGACATTGTCGTGTTCATGACGTGCTGCGTTCGTGAGGCCGCTGACACCCGTCTGTACGGTCAGTGCAACTCTTGTAAGAGCCTCCCACCTTCACCCTCGGGCAAGCGCGTGGTCGCCGTGGGCGGCTGCATCGCGCAGCGCGACGGCGAGGGCCTGCTCACCAATGTCGATAACGTCAATGTTATCTTTGGCACGCATTCTATCGCGCATGTGGCCGAGCTCATTGCCGAGGCATTCTTGGACGGCAAGCGTCATATTCGCACCAATGAGCACGAGGACACGGATGCTATGAGCATGCCGTGGCATCGTGAGACCCAGTATCACGCCTGGGTCCCCATTATGACGGGCTGTAATAACTTCTGCACTTATTGCATCGTGCCGTATGTGCGCGGTCGCGAAAAGAGTCGCCCTTTCGAGGAGATTGTCGACGAGGTGACCGGTCTAGTACGCCAGGGCGTGCGTGAGGTCACGCTTCTGGGGCAAAACGTCAACTCCTATGGTCGCGACCTGTTTGGCAAGCCGCGCTTTGCCGACCTGCTGCGCGCCGTGGGCGATACGGGTGTAGAGCGTATTTTCTTTACTTCCTCGCACCCCAAAGACTTGCTGCCCGAGACCATCGACGCTATGGCCGAGACGCCTGCCGTCATGCCGCAACTGCACCTGGCCGTTCAGTCGGGCTCGACGCGCATCCTTAAAGAGATGAATCGTCGCTATACGCGCGAGGATTATCTGGGCCTGGTCGATCGCATCCGCAATCGCATGCCCGATATCGCGCTTTCGACCGATATCATCGTGGGTTTCCCCGGCGAGACCGAGGAAGACTTTGAGCAGACGCTCTCGCTTGCCGAGACGGTCCGTTATGCTCAGGCCTATACGTTTATCTATTCCAAGCGCGCCGGTACTCCGGCCGCCGAGATTGACGATCCCACGCCGCATGAGGTGATTCTTGAGCGCTTCAACCGTCTGGTGAAGGTTATCGAGACCACGGCACACGAGTATAACCAGGGTGAGCTCCACACCGTCGTGCCGGCGCTTATTGAGGGTACGAGCAAAAAGAATGACGCGGTGCTGCTGGGCAAGAGTCCTAAGAATCAGACCGTTCATGCACCGATTCCCGAGGGCTACAGCATCGATCAGTTGATTGGCAAGATTGTCGATGTTGACATCGATGTTGCCAAGACGTGGTATCTGTCCGGATCCGTTGTGGGCGAGCCTCGCTAATGATTTCTCACGGGGCAGGCCTTTCTGCCGTTGCGATTGTCGGTCCGACCGCGGTTGGTAAAAGTGATGTCGCAGATCGTTTGGCGGCTCGTCTTTCGTCCGAAGTGCTGTCGTGTGACGCGATGCAAATCTATCGAGGCATGGATATCGGCACTGCCAAGATGGCACCTGAGGAATGCACGGCGCCTCTACGCCTGGTCGATATTGTTGAACCAGGCGTTGCATATTCTGCAGCGCTGTATCAGAGAGATGCTCGTGTGCATGTTGAGCGCTTGGTGGGCGAGGGCCGCCTGCCGGTGTTTTGCGGGGGTACAGGCTTGTATCTCAAGGCCGCTCTGGATGAGATGGATTTTCCCTCGGGCGAACTTGAGGACGATCGCCGTGCGGGGTATCAGGAGCTTGCCGAGCGCATGGGCGAGGAAGCGCTGCACGCGCTGCTTGCCGAGCGTGACCCCGAGTCCGCTGCGGTCATCCACCCCCATAATGTTCGTCGCGTGATTCGCGCGCTCGAAATGCATGATGATGGTGTGTCCTACGCACAGCAAAAGTCGCAGTTCAGTGTTCCGCGCGAGCATTATTACGCTCTGTGGTTTGGATTGACGCGTAATCGCGAGGCGCTTTACGAGCGTATTAACCTACGCGTCGATCTGATGTTTGAGCAGGGTCTTGTTGATGAGGTTCGTGGTCTTATGGACAAGGGGCTGGGAGATGCCCTGACTTCGATGCAGGCGATTGGCTATAAAGAGATTATCGATGCCTTTGACGGCGTGATTTCGATGGATGAGGCTCGCGAACTCATCAAGATGCGTTCGCGTCGCTATGCCAAGCGTCAGCTTTCGTGGTTTAAACGCGATGACCGCATCGTGTGGTTCGATATGGACGAGTTTACGATCGATGAGGTCGTTGAGGACATCCTTCACCGTATCGAGGCGGCCTAATGGCTCGATTTCCCCTCGTTCCCACAGCGCCTGAGCCCGAACGTGCCGTTCTTGTCGGAGTTGAGTGGCGCGATAACGCCTGGCCGCTTGATCGTTCGCTTGACGAGCTTGAGCGCCTGGCCCATACGGCTGGCGCCCAGTGTGTGGCGCGTTTGTCACAGCGTCTGGTTAAGCCGTATCCAAAATCGTTTATCGGCTCCGGTAAGGTTGAGGAGCTTTGCGTGCTCGTGCATCGTATGGATGTCGATGTTGTTGTCTTCGACGACGATTTAACGCCCTCGCAGCAGTCTTATCTGGAGAAAGCCGTGGGAGAACCGGTTAAGATTATCGATCGCACGGCGTTGATTCTCGATATCTTTGGCCTGCACGCTCAGACCCGTGAGGGCCGCCTGCAGGTGCAGCTAGCCCAATTGCAGTATCTGTTGCCCCGCTTGCGCGGTATGTGGAGCCATCTTGCTAAAGAGCAGACACGCGGTGGCATTGGTTCGCGCTTTGGCCAGGGCGAAAGCCAGCTCGAGGTTGACCGACGTTTGATTCGTAACAAGATTGCCGCGCTTCATCGCGAGCTTAAGCAGGTCGAACAGCGCCGCGATGTCCAGTCAAAGAGTCGTATCGAGTCGCCGGCGTTTCGCGTTGCCTTAGCCGGTTATACCAATGCCGGTAAGTCGACGTTGCTCAATCGCCTGACCGGGTCCACGGTGCTTTCTCAGGACAAATTGTTTGCCACGCTCGATCCGACGACGCGCTTTTATCGCTTGCCCGGCGGTCGTGGCATGACCATTACCGATACCGTTGGCTTTATTCAAAAGCTACCGCATGGTCTCGTTGATGCCTTTAAGTCCACGCTGTCTGAGGTCCTTGGTGCTGACCTGATCCTTAAAGTTGTGGATGCCTCTGACGAGGATTACGAGCGCCAGCTTGAGGCAGTCGATCGCGTTCTTGACGAGATCGGTGCCGGTGAGCGTTTGACGCTTACGGTGTTCAATAAAATCGACCTACTCGATAGCGTCGATCGATTGAGTTTCCGTCGTCGCTATCCTGAGGCCGTGCTGTTCTCGGCCCAGACGGGCGAGGGACTCGACGATCTCGTCGACCGTATTGCTCGTGAGGCAGCTGCCACCGATGTGTTGCTCTCCGCTGATATCCCGTTTCGCGAGGGCGCCCTTATCACGTTGGTGCATGAGCAGGGAACCCTGCTGCATGAGGAATATCTTGAGGACGGCGTTCGCATTGTGGCGAAGTTGCCGGCCCGAATCGTCCCGCGTCTCGAGCACTATCGTACGGAATAAACGAGTTCTAGTATGCCTAGAATGACAGGCTGATGGAGCAGGTAGAACGGTAAGGCGTGCCGACCGAGGACTGCGAGCGCCGGGATGGGATTGGCGTATGCCCATGCTGGCGCTTCGAGGCTTGATGCTTGTGCTGCCTGGGCAGCAAAAAAGCCGGTAAGGTACATAAAGACAAACGGAATGAGCGGATAGTAGTCTCCCGAAACAAAACCCGGGCTTGGGAATCCAAGCCATGCCAGGTAGGGGAGTGGGTAGACCGCTTTTGGAATGCCCCAGGTTAGGGCAAAAAGAACAAGGCACGCTGCAATGCCCCACGAGCCCGGTATTTTTTGGAGTACCGGACGGGTGAGTGCAACCACCGCCGTGCACGCCGCCATGCAATAAATGATGCCAAAGTTTACCGAATCGTCGACTGATACCAGTGTAGTTGCAATCCATACAATCAAGGCTGCGGCGGCGTATTTGAGGGCGCGCTTAACGTTATTGCGCGAGAGCGTGCACATCCAACCGGCGATAAATAAAAATACCCAGCTGATGCTAGCGCGCCAGATATCCTGGAAAACCGTTTCGGTAAACCATGGCATTTCCCATCCATATAGGCAAGCCAAATCGTAGCAGGCGTGAAAACCTGCCATCGACAGCATCGTAAACCCACGGACGGTATCAAATATGGTGATGCGTTTTTGCATTACGAGAACCGGCGCATTAAACCGACAACCTTACCCAAAATAACGGGGTTCGTCGCATAGATGGGCTCCATAGTGTCGTTCTCGGGCTGCAAGCGCACACGCCCCTGCTCCTTGTAGAACGTCTTGACGGTCGCCGAGCCATCGATCATAGCCACGACGATTTCGCCGTTCATGGCGCTCTTTTGCTCGCGAACGATAATGTAGTCACCGTTGTAGATGCCGACATTGATCATGGAGCTGCCGTGCACCTCAAGGATAAAGGATCCCTGGTCTGTGGCGATTTCGGTCGGAATGGTAAAGGTATCCTCGATATTTTGCTCGGCCAGAATGGGAATCCCAGCCGCGACGCGACCGACGAGCGGCAGCGAGACCGTTCCGCGGGGTGCTGCGGGTTCATCGGATTTGGAAATCGAGACGGAGGATCCGTCCTCATCAAAGAGCTCTAGGGCGCGGGGCTTGGTGGCATCGCGCTTGAGCAGTCCTCGAGCCTCCAGGGCAGAGAGATGAGCATGCACCGTGCTGGGGGAGGAGAGGCCTACGGCCGATGCCATCTCGCGCACACTGGGCGGATAGCCCTTCTCTTGCTGATATTCCTTGATGAAGTCGTAAATTTGCTGCTGACGCTTGGTAATTTTGCGAGCCATCAGGGGATCCTCTCTACCAATGTCAAACAAATGTTCGATTATTGCTTGACAGGAACAACTGTTCGCAGATAATAATAACCGAACATTCGTTCTCGCGCTAGACATTTTTGTCCGCGCGGCTTGATAAAACTGTTCTCAGCAAAACACGCGAGAGGAGAACATGATGAACGCAACGGATATGGTCCAGGGAAACCTCGCCCTTAAGCTCGAGACGCCTGCTGCGCCGGCTTTCACGGTTGTCAAAGGCGGCCGATCTAGTTTCCAAACACTGCCTGGTAAGCCCGCCCACAGCCAGCGTGTCGCCAAGACTTCGGCCCCCGCTGCTCTGAAGGTCTCGACGATTGTCGCTCTTGCCGTTGCGCTCACGCTCTTCTTTGTACTTGCTACCTCGATCTTCTGCGCTCGTCACGCCGCATATGCCGAGTCGGTATCCAACGTTACCTACGAGACCGTTCGTGTTCAGTCTGGCGATTCCTTGTGGTCGCTTGCCCAGGAGCATCCTATTGAGGGTCTTTCCACACAGGAGACCTCTGACATGATCCGCGACGTCAATCATCTGGAGCATGGCTCGCTCGATGCCGGTGCGCATCTTAAAGTTCCCGCACGTTCCTAAGATTTAAGTACCGTCGCATGGTACCCTTGTAATCGTTTTAGAGGAGGTACCATGCGCTGTCCCAAATGCGGCAAGGCACATACCCGCGTCGTAGATTCCCGCATGCAGGAATCTAATAACACCATCAAGCGCCGTCGCGAATGCTGCTCGTGCAATTATCGCTTTACGACATTTGAGCGTTGTGAAGACCCTATCGAGGTCATTAAGTCAGACGGATCCAAGCAACGGTTCGATCGCAATAAGCTGCTGGTCGGTTTGATGCGCGCTACGATCAAGCGTGATATCGACACTAAAAAGCTCAACGAGATCATTGACGATATAGAGGTCGAGCTTCGCTCTCGTACACTCACGGCCGTTACGTCTCATGAGCTGGGCGATATGGTTCTTAAGCGGTTGGCCAAGATCGATAAAGTGGCCTACATCCGCTTTGCCTCGGTCTATCGCGATTTCAAAGATGTCGATGAGTTTCTGCAAGAGCTCGACAAGCTAAGGTGATTTCATGTCCAACATTACCGTTAACATTAAGCGTCTCGACCCAGCCGTCGAGCTTCCCAAATACGCCCATCCTACGGATGCCGGCCTTGACCTCCGCGCCAACGAAGACTGCACCCTCAAACCCTTTGAGCGACGTTTGGTCTCCACGGGTCTAGCTATCGCCCTGCCCGACGGCTACGCCGGCTTCGTCCAGCCCCGCAGCGGCCTGGCCATTAAGCAAGGCCTGTCTATAGTCAACACGCCCGGTCTCATCGATGCTCACTATCGAGGAGAGCTCAAAGTCATCCTCATTAACCTGGACCCCACGAACAACATCCAAATCAACAAAGGCGACCGCATCGCCCAGCTGGTCATCCAAGAAGTCCCCACGGTCAATCTCGTAGAAGTAGATGAACTAGACGAAACCGACCGTGGCAACGGAGGCTTTGGCTCCTCCGGCGTCGCTTAGTCTTTTGCTTCGTTGAACGGTGTGTCGTAATGCCCGCTCGCCCCTGGGTGGCCCCTATATATCACCCCGTGCTCAAACATTCTCGCGGGACGCTCGTATCCCTCCCGCCTGCCTCTCACACACATCATTCCATGCTCAAACATTCTCGCTTCGCTTCGC
>CEAZ01049891.1_pt1 | contig 21943 bp, 14 predicted proteins | sample 557361 | NCBI WGS metagenome assembly CEAZ01 (sample SAMEA3182074, study PRJEB8094) | gut metagenome | biome: human; feature: gut; material: Stool; isolation source: human stools | place: Canada | collected 2012-02-22 | reverse complement strand
CCCGCCAGCACGCTTTCGACAACCAGCCCGACCCGACCACGCTCGTCAGCCGCGAAGAAATCCGTGCGGCCCTGCTCGACCGTCATACCGCAGCCACGCAAGACAAGCTCGACGCGGCGCACGTGGCCATTTGCGGCTGCGGCGGCCTCGGATCGACCATTGCGGTGGCGTTGACCCGCATTGGCGTCGGTCACCTGCATTTGATTGATTTTGATCGCGTGGATATGACGAATCTGAATCGTCAGCAGTATTTTTTGAAGGATCTTGGGCAGTACAAGACGGAAGCATTGCGCAGTAACTTGCGTCAGATCAATCCTTTTATCGATATCACCATTGATACCGTGAAAGTGACCGACGAGAACGTGCCGACGCTGTTCGACAATGAGGATATTATTTGCGAAGCGTTCGACGTGCCGGAAAACAAGACGATGCTGGTGAATGCCGTACTTGAGAATCTGCCGAACAAGAAGCTGGTGAGTGCTTCTGGAATGGCGGGATTCCGCAGTTCCAATTTGGTGAATACTCGTCGCGTTTCGAAGAATTTCTACTTCTGCGGCGACGGCGAAACCGCTCCGGTGCCGGGCGCTGGTCTGATGGCACCACGCGTGGGTGTGGTCGCCTGCCACGAAGCCAATATGATCACTCGCTTGATTCTCGGCGAAGAAGACGCCTGACAGCGAAACGCAAACGCAAACGCAAGTTGCAATCGCAAATCGCAACGAATGACACGACACTAATCGCATAGTAAGGATTAACCATGAGCACCGAAAACACGATCACCACCGCGGAAAAAGACTTCGCAGCGGCACCGAATGCCACACTCGACGAGCTGGTCGGCACCACCACGAACACCGCACTGCTGCCGGAACCGGATGCGCACGCGTATGACGAAATCGCCACCGGTGACGCCGATCCGTTGATCCTCGGCGGACACAAGTTCACGAGCCGTTTCATTCTCGGTTCCGGCCGCTACGATCTGAACCTCATCAAGGCGACCATTGAGAACGCGGGTACGCAAATCGTCACCATGGCGTTGCGTCGCTGCCGTACCACCGAAAACAATCTGCTCGACTACATTCCGAAGGGCATCACCATGCTGCCGAACACGTCCGGCGCACGCAATGCCGAGGAAGCGGTGCGTATTGCCCGTCTCGCACGCGAAGTGTGCCAGACGGACTTCGTGAAGGTGGAGATCGAGCATGAGGCGAAGTATCTGCTGCCCGACAATGAGGAAACCATCAAAGCCACGAAACAGCTGGCAAAAGAAGGCTTCGTGGTCATGCCGTACATGTTCCCCGATCCGATTGCGGCGAAGCGTCTTGAAGACGCGGGTGCGGCTTGCGTAATGCCGCTGGGCGCGATGATCGGCTCGAATAAGGGTCTGCGTGCACGCGATTTCATTGAAGTGATCATCAAGAACTCCAATGTTCCGGTGATCATCGACGCTGGTATTGGCCGTCCGAGCCAGGCTGCGGAAGCCATGGAAATGGGCGCGGACGCGGTGATGGCATACACGGCCATCGCTTCCGCCGGCAATATTCCGCTGATGGCACGCGCGTTCAAGAAGGCGATCGAAGCGGGTCGTGAAGCGTATTTGTCTGGCTTGGGCAAGGTTACGGAAGATCATGCCGTGCCGTCCAGCCCGACGAACGAGGCCGACTACATCGGCTGATTTGCGCTGGATCCCGTAATGGGGATTCGCACAAAGACCATGCTGAAAGGGGCGTTTGCCGAACGTACGTGATGCACTCACGTTCGGCAAACGCCCCTTACTTGTATCCTGCGTTACCTGCAAACGTTACTGCTGCAAGGCTTCCTTAAGATCGCGATTCTGGAATCGTTCGTGTAGCAGGCAATATCCGCCAAACGCAACCAGCCAAATCAGACCGGCAATCGCAGAACCAATCGTGTCCGTCGACAGGAACAACGTGACATACACGAGCACAAAGAACGTGATCGCAATCCAATCAAACACCTGCCAAGCGGGCATGACGAAACCGTCCGGTAGAAAATCGCTGCTCTGACGATACCTGTGGTGGGCGAGCATCGTCAGCACGTAAATGAAAATCACCACAGCGCTGGCGGCCGAAGCGAATAGCACGAACGCGCCGGAAATACCCGGAATCGCGTTGATGATCGGGGAGAACAGAATCATGCAACCCGAAGCGACGATCGCCTTCGCAGGCACCTTGTGGTCGGAAACCTCAGCCAAACGCGCCATCGCAGGCGACTCGGAATCCGAAGCAAGCTGATACAAGTGACGACCGGCCGAATAAATCAGCGAATTCAACGCCGACGCGGCAGCCGTAATCACCACGAAGAACACCAGGGCGGCGGCCCAATCAAGACCCGCATATTTGAACACCATGATGAACGGCGAACCGAACGAGCCATCGGAATTCTCGTGAAAGTTACGCCAGGGCACAATAGCCATGATCGCGATCAGCGCGCCCACGTAGAAGATCAGAATACGCATGATCAGCTCGTTCACCGCCTTCGGCAGCACCTCGCGCGGATTCTGCGTTTCCGACACCGTGACACCCACGAATTCGATGAGCTGGTAGGCGAAGAACACCATTTGGAAGCTCATGAAGAAGTTCATCCAACCGTTCGGCGCGAGCTGGAAGCCGTCGGTGATATTCGTAAGGCTCACCGTGGCACCCGACACCGTGCCGTCCACGCCTTCGATGTGCGTGGCGGGGTAGCTGAAGCCGATGATCAGCATCACGATGGCGGTGACGATCAGACCGACGATCAGCGTGATCTTGATCATGGAGAACCAGAATTCCGCCTCGCCGAACACTTTCACCGCAATCAGATTGATGCCGGTGAGCGCTACGAGGAAGCACAGTTCGATCAACCACTTCCACGAGTTCAGGTCTATGCCGAATGTGCCGAAGAACGTTACGAAATATGTGCTTACGGCGGTGATTTCGGTCATGCCGGTCAGAATGAGCACGATCCAATACGTCCAGCCGGCGAACTTGCCCCACCCGCGGCCGAGATAGCGCGTGATGAAGTTGATGAACGTGTGCTGGCTAGGATCGCTGTACATCATTTCGCCGATGGCACGCATCAGCAGGAACATAATCAGGCCAACGCCGATGTACACGAAAATGATGCTCGGGCCGGTCAGTGCGATCGACTTGCCGGAGCCTAGGAACAGGCCGGTGCCTATGGTGCCGCCGATGGCGATGAACTGGACGTGGCGGTTTTTCAGGCCTCGCTCCATTTCGTTGCTTTGGTCGAGGCTTTCGACGGATTTGATGTGCGCGGCGCTTGAGCCCGCGGAATTGGTGTTCTCGGAAGTCATAATGTTCACTACCCTACCCCGCGAACCGCACATTGCGCCCGCCGAAGCTTTGTTTTTGGGCACGTACGCAGATTTTGCGGCACTGGCGCATCCCGTTTGTGGTCAACCGTGCCCATCCGACCACCTTATTCCCGTATTTTCGCCTCGCCATACCCCCCTGCCGCCCTATCTCGCCTATATATGGCAGATTCACGAGGTTGACCGCTACTTTCTCGCTTATATATGGCACTTGCTCACGGCAAAACACCACTTAGGGGGTACGTTTTGGGCGTATTTCCGCAGGCTGACTGCCATATATAAGCGAAATGGCTCATGACGCATGAGCAAATCTGCCATATAAGTGAGATACGCCCAACTGTCCGACACAAATCGCGCCTCGCTTGTCTGATTCTGCAAAAACGGACATCCACAGCACACTTTCAGTACTCCAGTTGTCCGATTCTGGAGAAACGGACATCCGCAACGCACTTTCGCCGCATTACTTGTCCGATTCACCAGAAACGGACAACTGAGACCCGTTTTTGCCTGTGTAAGTGTCCGATTCTGCAGAATCAGACACTTACGCGGCATAACGATGGTCTGGGTCAGGCGGTGGCGGCGATTTGCCCGCGCAGTTCGGCGTTCGCGCGCTCCAGTTCGTCGATACGGCGCGCCTGCTGTTTGATGATGATGCTCGCGGTTCCCACGTCGATGCCGTCGTCGCCTTGCGCTTTGACGGGAATATGTTCCATCGTCCTGTTGGTGATGCTATCGAGGTTGCGCCTCATCACGAACGCATGCTCATACCGGTTGACGAGTTGCGCGATGATCTCGCTGTCGCTCATGTTGCCGCTGCCAGTCACGGATTTGATGGCCGACGTTTTCCAACGATCCACACACCGTTCGATGCGCTTGTATCCGATGAGATCCGGCGGAAGTCCCGCTTCCCGGAAGATTTTGGTTGGCGATTCGCCTGTCAAGTAGCGGATGGTGCACACTTGCTTGAACGAATCGGCGTAGGTGATGCGATTGCGCGTTACGTTGGCGACCGCTGGCAGTCCGCGCAATAGTTGGATTTCCTCGTCGCTGAATGCTCCCCCACCTCGTGCCATGGCACCCGCCTTTCCACTGTTTTCATGGATGTGCTTGCGATTGTAGGGTGCCATTGTCGTGAGATGCCCCCACCTGCAACCCCTGCATGATTGCTTTTTAACGACTGTTTTGCCACCTAACTGCCACTTGCGGATACCTTTTTCATGCCGGATTTCGCCGTTTGGTACCGGATTTCACCCGTTTCGATCCCGTATTGCCCCGTGCAAAACCTTCACCCCTAAAAAGTATGGAAAGGCACGAAAAGACATGAAAAGCGGGCATCCACGGATGGTTTCCGCGAATGCCCGCTTATGGCTGCTTATGCGCTTATTGTTTCAGCGATTGAGCGCGTATCAGCGCATGCGCTGGCGCGACTTGAGCGCGACGGCAACGCCGGCACCTGCCACGAGTAGCGCCACCACGGTGAAGAGGGTCGTGCCCGCAGCACCGGTGAGCGGCAGCTGGGTGACGTTCTTCACGTTCTTGACCTTGTACGTGTAGTTACCGGAGACCTCAGCGCTCGGAGCCAAGCCCCAGATATCGGCACCTGCATACTTGACGGCCTTACCGTTCGCAATGGTAACGGTAAATGCAGCTTTGAGATTCTGCTGGAAGCCTGCAGGAACATTGGTCTCAGTGACCTTGTAAGTACCGTCCGCAAGACCCTTGAAAGTCACCGTTCCATTTGAATCGGAAGTCGCAGTAGCAGTGGACGGAGTCGAGGCACCGTTCTGTCCTTCGATCTCAAAATCAGCACCAGCCAGAGCATTGCCCTGGGCATCTGTCTTGGTGAAGGAGAACTGACCGTTGGTGATGGAGGTGCTGTCGGTGGCTTTAGCACCGTTGTCGGAGAGCACAACCGTATTGGTCACGGCCTTGCGGCCAGTAGCTTCCGCTTCGGTAACCTCGGCATCGTAGGTCACAACGATCTCATCGCCTGCGTTCTGCTGCTTGATGGAGGTGATGTTAACAGTGAACTTTCCATTCTCGCCCTCGGCCACGGTGTAATCCTTACCCTTGTTCAGGTCGCTACCGCCAACCGTCACTTTAAGGGAATCGAGGTGCACAGTCTGGCCAGCAGACGGGGTATCCGTGTAGGTGTAGGCGTAATCGCTGTAGTACTGCGTGTTCTGCGGAACTTTGCTCGTAATGGTGTAAGTCACCGTCTGGCCGACGGAAGCGGTTGCAGCGCTCACCGTCTTGCTCACAGTGGTGGTCTGGTTCTTAATGTCCACAGTTGCCGCAGTGAGCGGATTCAGCACGCCATTCTCAACGTTGCCGGAGCCAACGAGGATTGCGATAGACGGAGTGGCAGCCCCATTGGTGCCAACCAAGTAATCCGCGTCCACAAACAGGTACAGGCCTGCAGGGAGCTGCACAGTAGCGGAAGTGCCATTAGCGACAGCACCCAAATCAACCTTTTGTACGGTACCAAGCTTGTCAGTCGTGGTCTTCAGCGATTCCACGAACTTACGGGAAGCGCTATTATTCCATGCACCATCTGCAGAATTGTCCACAGACAGCACGCCTTCGGCGAGCGCCCAAGCCATCAGATCGCCGGTTTCAGAGACAGTCTTGCCAGTAGCAGACTCAAGTGCCGCCTTAAGAGTACCGCGGTTAACACCGTCGGCAGTCTGCACACCGTACGTTGCATTATCACCAGTGCCGTACTGCACATAATCGGCGATCTTGTAGGCGTTCAGACTACGATTGGTCAGCTGCTTGGCGTCCTGAGCAGTGAACGTGAAATTCGCTGTATCGGTAACGATAGTGCCGGCGCCATCGGCCTGTGCGCTGGTTGCGCCCAGGGCCATGCCACCGAGCAACGTCGCAGCGGCGGCGATGCCTGCGAAAAGTTTCCTCATCTTCATGAGAATCCCCTCTCATTGTGTTGTTGATGTTGTGTTTGTTTTTGCTAACGGGATCTGAAGCCCAACATGCTCCGGATCCACAAATTTGTGATGTGCGGCTGGACTGCCCTGTGAAGGTTGGTAGGGCAGTCCAGCCCGAGGAACCATCTCAGACGAGACGTTTCTTGCTGTTCCAGATGCCAGCCGCGCCAACCAGCAGTACTGCGAGTCCGCCGATCGAGCCGCCAACCAGCAGCCATTGACGATCCGTGGTTCCGCCCGTCAACGGCAACGCCGATACCGCCACATACGTATTGGTGAATGCGATCGGATCGCCGATTTTCTGCGATTCGGAAACGTTCTTGCCGTTGTCGTCGAGCAGTTTCGTCACGGATTTCACCGAAGCCGTCCATGCGCCGTTCGTTTCGGTAACGGCGACCACAATCTGGTATTTCGCGCCCGAATAGTACAAGGCTGCGATATTGCCGTTGCCTTCCGTAATGGTGTACGTGTAGTCGGCTTTTCCAGCGTTGTAGGTGATGTCACCGAACGTTGCGGAATGCTGGCTATCCGGGGAATCAGCATCATAGGCGACCGTCACCTTGCACGACTGTTGCGCCTGTTGCGCGCAATCGGCCGGCAGCGGCGCGTTGCCGTCTGCGGTCAGTTCGAAATCGAACGAATCGCCTGCCTTCCAGTCGCGCCCCTCTAGGATTTTCTGCACGGTGATCACATTGGATAGCGTCGCGCTCTTCAACGTGTTGGTCAATGTGGCCGTCATGTTGCCGCCGTTGCCGTCACTCTGCCAGACCATGGCTTTGGTGAGGTCCACGCCGGTCGCGTTGCTCGCAGCATTGCCATACTGGTAGGAGACCGCGTAGCGGCTGTCTTCCGACGTTTCAGCCACGCTGTAGGTGTATCCGGGCTGCAATCTGCCGATCGTGGCCGTCCAATTATTCGACGCGTTCAACGTGATTGGATCGCCTACTTTTTCAGCCTGTGCGACCGCTTCCCCGGTCTTCGTGCGCTGCAATTGGACCGTCACCGCGTCACTCGCATGCTTGCTCGCACCGTCGGACCACACCTTGTTGATGGTGATTTGGCCAAGTCTGACTTGCACGACCGGTTTGGCATAGTCGAGCGTCTGTTGGGTGCATTCCGATTCCTGGTCGTTAACGGACGTGACCACGCAGTAGTTCAGATGCGCTCCAGCATTGGAGAAGTATCCTTGCTTTCCTGCGGATTCATTGCCGGTATTGGCTTCTCCCGTGTCCGGGTATTGCTGCTTGCTTGCGTAATCCGCATATGCGGCGTCGCTTGGTTTTACCTTGAAGGAAACGTCGATGGTTTCGTTTTTGTCGACGATCATGCCGTTCCCATTGTTGAATGTCACGGTAATCGTGCGATTGCCGTTGTCGTCGACGTTGTAGACGGCTGTATATCCGCTTACGGTTGCGCCATTGTTGGTTGCCGTCACATATTGCGTGATATTGGTGCCGTTTGCCACATCGGCGAAATCGACCGGATCAACCCATTGAGACAGGGTGTCGGTGATGGAATACGCTCTGATTTTCGCGGTTGTGGTGATGGTGTTGTAGATCTGTTCGAATGCCTTCGTCAGATTGTCCGCGGACGTTCCGTCGTATTCCTTGCCGGTGACGGCGTTCGCTTCTTTGGCTAGGTCGCTCATCTTATTGGCGTCGGCCGAAACCTTCACCACATACAGGGCTGCGTTCCCGCGTTTGTTGGCTTCCGACAGAGCGGCCGCATAGTTGTAGCCGTAGCTATCGTCATTGCCCTCGCCGTGGATGTTTCCGTCCGAGCCGTCCGGGTCGGTTTTCCACTGGTAGGACTGGTCCAACCACTTATTGTTAGCCTCGCACTCCGCCTGTGTCCCGTATTCAGGATGGCTTTCCCATCCCTGACCGAGCCAACTCCACTTGAAGCATCCGGAATAGGATGTGATTCTGAAGGTCGGATTGCCGTCAGACAGGAAGACGATATGCTTCTGCACACCGGAACGTCCTGACGACAGATCGTTCGCTGTTTTCAGAGCGTCTTCCCAGTTGGTTCCGCCATTTGGCCACGCACTGACGGCCGTGCTGATGTTGCCGGCAGAAGTCGTGAAATTCGAAGTGGTTCGCGCCCTGTCGCTGAACGTCACCACCGCCATCTGTACTTGCTGCTCAGCCGGAAGAGCGGCATTCGCGGCCGTCAGAAGCTTACTCGCCAAGGCCGTGGCAGCGTTTTTCGCATTCGTGTCACGGTTGCTGTTTTCCATACTGCCGGACTTGTCAAGCACCAGCACAATGTCGGCAGGCACCGCGGCCGTAACCGTGGATGACGAACTATCGCCGGACGCAGTCAAATGCAACGCATACTGATCACCGTCTCCACCTTCGATTTTGGCAATGCTTTTACTATTCGCAGGCTGCAAGGTGGAAGTGTCACCGGAAGGATTCTGGTCGTCTTCCGCAATGGCGGAAGACGTGGTGACGTAACCCAAGCCGCCAAGCATGGCAATCGCAGCGAGCGCCGCAACCATGCGTTGAACAAAGCCTTCCCTCGGCTTTGCCTCGTTGTGCACATGTCTCATATGCATCCTCTTAATTCACGTCTCTCATCGAATCGCGCCACTGACTCGCCTGGAGCAATCCGACACTGCTTCAACCCTGAAAACTAAAGGAAATCAAACAATCGCGCGCACACCCTACGTGCGGGAAAGTCGGGGTTTGGCAACAGCGCAACAACAAAATCCCTGCAACACATTTCCTACGGCGCAATCACCCGACATCACAAAAGGAAAAACGTGCGAAAAGCGCGATTATTCACGCAAATGTAACCGAATCAGCCGCGCTTCGGCCACCAAGCAGCATGCCTGCGAATATGCCACGGCTTGCGTCGCAACCAAACCAACAACACGCCCACTACGAGAGTCGCAATACCTGTGATCGCACCAATCGCGCGGGCATCCTTCACCGCGTCGTTTTCGGCGGGAATCTCATCTGGAATGGCGGAACGTGTGGCCGAAACCAGCAGACGGTGCGTGTTGACGCCATACGGCGTGCAGGTCATCAGGGTCACGCGATCCTCACCAGGCACGATTTTCAGCTGCGACGTGTCGTTCGGCTCGATCACCGTGATACGGTCCACCTGATAGCCGAGCGTTCGACCCATCACTTCGATGTAGAAGTAGTCGCCGACACGCATTTCATCGAGCCGCGTGAACATGGCCGCCTCGACCAGTCCGCGATGCCCGGTGAGCACCGCATGCGTGCTCTTGCCGCCGACTGGCAGGCTGCTGCCGTACAGGTGGCCCGCGCCCGAAGCGAGCGCCGATTCGGAGGTGCCATGGTAGATCGGCAGTCTCACGGAAATTTTCGGAATGCGAATCGTACCCATCACGCCACCGCCGGAATCCAACAGACTCCGGTACTCCGCGTCCGCCGAACTGGCGCTTGCGGAACCAGCGTCCGCGGAACCGGCGTCCGCGCCTGTACCCGCACCACTCTGATTGTCCGATTCACCAGAATCGGACACACTGGCACGCGATCCGCCGCGCACATCAGCGAACGGATCCTTCGCCTCACCCAAAATCGGCTGTCCGGATTCCGCAAGCCGCTTGTTATAGTCCTGGGCCGCGGCGAACGCGTCATCCGCCTGCGGATACGGCCAGCCCGCAACCGTCTGCGCGGATCTTACCGACGTTCCCGACAGATCACGCGCCGACCGATACTGCAACATCGCCGGAAAACCGCCAATACAGATCGCAGCGACAATCAACAGCGCCGCAATCGCACGCATCGCCAGCGTTTTGCCGCGAGCGTGACGTCGTTGACGCATTTCGTCGGCAACGTCAATCGCCTCTTCGAACGACGGAAAGCGACTTTCCAACGAAAGTCGACCACCCATCGGAGCCTCTTCAGATGACGGCCAACGACCGTCATGCCATTCCGCCGTTTCCTCCATCTCACGCAACCGTGCCGTCACCCGACAAGCTTTCGCAGCACACGTTCCAGTTCGTCGATGCGCAACGCCTGTTTCGCGATCAATTCGTCGCATTGGTTGATGATGAGTTGCGCTTGGGCGAGCTTCGAAAGCGCATCCTGCGATTCCGTTGCCGACGATTGCGCATCATCGCGCATAAGATCATGATGCCGAATGACGCGCAGGTCGTCGCGGTCCACCCGCTTGCTGTTGCGGCGGTCTCGTTCCTCCTGCTTTTTCCAGCGTGCAATGCACCGCTCAATGCGTTTGTATCCGATGAGTTTCGGGTCGAGACCCGCCTCGCGGAAGATGGCGGCCGGCGATTCGCCCGCATTGTATCTGCACATGACTTCGATGCGGAAACTGTCGGCATACCGGATATGCGACGCGCTCACGCTTTCCACTGCGGGAAGGCTGGCCAAATACGCGCGCTCCTTTGCGGTGAATTTTCCATCAACCATTCTTCCCTCCCCCTATATTGCCTAAACAGCTTGGTTCAGAATCGTATCGGAGCTTTCCCATTGGCACCCTCGTTAAAACCCTCGAATAAAGCCCACCCTTCCCCCAATGAAAAGAAGGAGTTCCATCTTCAAAACAAAACAGTTCCGCCATTTTGCACAGATAGTAACGCTCATAGAATTACCCCCCCCCCCATAAAATTTACAAAAACTTAACCTTGCCCCAGAGTGCCCTTTGGCTCATCATGGGGCATCACGTCCTTGAACACCGTCATGCAGACTCACTAGGCTAGAAACATGACGCAAGAGCTCGTTTCATTGACTATCATCATGGCGGTGGCGGCCGTCAGCCCGATTGTGGCGCAGCTGATTCCAGGAAGGTTCATTCCACAAACTGTGCTGCTGCTCGTCACCGGAGCCGCACTCGGTCCGTACGGACTGGGCGTAATCGAGGTGAACGACGCCGTGAAACTCTTGAGCGAGCTCGGCATGGCGTTCCTATTCCTGCTCGCCGGCTATGAAATCGACCCGAAACGACTCGCCGGACATCAAGGCAAAGTCGGCCTTGTCACATGGATCATCACCTTGGGGCTCGCCGGACTCGTCGTGACCCTGCTTCCATTCTTCGCAAAGCAAGGCATCAACGGCATCGCCACGGTAATAGCACTTACCACCACCGCTCTCGGCACACTCATGCCGATTCTCAAGGAACGCAACCTCGAAGGCACCCCCATCGGCGACGCCATCATCTCGTACGGAACGTGGGGCGAACTCGGCCCAATCCTTGCCATGGCCATCCTGCTATCCACCCGAACCGGCTGGCAGACCATGCTCGTGCTCGGCGCGTTCCTTACCATCTGTCTACTGTGCGCAATGCTACCCACGAAAGCACTGAAAACCGGCCATCGCCTGTACCGTTTCCTTACGGAAAACGCGAACACGTCATCGCAAACGCTCATGCGACTGACCACATTCCTGCTCATCTTCCTTGTCACCATTTCTGCACTGTTCGAACTTGACGCGGTGCTCGGCGCGTTCGCCGCAGGCTTCATCCTGCGTTACATCATCCCCGACGGCAGCAAGTCGCTGGAAATGAAGCTGGAAGGCGTCGGCTACGGATTCCTTATTCCTGTGTTTTTCGTGGTGTCAGGAGCCGCGATCAACGTGCGCGCCGTGGCAGGCCGACCCGCGCTGCTCGTCGCGTTCATCGTAATGCTCATGCTGATTCGCGCGGTGCCCGTATATGTTGCGCTATCGCTCGACAAACGCGAGAATCCGCTGTCATCGCATCATCGCGTCACCGTAGCGCTGTATTGCACGACCGCGCTGCCGATCATCGTCGCCGTCACGTCACTGGCGGTGAAGGTCGGCACCATGCAAGGCGACACCGCGTCAACACTGGTCGCAGCCGGCGCGATTACGGTGTTCCTAATGCCGCTGCTTGGCTCGATCACATATCAGGTGGCCGACGTGCATCCGGTCACCGCGGTTCGGGAGATTGCGCACACGCCATCCGATTGGCGGACGATCGTACGCGAACATGCGCAGGTGCGTGCGCTGCTGCACCATCAGGACCGGCTCAAGCGTTTGGCGGAAACGTTGGACACACTAGAAGCGATGGGAACGATGGGACATGGCGATGCGGCACATGACAACGCCGGACATGGCGATGAATATCGAGCCGAACTTGTAAAACGTGCGCGCCGCGAAATCGACCGGCAGTTGAAGGAACTCGGCCTGGACCCGCAGCTCACCACGCAACTGCCACACAACTACCGTTATCCGAAGAACTGAGACGCGAATCCGAGCTTTTCCGGCACTCTAAGTGTCCGATTCTGGTGAATCGGACAACCACAGGGCACTTTCGACGCATTACTTGTCCGATTCTGCAGAAACGGACAACCATGCATGCGACTATTCGACGGACTTGAGAGAACTGATCGGGTCGATGCGGTCAAGTACAGGGTTGACGAGCAGCTGCACGAGTAGCGCGAACGCCATGGTCGCGACAGCCGCGATCACATAGCTCAACGGCTTGCATTCCACTTCGAAATACAGTGCGGGCATGTTCAACGCGGCCGTCAGCAATCCGCCGACGAAACGTCCGAGCGGCAAGCCCAACACCACGCCCATCATGGTGAGCACCATCATTTCGCGATTCACGTAATGATGCACTTCCTTGTCGAAGAAGCCAAGCACCTTAAGTGTGGCCATCTCGCGTTCACGTTCTGACACGTTGGTATTGGCGAGCGTGAACAACACCACGAGCGCGAGCCCGCCCGCGAGCGCCACGATCAGCGCGACCACCGCACCCATCAGATCGAATTTGAAGCTTTCCGCCATGTGCGCGCAGCTCACGGCTTTCATGACCGCATCGTCGTCTTCCAGCTTTTCCGCATAGGCGGTCTGGGATTCGCCTGAACCTTTGAGCTTCGCATACATGGCGTTCCACACCAATTGTTGGCCGTTTGACGATGCGCCATTCGAGGTACCGGATTCGCCGTTTTGATTGTCCGATTCTCCAGAATCGGACGCGGAAGATGCGGAAGACGTGCCGGATGCAGCAGTATCGAACAGCTGGCGATAATAGGTTTCGCTCACATACACGTCCGATCCGATCACACTGCGGATCACCGCGCTGACATGCGCTTCGGCCTGCATATCGTCACCGTTGGTCAGCGTTACCATACCGCCCGCTTTGACGCCCATCGCGCTTGCCGCGGACTGCGATACGATCACGCCGTCATCGCCCAGACTTACCGTATCGGCCGCACCATCCACCCAACTGGAGCGCACCGGCTGCAACGTGACCATCTTGCCGAACTCGCTGCGTTCACTGTCGGGCACGGCAACCAGCTGAATGCTTTCGCTCCCCGAATCGCCGGTCAAATCACCCGATTCAACGCGCACGTCCATGCTCGACGTGACGCGACCATCCGAAGCAACTTTTTGCCGCATCGCATCAGCATCGTCATCATTCGCGACCACCATCAAATCGTACTGATACACGTCCTGATACTGTTTCGCGCCCAATGCGGCAACGGTGTCGTTGATCGCAAGTCCGCACACAATCAGCGCGGTGCAGCCGGCCACGCCGCCGACCGTCATGATCAGACGCGATTTGAAACGGAAAATGTTGCGCGCCGTGACTTTGCCGAGGAAGCTCATGCGATTCCACAACGGCTTGATACGCTCCAGTAGAATGCGCGATCCTGCACGCGGCGCTTTCGGACGCATGAGACTGGCCGGCTTCTGTCGCATTTCCTGCGCGCACGCATACACAGTTGCGGCAAGCACGCCGACCACGAACAGCGCGACTCCGGCCGTTCCGTACAGCCAGTCGTATGCCAAGCGTACGTCCGGCATCACATACAAGCCTCGCAATACGACGAGCAGGAACGCCGGAATGCCAAGGAAGCCTGCGATCAGGCCGAGTCCACCGCCGATCAGGCAGGCGAACAGCGCGAACAACAGGTATCGTGAGGCGACCGCAAGACGCCCGTAGCCGAGCCCTGTGTATGTGCCGATCAGCCCGCGATCCTCTTCGACCATGCGCGCCATGGCGGTCAGACTCATCATCACCGCCACGAGCAAGAACACGATCGGGAATGCGTTGCCCAGCGATTGGATGGATTCCAGATCAGATTTCAGCGAGCTGAATCCGCCGATTTGCGACCGGTCCTGCACATACCAACGCACTTGCGGAATGCTGTCTTCCAGCTCGTTTTGCTTGGATTGCAGTGTCCGTTCGGTGTCTTTTTTCTGCTGGTCCAATTTCGATTGCGCCTGGTCGAGTTGCGCTTTGGCTTCCGCTAATTGCGGACTTGCGGCAATTACCGTTTCACGTAGTGTTTCACGGGTTGTTTCGTCGAGGGATCCTGCAGCCGCGCCCGCCTGCATATTGACGATTTGGTCGATTTGCTGATTGAGCTGGCTGCGATTGCTGTCGATCTGCTGTTGCGCTGCGGCGAACTGTTTGTCGGTTTGCGCTTTCGCCTCGTCGATTTGTTTGGTTCCAGCGTCGAGTAGTTCCTGATGACGCGCTTTCTGGCGATTGGTTCGCACCGTGCCGTCGATGCGGTCAGCTACTTCGCTGACGGTGTCGTCGTACACGTCACTGAACGAGTCCTTGTCGGCGGCGCCTTTCACGAGAATGGTGACGGCCGTGTACATGCTGCCGGTCACACCGTCGGACGGCGCAAAGAACGTGTAGTCGCTGGTGGCGGAGGAACGGAATGCGTTCGTACCCGAATAGCCGTCTGGATTGGTGAGATCCTGCGGGTCAAGCACCACGCCCACAATAGTCAGTTCGGTGGGGAAGCTCGGTGCCTGATTGTCCGATTCACCAGAATCGGTCACCCGTGCGGCACTTTTGCCATCCTGCGTGTCCGATTCTGCAGAATCGGACATCTGGGACCCGTTTTCGCCCGTTTGGTTGTCCGATTCTGCAGAATCGGACACAGAAGAAGACGCCGAATCCTGCGGTGTCACCGTAATATGGTCGTCCTTTTTATATCCGGAATCCTTGATGAATTTGCGCGTCACCGCGATCTCACCGGACTTCTCCGGCATGCGTCCGCTCTGCAGATACGGCTGGTCAATGCCGTTCGTGCCGATCTCCTGCATGGTCACGGTTTTTTTGCCGTTCAGATCGACGGTCACGGTTTGCGAACGTTCGCCCTGCACTTTCGCGACACCGGAAATCTTACGGAGCGCGGCAATATCGTCATCGGTCAATCCGGCCGTCGACAACACCTGAATGTCGTGCAATCCTTGGGTGTCGAAAAAACGATCCGTCGCAAGAAAAGCGTCTCGGCAACCCGCGTAAATGCCCGTAAGCACGGCGACGCCCAGCAACGAGATCAGTGCGATGGAGATGAATCGCTTCCACGCATGCAACCACATACGCACCATGTCTTTGATGAATGCCATGACGACCTCCAGCCCGTAGCGCTCAAGCAGCACCAACCATTGCTCCCAAAACCTTCATTTTATTGAACTATCGAACTATTGAACACTATGAAACCGAATCCACGCGCTACAGCTACAATCGGGGAAGACGCGCCATACCAAAAACCATAGGCGCGTCACCTACCACTACTGCCGAACGCAACATCGCCAAGATCGCAAACTTTTGCCGAATTTGCCGAATATTGCCGAGGCACCCAAGAAGAGGAAGCATTCATGAGCGACGCAACCGTTGCGAAGAAACCGCGCGAAACCGACGATGTGCCGGTTCCGCCGACGCTGCGCAAGTCTTTGAAGAATCGTCATATTCAATTGATCGCATTGGGCGGCGCGATCGGCACCGGCCTGTTCTATGGTTCCAGCGAGTCGATTCAGCTGGCGGGCCCGGCCATTCTGCTCGCCTATCTGATCGGCGGTCTGGCGATTTTCCTGATCGTGCGCGCCCTGTCCGAAATGGCGGTCGAGGATCCGAAGGCGGGCGCGTTCAGCTATTACGCCACGCAGTACTGGTCGAAGCGAGCCGGCTTTATTTCCGGCTGGAATTACTGGTTCAACTACGTGCTCGTGGCCATGGTGGAGTTGGCCGTGGTTGGCTCGTTCGTGAATTACTGGTTCCCGAACATTCCGAAGTGGGTGTCGGCGGCGGTGTTCCTGGTGGCCATCGCGGCGCTGAATCTTATGGGCGTGAACAAGTTCGGCGAATTTGAATTCTGGTTCGCCATCATCAAGATCGTGGCCGTGCTTGCCATGATTTTCGGCGGTTTGTATGTGATCATCGCGAATGTGCCGACCGCTTCGGGCATTCGCGCGTCGTTCGCCAACTGGTTTACCGTTGACGGCGGATTCCTGCCGCATGGCCTGATGTCTCGCAATGCGGACGGCACGTGGACCGGCCTGCTGATGGCGCTGGTCGTGGTGATGTTCAGCTTCGGCGGCACCGAGCTCATCGGCATCACCGCGGGCGAAACCGAAAATCCGCGCACCACCATCCCGAAGGCCACGAACGGCATTATCTGGCGTATTCTCGTGTTCTACATCTGCGCGCTCGGCGTGATTATGGCCGTGGTGCCGTGGAGCACGATCGACGGCAATTCCAGCCCGTTCGTGCAGATTTTCGACTCGGTGGGCGTGCATGCGGCCGCCGGCATTCTGAATTTCGTGTGCTTGACCGCCGTGATGAGCGTGTACAACTCCGGCCTGTACGCGAACTCGCGCATGCTGTATTCGTTGGCGAAGCAGGGCAATGCGCCCGCATATCTGGGCCGCCTGAACAAGCGCGGCGTTCCGGTCGGGGGTGTGATCACGTCGGCCATCATCATTGCGATCGCCGTGGTGGTGGTGTTCGTGTGGCCTGATTTCGCGTTCAATTATTTGATGTCGATTGCCACGATTGCCGCTGCGATTAATTGGATCATGATCATGATTACGGAAATTAAGTTCCGTCGCGTTGTCGCCGCCGGCGACGGTCCGAATGATTTAAAGGGATTGAAGGGCCAGGAAGCACTTGACAAACTTGCGTTCAAGCTGCCGTTCGCCAAGGTGACGCCGTATGTGGTGATCGCGTTCATGCTGCTGGTCGTGGTGCTGATGTGCTTCTCCGCAAGCTATCGCATCGCAGTGGTCGCCGGCGTGATTTGGCTGGTCGTGCTGTTCGCCGCCTATCAGATCACACAGAAGCGCGCCTGAAGTCGTAAGGCAACAATGCGCCCATGCCTCAAGCGAGGGGCACGGGCGCTTTTTGATTTCAGATTACGATTTCAGATTTCAGATTTTGATTTCCAATCCGCGATTCCCGGGCTGTTCTGGGGACTCGCGCCGTTCGACCTGTGGTACCTGTCGAAGCAGTCCGGCAACACCGTCGCAATCCTGTATGGCGTAACCCTTGCGGCGATCGCCGCGATCGGCTCGCTGCTCGCTTTCATCCTGCCCTTGTCGGGGCGCAGCAAATGCGCAATCGCAATTTTTTAATTCATCATCGCATTAACTCATCATCGCATCTTATTCCGCTGCCGGAGCGGGACCGGTCGAAGCGCGGGCACGCAATTCGTACGGCCCTTCCATCAGATGCCCCACACGCTCGCCGCCGATCAGCTTGAGCAGCAATCCGGCGGCCTGCTTACCGGTATCGACCACGTCACGGCCCATGGCGGTCAGGTTCGGATACGCCGCGGTGCACATGAGGGAATCATCCCACGACATGATGGAGATTTCCTCCGGTACTTTGATGCCTTGCGAAGCTGCCACGCCAAGGCCAGCCAACGCCATCACATCATTGTCGTAGATGATCGCCGTCGGATGCTCAGAGAACGCCAGCAGGCGCTTCGTGGCCTCGCGACCGGTTTCCGGCGTGTAGTCGGTGTGCAGGCAACGATAACGCATGCCCAGCTCGGAAGCGACGTCCGCAAAGGCGGAATCGCGAATATACGAGTGCGCAAGCGATTCGGGACCGCCGACGCGGGCGATCTGACGATGCCCGAGATCATACAGGTATCGCACCGCTCGGCGCACGGCATCGGCGTCGGCGCTTGACAGACTCGGCAGATTGCCGACCACGGAGGCATCGGCAATGGCAAGCACCGGCATCTCCTCATGCTCCTCAAGCAAGGCAACGCAAGGGTCTCCAAGCTCGACATTGACGAGCAGCATGGCGTCGACGTTGCCAGTAGCAATCCAATCATCGATGATCGAAAGCTTCGCGTCCTCACCCACGGCCATGCGTACCAGCAGAGAATAATCGTATTTTTCCAGCTCGGCGCCAAGACCGGAAATAAGTTCCATCATGTAGGATTCGACGGAAAGCAGCTTCGGGTCATAACCCAACACTAGACCCACGCGCTGCGTCTTCGCCTTGGCCAGCGCCTGTGCCGCGCCATTCGGCTTCCATCCCAGTTCGTGTGCGACCTTCAACACTTTGTCTCGGGTCACATCGGAAACACCAGACTTGCCGTTGAGCGCATACGAAACGGCGCTACTAGAGACTCCCGAAGCCTTGGCAACGTCAAAAATCGTCACCTTGCTTTTTTGAATAGGCATGTCCGTGTCCTTCTTCTTAACTTAAATCGCAACTTAAACGGTTCATCTACATCGTACAGTAAAAGCGCCGACCAACCTCTTGAAAAGTCAGCGTTCACAACACTTTCGTTTCTTAAGGTTGGCGGCGCTTCAACTTATGTTTTTACTCAACCGAACACGTCAACTGAAATTTCAGTAGTCCTCTATCCACTCTTCTACCGCTTCAGTAGACGGCGTACTCGCGGAAGCTCACCATTCGCGCTTCGGATCGTTGGCGGAACGCAGCACGTTGGCGGCTGCGAACGCACCCGGAGCGGCAAGCGCTGCGGCATCGGCAGTGGCGATATGCAGCACGACGCTTTCGCCCGGAAGCAGCGAGACCATGCCCTCGGCCACCGAAGCCTTCGCGTCGACCTTATCTGCCATGCAGAACAGGTCGCGCACGTAGCTCTTGGCTGTGACGGTAAGTTCCACGCCATCTTCCACGGCAACGGCCGCGGCACTGAGGGCGAGTTTCACGTAAAACATTTCTTGTATTCACGCAATGGTTGCGGCACGGATGGCCATCCGCGCGTTCCGGAAGACGAACAGATGGCCGCCGAACTGACCGCATACTTGGAATCATTCGGCCCGGACCTCTGGCAATAGCCTATGCGCTCGCAGTGCAGCGCATTTTATTTGATTCGTTTCTGCGATTTTGGTGGCATAAATCGCAGAAACGTTGATTTTTCAACGATTTTTTATTTGACTGGTATTTGATTCGTATTTGACTGACGTGCAATCAGCAGGACTTCAATCGCAATATAAAGCGTGCGATTGCAGCACACTATAAGCACAGCAATCGCACGCTATTCATCGTCAACTATCGACAATCATGTGACGCAGCCGTTCAACGCAACTATCTAACGTGATTATTCAGCGTGATCAGAGTCGGTGTGATCGGTCAGGTCCAGCTTGAATGGGTGAGCAGGCAGATTATTGTCATTAAACAACGGTGCCGGACCCCAGCTACGCCATGCGTAGCGCATCATCACCGGCGCTGGCACTTCCGGCGTGGCCAACGTAATCGTGCCGATACTGCGGCTGTTGATCGGAATACCGAATTCCGTGGCGTTGTAATCGACCACGTTGACCTTTGCGTTGACCAGATCGTCAATATCGCAATCCACGAAAATCGCGGCGTAGGCCGGATGGAACACACCATCGGCACCGGCAAGCTCGAAACCGGAACGTTCCGGCAGACGCACCAGCGAAGGCAGGCTCTTGGCGAACTCGTCACCAAAACTGTCGGGCGTAGTACCGCTGAAATGCAGGCCGTGCGCGTACCGGAAGAACAGGCGTACGCGGCCGCCTTCGTCGCAGCGGAAACCCAGCACAGTCGGCCCATACACCGGAATACGGCTCATACCATACACTTGGCGAAGCGCACAATTGCCGAGACGCTCGCCCGGTGTACGTTTATCAACCGGATGAATGTTGTTGTATTCGCCGCAATCCATAGTGCAGATGGCGAACACATTGTCGATGGACTGCGCGGCATCCCACTGGGCCTCGCGCAACACCGGCCACAGCATCGGATCGCCGTCACCCTCGTCGACCTTCTTGTCAATCCACTGCGGCAATTGCACGATCAGGAACGGCAGGCTTTCGCTCCACAGCGCACGCCATTCACCAATCATCATGCCCAGCAACTCACGGTAGGATCCGCAATACGGCTCGTCTTCCTCGCCCTGATACCATAGGAATCCCGCCAAGGAGTAAGGCACAATGCGCTCCAGCATGGCATGGAACGCGCCTGACGGACGCCACTGCGAGGTCGGCGTCATCGGCGGCGGCCACGGGCATTCGCCATACTGTTGGGTCAGCGTATCCCACGTCACATCAGGATCGTCTTCGCGGGCGGCTGCGATCGACGCATTCCACGTATCAGAACGCGACTGCCATTCGCCGTACTCCAAATCGAACTGTTCCTGCGTTTTACCTGCGATCGCCTGCTCATAGCGCGCAAGATAGCCGCGCCCGGATTCGCTGGAATTCAGTGCATCTTCGCTCGTCCAGCAACTGATCGACGTACCCCCGATATAACAGTCGATAATGCCGATTGGAAGGTCGGAATCAAGTTCATCACGCAGTTTTCGCGCAAAATAGTACGCTACAGCACTCATCACGCCACTGTTTTCGGGCGATGATTCCTGCCAACTTGCCGCATGTTCGGCATTGCGATTAATCACGCCGGTTTTCGGCACATTGTAGAAACGCAGGAGCGGATCAGCGCAGCTTTCGAGGGCTTCCTCGGCGTTTTCACTGTTGCGCAGCTCAAGTTCCATATTGCTTTGCCCGCCGGCAAGCCACACTTCACCGATCAGCACGTCGTAATATTCGATGAAATCGTTGCCTGCGGTAACGCGCAGCGTGTAAGGTCCGCCTTCGGGTTGCGCGGGCAACATAACGCGCCACGGAGAAAAGCCGTTCTTGATTTCTTTGGAGGCGTACGCGTGCGCCTGCACGATCACGGAACCATCGAAATCGCGTATTTCCGCCGAAACCTCAAGTCCGGCGCAGTCGGCATTCAACGCACCGAACACGGCAATGGGTTTGTTACGTTGCAACACCATATGCGAGGCGAAAATCGCGGCAACGTGCAGAACTCCTGCCGTGCTACGGTCATCGATGGGTTCAACCGATGTTGTCATTTCAGAACCAAGAGCAGGACCAGTCGCAGTGACCATGACATCTCTTCCTAATCAAAAATCCCTACGCGTTGTATCCTATGCCACCTTCCCGTCAAAATACATGAAACTTGCCGTTGCCGCGACGGATTTTTACGGTTTCGCGGCTCACTTTGTGGACCAGACACGCTGCAAGATGGAGGCTCCGGTAGGATAGACCCCAGTTTGCAGGACAAAATCCATGCATGAAAACACGAATTTCATCTGCGAATGGTAGAAACTCGAACGCTTTTCCAAGCGTTCACCCCACTACATAAAAGGAGTGCCAAGTACAATGGCTGCACAAATCTGGTATGAGAACGACGGCGATCTCTCGGTCCTCGAAGGCAAGAAGGTTGCCATCATCGGTTACGGTTCCCAAGGTCACGCCCACGCGCTGAACCTGCGCGATTCCGGTGTGGACGTCGTCGTTGGCCTGCGTCCGACCTCCAAGTCCGTTGAGCACGCCAAGGAGCAGGGTCTGGAAGTCAAGTCCGTTCCGGAAGCCGCTGCTGAGGCCGACATCATCATGATCCTGGCTCCGGATCAGTACCAGCGCACCATCTGGGCCAACGA
>CEAZ01030308.1_pt1 | contig 23402 bp, 10 predicted proteins | sample 557361 | NCBI WGS metagenome assembly CEAZ01 (sample SAMEA3182074, study PRJEB8094) | gut metagenome | biome: human; feature: gut; material: Stool; isolation source: human stools | place: Canada | collected 2012-02-22 | reverse complement strand
ATTATATATTGTCGAAAATTGCAATATAAATTTTAATTTTAATTTTAAAAGGACTGGAATTTCCAGTCCTGATATCTTATCATGTATTATTTTAGAATTTTCTTTTTGATAAATACTATACCTGTGCCTAATATTACAAAGAATGATATTGCAACTATTGTAATTAAAATATAGTTTTTGTTTTCTCCTGTAGGTGTTGTAATTGTTACAGTTTCGCCTCTATCATATAAAGATGTATATTTTGGTGTTACTTTTCTTCCCGTTTTTGCAGTTCTAGTTACTTCAGTTATTTCTACATCATTATTTAATTCAATTTCATCTGTATTTGTTAAAATCTTGGAAGCCGTTAAGCTTGCCATATTAAATTCACCTGGTGCTATTTCTCCCTCAAGATTAGCATTATGTAGAATTGTTTTATCTGCTAATCTCTTTTTTCTTGCTGTTATAATATTTTCTATTCTCCAATTTCCTATCGCTTCACTATATTGCTCTTCAAATTTTTCATACCCTATTCTTATTTCTGTATTTCCAGAAGCATCTGTTGAAGATGATTGGTATTTATGCAAGTACTCTTCTATTACAGTTGGTTTGCTAACTTTTTCATTATAATCTTTTATTGTCTCCCACTCTGTATTTTCATCATTTGCAATCATTGTATTATCTAAATAATCATAAACTCCACTAGCCTTAATTTTAACAATTTCTACGTCCTTTTCTCCATAGCAGTAATATTTCTCTGAATCATAATCTATTTCACTATTATTTTGTACCTTAATTTCATATTCTATTTCTACTTTCGAGCCTTGAATTAATTCATTATCAATTTCTGCTTTTATTTGTCCATTTTTAGGGTTATTTTTATCTGAAGGCTCTGTATATATTACACCTTTTACTTGTTGTTCTAGTTGTAATTTTCCATCTTTTTCTACTATTTTTGCATCTGCAATTACTTGTCCATTAGCCAATGTCATTTTCATTGATTTTGCTCTCTTAGTTACATCTATTGATTGTCTTGGTCTCTCTATAACACCAAAATCTATATTTTCTATGCTGAATGTAACTTTACCAATTCCACTGGTCTCTGTCTTTTTATTATCAATATCATCTGCTAATTCAACTCCAAACACCATAGTTGGTGTCTTTGAATCCATTTTATTTATACTTGTGTCTCCTCTATCAATTTTTAATCTTGTATCATAATTGTCTAGTGCATCTGAATATCTTTTATCTGTATTTACCCTATACCATGTATTTGGATTTCTATCTTTCTCGTTTTTATTATCACTTGTCCAAATCGTAGATTTGTAATCTTCAATGGTATACTTACCATCTCCCCAGAAGTATACAATTCTATATTCTCCTGGTGCAAAGTCTTTTATCGTAAATGCTCCATCTTTTCCTGTTGAATCCTTATTATCTCCTCCATAAGTAGTCGTTCCAACAGGTTTAGCTTTTGATTCTAATTGCATATCTATGATTTTTCCATCCTCATCTTTTATCTCCTCAAAATCAGCTTCTTTATATAAACCTACTTGCACTCCAGATATCGTTTTTTCTCCATCATCAAATTTTCCATTTCCTAATCTTTCTCTATTTGTTCCTCCTTCTGTTGGATCTACTGCATTATCCTCAAATACTGTACCTGTTATCTCTCTTGAATTTGCAACTTCTAGTATTAATCCTGGTGCATAATCCGTATCATCTTCATATGTATCTTTATTTCCTGGAATTGTACTACCTGGATTAGAATCGCTATCTATTCCTGCATAACTCTTTGTAAAATCTTTATCACTATATGTTGAATATGAATTAATTTCAACAATATTTTCTAGTCCTTCTATATTTGTTTTTTCGTCCCAATTTTCATCAAATAAAATATCTTTTACACTATCTCTTGTTAATGTATACTCTACATAAATGTTTCTATTGCTTTCGTTTGGGTTTATTTTTGTATTGCAATCTATAATCAACTTTCTATATTTAGCATCTTGATAAGATTTATCTAATTTGTAATTAATTTCATCCTTAATCTCACCATTTTCATAACCTGTTCCAATTGAGCCTTTTTCTTCTATTGTATATCGTGCGTCAAAATAATCTACTAAACTATTTATCTTAGAATATAATACTCCTGATTCATTTTTTAGCGTTATTTTATACACTACTTTTACTGAAAAATTTTTATCTTGTGTTTCTTTTACGTCTGATGGGTAAATTGCTCTTGTAAATGATTTTTCCCCATATTTTTGATTAAATTTAACTCTAACATTTGTTTCAGTTTTTTCCTCATTATTTTCAGGATTAAATTCGTCTATGTTTTTGTTTTCCCCTGTATTTTTATTAAATCTATCTTCATAATTATATGTATGCTCATATCCATTTACTATAACTTTTGCACTATATATATTTTTTATAAGTGCTAAGTCTGGTTGCGCTCTTTCTTTTACTCCTAAATTGATATTTTCAATTGTATCAATATATTGTTCTTTGTCTGATAATATCATCTCCATTGTTTTATTTTGTCCAAAAAATTTACATGAAGCATCTTCACTTGTATTTGTTTCTGTTCTTGCAGTTATATTAAAAATATTATTGTTAGTATTATCTTTTACAATAATAGGATATTTCTGTTCATTATAACCAGTAACTCCACCTGGATATGATAAACTGCTTGCATAATTATTATGATTATAATCTAACGTATCAACATTGCCATCACTGTCTATTTTTTTATTATTTTCTATTACAGCCCAACTTTCATTGAAACTTGTTCTATTATCTAAATACGTTCCATCAATAGACTTATCAACTAGATTTTGAGAATTTGAACTTATTTCAGCTACTTTGTTTGTATTTTCTTCTTTCACGTTAACACTAACAGTCTCATAATTTAATCCATTATATGTAAACTCTATATACCCAGCTTTTTTTGTCTTTGAATTATATATATCTTCTATTTTTACATCTATCAATTCTTCATTTAAAGATATGATATTTTGAAGTTTTTCTATATCAGCTTTGTCAATCTTTCCATCATTATTAATATCCATTAATCCATTGGTATATTTATTTGTTTCTCCCGAACTTATAACTCGCGTAATTTCAGTTACATCCACTATAGATATTATACCATCTCCATTTATATCAGCCATCGACTTTGTTCCAAATACATAATTACCTTTTTCGTCTGTAATAGTCTGACCAAGAAGTTTTCCTTCCCAACTATATAACTTAACTAGTACATTTGCTAACCTTTTATCCTCTTCTTTATTACTTTCTGTGTTTTCTTCTACATCACATTTTTCATTTCCTGCCTTATTGTCTTTACCACCAACTCTTTTGTCTTCCCAAGCATATCCACTCAATTTTATATATTTTCTTTTATTTTTAAATACTACTATTTTATTTCTATTTTCCTCTTTTGGAGGTTCCTTCGTATTATATGATGCTCTAGCAACCACTTCTACAGTAGCAATATGACCTTTTCCACTTCCGGTATTATCCTTATTCGCCGTTGATGTGTAACTCCAAGTTATATAATCATCATCTACTTCATATCCAAAATATATATCTCCAACTGAAACTTCTTCTACGTAATATGTTCCTTTTAAAATGTTTCGTACTTCTATAATTCCATCACTGTTAGTCGTAAATATTGTTGCTTCGTTTTCTGTATCTACAGTTTGCATATCATCTACATGTACTATTCCTGTAATATCTTTTTTCCAACCATCACCTGTTTTAACCTGTATGTATTTGTTTTCGTCTTTTTTCTTTATTTTAAAACTTACTCCCTCTAAATTTTTTTCAGAATCTGCATCTTGTTTTATTATTTTAAGGTTTCCTGTTTGTTTTTTGTTTTTTGCCTCATATACTACAGTCTTTGTGGATTTTACTTTAACTGAATCTTCTACCATAACCGTATATCCATAATTAGAATTTGATACTTCCTTTACTTTATATTCTCCCGTAATTATATTTTCAAGATTTATTTCTCCATTTTCATCTGTGGTATAAGATCTATCTAAAGTTTTATCAGGACCTTTTACACTGAATTTTACCCCTTTTAATCTTTCGCCAGTTTCTTCATCTTCTTTTATTATTTTTAAATTTCCTGTAAAGTTCATCCATTTAATTGACTTTTCATTACTAACTACTTTGTTTTCTACATCTGATTGACTTTTATCTTCAAATTTTCTAAATGTGACTACATCTTGTGTAGTTGAACTATAGCTATATTTTGCCTGTCTATAAACCTTCTGCCCTTTTTTCACTGTTGCACTAGTTTTTGCTCTAAGCTCAATATACGCAATTCCGTTTTTTATAGTCCTCTTCTTTTACATAAATGGAAAACTCAATTTCTTTATTTTTATATTCTTTTTTAATCTTATAATTTCCTGAACCATTATTTTCAATGCCACTATTATTCGAGTTACTCCATACATCGCAATAAACAGTTTTTTTATTATAATTATAAGCATAAAACATCAACTCTGCTTCTGTACTAGAACATTTAAATTTAAATGTACTTAATTTTTTCATTGCAATTCCATCTGGATGTTGTTCTTCAACTTGAATAGGATTTTCATCTTCCACCTTAGTCAAATCAAATTTTAAATTTTCTGCTTCTTCATTGACATTTGTATAAGATGCACTACCTGTATATCCTTTAAATTTATATTCGCTTCCATCTCCAGCAACACCAACACCTGCTTGAACACATAAAGCATCCCCTGTTTTTTCTTCTCCATAAAAATATCTACTACCATAATTATTAGAATATCCATGCGAATTATATCGACTATATGTAAACTTAGCATTTGAAGGTGCTGCAGCCTGCACATTATCACTTCCTGCAATAAGTGTTGCTATAATTATAATACCTAACAAAGATATCTTTCCAATTTTTAAAATTCCATATTTATAAAATAAGAAAACACCAATTATCACTAAAGCTGCTAACACTATACCTACTGATATATAAACTAATGCTCCAGTACTAACAGATATAATTAAGTCTACTTTTGAAAAATCATCTTCTGTTTCTATTTTATTTCCTGGTTTTGAATCTATATCCTCTATTCCTAAAGAATTTTTCATTTCTCGTATTTCAGCCTTATTAGTAAAAGTTCCTGTAGAATTTGATGTCATGGTTTTTGTAAGAATTAACTCTAATTCCATACTCTCACCTGGTTTTATACTTTGGTTTGTAGTATTTACAGCTTCACCATTACTATTAATTGTCCAATTCTTGTTCATCTCTGATGTAAAATTAAATCCCTCTGGTATATAATCAGCAACTTTTACATTAGTTACTGGTAATTCACCTTCATTAGTTACTATTAACTTATAATTAACAACAATAGTTGCTCCTTGAATTTCTTTAGATTTTATTTCAATTTTTGCTAATTGCTCCTTGTCATATGTATATTCTTTTGTTCCACTTGTAGTTATTACTTGTACTTTAGAAATATATTTATCTAACTTCACATCACATATTTTGTTTTTTATTAATCCTATATCTATATTAGAAACCGTTGCATTTAAATCTATTGTGTCTGTTATACCTACCTTTGTCTTTTCTCCCATCAACATAATTTCCTTAACAACAGCATCTGAATTCATATTATTTGATATGCCACTTTTTTGATATTCTGTAATAGAATATATATTTGTATCATAATTAAAAATAACAATATAATTTCCACTTTCTAGTTCTGTAAAATAATATTTACCTTCAGAATCTGTAGTAGTTCTCTTACTTATTTGACTAGAATCTTTACTATTTACTAATATAACCGGTATTCCACTTAGTCCTTTTTCAGTTGTCTGTCTTTTTCCATCTTCATTTTCATCTTCCCAAGCTATTCCTGATATATTATATAGTGACGGAATATTGGGATCATCTGGAACATTCGGATTATCTGGATTATCTGGATTATCTGGATTGTCTGGATTGTCTGGATTATCTGGTTCTTCATTTTCTTCATAATTGTATGGAAGAATTACATGTGTAATTGTATTTGAAACTTTTGATTCTATATTATCTTCCTCTAAAATTCCTGATACTGTTGCATTATTCTCTATCTTTTCCTTTTCCAATACAAGTCCAGCTTTAGTTTTTACTTTTATACTAACACTTTTTCCGTAAGGTATAGTAAGACATAAATCAACATTTGGTAACCTATTTCCATCTTCATCTGTTAATTTTCCTATATTTTCTATAACATTTTCTTCCTCTTTATATATTCCTGTTGATTTATAATTCTCAATTTGTCCATTTTCATCTTTTTCTTCTTCCTCAACTTCTTCTTTATAGTTATTATATATAATTTTTACAGGTTCTACTTCTTCTGGCAAGAAATCTATTACCCTAACCCCTATAGAAGAAACAAATTCATTTTGTAAATTACCTTTCCCAGTATTAGTAACTATTATTTCATAATCAATTTCATCTCCATATTTTACTTCTTCACCTTCATTTTCAGAAGTCATTACTATAGATACACTATCGTAGCCATATAGAATTCGATTTTGGTTTGAAGAATAAATTTTATTTTCTATTTCTACATTTGCAATAGCCGTTAACTCAACTTCTGAATTTTCTGTCTTTTCTTCTATTTTACTACTATTTATATATCCTGCAATCAAATATTTTTTGTTAGTCTGTATCTTTACAGAGATATTATTTTCATCTATATTGGCTACTTTGTTTAAATCTAGTTTTGACCCCCCACCTTCATAATTTGGATCTATCAAAATATAATCTAATTCAAATTCTTTTGGTACTTTTACCGTCGCTGTTACTTCTTCCCTAGAATTACTTGTTACTAAAAGAGTATAAGTCCATGTATCCTTTTCAGAGCCTAAAAAAGCCCCTAAAAAAACTTTTGCTTCAGCTCTCTCTATTTTATTAGTAATATTATAATCCATCACTTGATTTTTTTCTGCATATACTTTTATATTAGTAGTAATTTGTTGTTCATTATTACTCTCTGCTAAATCCTTTACTTGTACTTCATAAAACTTATTAACACTTTTTCCTGATTCTAATGTTTCTATTTCTATTTCCTTTTGTTTTAATTCAGTATCAAAATTATAACAATATTTGCCTGTTTCTTTATTATATTCCGCTTCCAATTCACCATAAACAGTACCTTCTGGAATAGTTCCAACAACCTTAACATTATCAATCTGTTTATCAGAAGTATTTGTCACTTTAATATTATATTTAATAAACTCTCCTTCATAAACAGTATCTCCATCTTTTAAAGTTGTATCACCTCTTACTGGCACAACTTCTACTTTCAATCCATCCACATTTTCTGATGTAGTATTCAATGTATCTCCAACATTAGAAGCTATAATTTGTTCACTTTGGTTTGATACTTCTTCTTTATAATTTTCTATTTTTATTTGTTTACTTTTTTCTTCAACTTGTGTGCTTCCATCTAAAGTATATTGGTTTGCATATATTAAATTTACATTTTCTATTGCTCCCTCAATATCCTTTTTCAATATTACTGTAGCAGATATTTTTACATCTGTTATTAACCCCAATGAATTATCATTGTAACTAGTTTGCTCTCCTATTAAATTAGCTACAATCACTATATTTCCATTTTTATTTGTTTCCAAATATGGTTCTTGCAATTCTAATCCATTTGCATAAACAACAGAACTATTTCCTAATATAACCTTTTCAACTTGACTTGGAAGCTCTATTTTTATTTTTGGATTTTTTAACATATTATCATTTATAGTATTTGCATTTGTATATACATCAAATGTGATTTCATTTTGTTGCTTATTTGTCCATTGATCATTATTTACTTCTAATGTTACATTTGTTTTTGAATCTTTTATATCAATCTTGTTTTCATATTCTTTACTATATACTTCTATTTCTTGCTCAGTTTCATTTATTGTCTCACTTCTTACCCCTATTAAACTTCCTACTGTCTTTATTTTAGAATTATTAATCTCTAACATGCTACTCTTAATTACTTTTGTATTTTCAATATTTAAAATACCCTCATTTTGAATATTACTTGTTTTTATTATTATAGCTTGTGGTTCATTTTCATAGTTAATTGTAACAGTTCCATCTTGTTCAAATTCTGTATCTTTATTAATTGTTGCAATTAAATTTTGATTATTATCTAATATACTAATTTCTCCATCTAATCCCAAAACTCTTGTTACATCGCTTTTTCTTATTTTTGTACTTTTATAAACTAAATCTCCCTTATTTTCTACATCAATTTCTGTTTCACTATTATTGTTATTTGCTTTTACAAAATTATTATTTTCTAATATTTTTATCTTTTCTTGTGATTCCTTTTTACTGATTAATACACTTTGTTTTTCTGTATATACTGTATCATAATTTGTTCCATTAATTATATTTGATTTTATATATCCATTAGCTATATCCGGTGTATTATATGATATATTAGTTAATTCTCCAATATTTTCTTTAACTTTACCTGTAAGCTCATCTTCTGCACTTGCCAATCTATCATCTTCAAATAATGATGCTTTTACTGAAATTTTAATGTCTAATTCTCTTTCAATCGGTTGTTCAATATATGTATCATAATAACAAATTACTAAATACTCATCTTTAGCATCTTTGCTAGGTTCTGAACTACTAATTGGCTCTCCATTTTCATTTTCATTGCTAGCTTTAATTACAACTGTTCCTGTTGTGTTATCGTATTGATAGTTTTCTTGTATCTCTTCTGTTTTTCCATTTGTAGCTTCTGTACTTTTTGCAACCACCTTAACATCATATGGATATTTTCCATCAATTTGATTAAGTCCAATATTCAATTCACTTTCTCTAGTTGGAATGTATTCTCTTAACTCTTCTTCGTTATTTCCCACTTTTACATCGTATTGTATTAAAGTTCCTTTATCTTGATCTGATATATTATAGTTAATATATTTATCTAAATTAACTTCTAATTTCATTCTAGAGTTATCTGCACCAACACTAACATTTCTTATGAATTGCATAAAAAACAGTATGCTTAAACAAACTACTGCTAATAAAGTTGTACATAACACTATTTTCTGATAAATCTTATTTTTCATCTAGCTCCTCCTCTGCCCCTTTAAATACATCTAAAAATGGACTTATATATTTAAAATATTTATACTTTTCCTTACTATATATAGTACTTATTTTCGTTTTCAAAATCAATATAAGTTTTTTCCTGCTTAACCAAATATTACATTTTCCATCTGTAATACCTTTAGGGACAGTCATTTAGCCTTGTTTTAATACACTTTCTTTAAATTTTATTTACAATTTAATTACAAATTTCTCTTTTATATTACAAAAAACTCTCCAATTAGTTATTTGCGTAAAGAAAAAAGGATTAAATCTATTCAGATTTAATCCTTTTTGGTTTTATATTATAAAGTCTTCTTTTTTATTATTACTACTCCAGCTCCTAAAATTACTAATGCTATTACTCCTATCATTATTGGTACAATAAATTCTAGATTAGCACCCGTACTTGGTGTTACGATTACTGTTTCTGCTATACTTTCGTCTGACTCTTTAGTTTCTTCTTGTCCTGGAATATAATTTCCTGGTGTTGAAATTAGTTTTGAACCTCCGTCCTTTGTCAATTCTGTAATTTCTGATTCATTGTCTAATGAAATCTCATCTGAATTTGATAGTACTTTAGAAACATTTAAATTTACTGTTGCTGATTCAGTAGGTTTTAATTTTTGTCCTTTTAGACTTTCTGTGTAAAGAATTGTCTTGTCAGCTATAGTTGAATCTTCATTCTCGTATACTTCTTTTGCAACAATGTTTTTAATTTCATCTAAGCTCTTTACAGTCCATTCTTTATTTTTCTCAGCTTCAAATCCCCAATTTTTATCTAAGTAATCTATAATTGATGTTGGTGTTATAGTAACTTCATTGCCTGATTTAATTCCATATTTATAAAAGTCCTCTGATACATAATCTAATTCACTATTATTAGTTACTTTTATTTCATATTCTACTTCAACTGTTGCTCCTTGAATTAACTCATTGTCTAGTTCTAATTTAACAAGTCCATTTTTTGGTGTAGTAGTACTTGATGGTCCCATATATGTTACATGATTTCTTTCTCCTGTAATATTTCCTTTTTCATCTATTGTCATATCTGCGATTACTTGACCATTTGCTAATGTAACTTTAAATGTATTTACTCTTTTTCTTAAAGCTAAATCTTGTCTTGCTCTCTCTACAATACCAAAGTCTATATTTTCAATCTTAAAGTCTGGACTTTTAAATTTATCAGTTGTTGGTTCTATTGTAGTTGTTGTTGTGTATTCTACACTAATTCCCATTGTTGGTGTTGTTGAATCCATTTTATCAATTGTAGTAGCTGTTTTATTTGTAACTTCTGCAATTTCATCATCAATTTTTTCCCTTGTATTATAATTATCAATTGCATCAGTATATCTAGTATCTACATCTGTTTTATACCATTCTTTATTTGTAACATTTGCATCATATCTATTTTTGTCATAAACTGTTCCTTTGTAATTTTGAACTATATATTCTTTATCTCCCCAAGTATAAGTTAATGTGTAATCACCTGGTATATACCCTGAAATATAGAAGTCACCATTTTCATCTGTTGTTGCTTCATATACTTTTCCTCTTTCTATATTCTCTTTAAGTGTAACTTTTACATCTTTAATTCCCTTTTCTCCGTCTGTATACATTCCATCACCTTGTCTTACTTCTCCTGTCTTTAATTCATTTGAAGTAGAATCTAAGAATACCTTACCTGTCATCTCTCTTGCCTTATCTGAAACTACTAATTTTAAACCTGGTGCTGAATCTGTATCATCTTCATATGTTGTTGTATCTCCTGGTACTGCATTTCCTGGGTTTGAATCTGTATCTATTCCTGCATATACTTTTCCATCTGTATCAAATACAGAATAAGAATTGATTTCTACAACATTATCTAAGTTTTCTTTATCGTTCAAGATTTTAAGTACAGCATCTCTATTTAATTCGAATTGTACATAGACATCTGCTGATTTATTATGCTCTATCTTTGAATTTGTATTAATAATTACTTTTTGATATTTATCATTATAACTTTGACTACCACTGTTTGAAATATCTCCTGTTACATTTCCTTTTTCGTCAATTCCTGTTCCTGTTTTTATTAATGTATAATTTGAATCATAGTAATCTACTATGTTATTTACTTGTACTTGTAAATTAGAAGATTCATTTTTCATTGATATTTTATAGGTTACATATACTTTTAATTCTTTGCTCTTATCTGAACTTGTATATTCTTTATCAGCTTCATAAATCGCTCTTGTATATGACATGTTTCCATATTTATTTCCAAATTTAACTCCTACATTAAATCCGTCTCCATATTCTCCTTGATTATTAAATCTGTTTGCATACTCATATATATGGTTATATCCATTTATTGCAACATTTACATTATATAAATCTTTTACTAATGCAATGTCTGGTTGCTCTCTTTCATATAAACCTAAATTTATATACTTAATTTCTTCTTGTCCTGGAGTAAAGTGGTCTTTTATAACATATCCTGTTTCATTTGTATTAGCTTTTATTGGATATAATCCTGTATTGTTAAGCGTTGATGTATGTTTATTTTTGTCAATGTTATAATTTAAATCATATTTTGGATTTCCAGCACTATCTTTTGTAATACCTTTATTACTTTCTGTACTTCCTTCTATTACTGAGAATCCTTTATTAAATTCATCTCTTACACTACTATTTTCAGCAGCTTTTGAACCATTATCTTTATCAATATGAGGTATTACATTTGTATAAGTTAATCCATCATATTCAAATTCTATATGATAATTTCCTAGTTCATCTACTAAAACATCTGTAAATAAGTATTTTCCTCCATCTGCTGTCTTAGCTTCTTTCACTACTTTACCTGTTGTTTTATCAATTAATCTCACAGTAATTCCATCTAATAATATATCATTTGAATCATAATCATTATCTTTATATAAATCATTTCTAGAAGCTTGTTTTGAAAAAACTTTATCTACCCATACATATCCAGAAAGTCTAATGTATTTTTGCTTATTTGGAATTTGAAGTTCTGCTGTTTTATCTACAGTAATTGACTTTTCTTGTCCTTCTTTTATGATTTCATAACCATAATTTGGGTTTTTAGTTTCATAAGCTACATATGTACCTACAACTAAATTTTTAATTGTAATTTCACCATTTTTATCTGTTATAAACTCTGTTGCATCTTCTTTTTTATCTGTATAAGATACTGTGTCATTTTCTACTTTTACCCATTTTTTAGTATCTTTATTTTGTACATAAAATCCTACACCTTGTAATTTTATTTTTATATTATCTTTGTTAACTTTTATAACTTTTAAATTTCCTAATATTTTTATATTATAATCAAAAGTTTGATTTATATCTATTTCTTCATTACTATAGTTATATTGTAATAGGTTTTGTTGACTCATACTTGTACTTTCCCAGAATTTAATAGTTACATGTTTTACATTGGCTTTACCTTTTACTGTAATTTTCTTTATCTGGCTTGTACCATCTGTTGGCATCTTTACACTAATATAAAACTCATTTCCACTTTTAATTTGATTTATATTAGAATATTTAGAATATTGATTATCATTTATACGTTTTTCAAAACATTTTATTTCCATTTTTGAATTTTTATCTGTTATTACATTAATTTCTGATAATTTTTCAGGAAATTCATATTTAAATGGTCCTACTCTTAAATATTGTTCATTTCCTTCTGTATATTGTGTTACTTTTATTTTACTTTTATCTGTTTTATCAGTTATTTGTGTCAAATTTCCATTTTTGTAATTATTAGCATACTCTTCTGCTTCTGTTTCTATTGATGTATTAAAATTACCTTTTGAATTATTTACGAAATCCTGTTTAATTCCATGTTTATATCCAACTTCTGAACGCCATGTACCTAAATAATTCCATATTGCATTTTGCACTGGTAAATTTTCAACATCACTTCCTCCATAATTTTCTAATGTTCCTCTTTTATTTGATAAAATTGCTGCCAATTTAGCATTATGCCAACTCTCTACTGTTGCACCATTTCCTGTTGATTTATTTCCTGTTATATTTATTTCAGTAATTAATTTATATGTAGATCCATACATACTTTGATGATGTTGTGCACAAAGTAAAGTTTCATTATAGCATAAATCATTATATGAAAAATACTTTGATTCAGCATTTACTGAATTCGTAATAACAAAACTTCCTAGTAATATCATAAAACATAAAACTGCTAATTTTTTTATCTTACTCATTTTTATACCTCCTTTCCTTTCTATTTTCTATCACCTTTTATGTATTTTTTTCTTATTATAATAAATGTTGGAATTCCTAATGCAATTATAGCTATAATTGTAATTGCTATATAAACTTCTCCACCTGTTTTTAAACTTAATATTGCATCTGCTGAGCCATAATCACTTTCTCCATTTACTCTATTTCCAGGAGTTGATTTGCTATCAGCTATTCCTAGTTCATTATAACTTTCTGCAATTTCCGCTGTATTATTTATTAAACCTGTATTATTTTCTGTCATTGCCTTTGTTAATGTCAATTTAACTGATTTTGATTGTCCTGCTGTTATTTTTTCGTTTGCTAAACTTGTATTATAAAGATCTGTTCCTGTTTGATACCAATCTTTATTTAATTCAGAACTAAATTTCAAGTCACTTGGCATGTAATCTACTATTTTTCTTACATATCCGTCAACTTCACCTATGTTTGTTACTTTTATTTCGTATTCAATAATAACTGTTGTTCCATTAATTTTCTTTCCATCTAATTCTGCTTTGGCTACAGTTGCATCAGTATATTCTTTTACTGTTGTTCCTGCTGAATTTTGAATTAGTATTTTACTAATATATTTGTCTAATCTAAAGTTAAAGTTCTTTAATTCAATTAATCCAATATTAATATTAGAAACATTTTCATTATTTATTTCTATAATATCTGTTGAAGCTACTTGTTGTTTTTCGTTTTCTATTGATAATTCATTTGTCATAACATCTGAATTTCTGCTTTCATCAACATTCTCTGCTTTGTATTTTGTTAATGCATATTGAGTTTTATTATATTCAAATACAACAATGTATTTTCCGCTTCCTATATTATTTAATACATACACTCCATTATCATTTGTTGTTGCCTCTAGTACGTTTCCTTTTGTGTCTTTAACTAAATTGTTTGTTTTTGTATTTAATAAATGTACTTTTATATTAGATAATGTTTTTTCTGAATCATCTCTTTGTCCATTTGCATTTTCATCAAACCAAGCAACACCTGTTATCATTTTGCTTCCATTTGCAATATCTTCATTACCTTTTCCATCCTCATCTTTATCTGTATCTGCGTTTTCTTTATTTGCTTCAATAATATGATTTATTTCTGAAGTCGTTGCAACTCTTTCTCCTAACATCTCTGCATATGCAACATTTGTAATTGGTTCTGCATTTGTTCTATCTACTGAATATTTTACTGTAGTTGATATTTTAATTGTGCTCTCAGATTGTGAAGCTATATCACAAGAAATTTCTATATCATTTATATCTTTATATGCTTCTATTGTTTCATCATCAAATGTTACACTATCTACTGTTAAACTACTTGGTATTTTATCTATTATTTTTAGTCCACTTACTCCTTCTGTTCCATTATTTTTTACTGTAATTGTATATTCAATGTTATCTCCTGCTTTTACATATTGACTTTGTGTGTTCGTCGTCATATTTAATGCAACATTTACTTTATTTATATTTTCTTCTATACGATTAGATTTATATTCACTTTTTCCTTCTTTGGCTATTACTGAGAATCCTATTTTATTTGTACTATCTAATTTTTTAATAGACATATCATAACTTAAAACTTTTACTTCTCCAGCTCCCAAAGAACCTATATTCATTTCGTCTCTATAATCTATTTCTTCACTATTTATAGATTCATCTTGATTTGCATTTTCTCCTGTTTTCATTCCTGTTAATAATACTACTCTAGATGGTTCTATATTATCAGATTTATTAGTATTTATTATTACATCTTCGCTTTTAGAATTTGCTAAATTTTCTATAATAGCAAAATATCTTACTGTTCCAGATTCATATAAATCTACTTTTCTATCAGTAACTCTTTTTACACTTACTCGTATATCTCCACTTTCTGTTAATAATTGAGATTCATTTGATTTTTTAATAACATCTCCATATTGTGCTTGTACTGTATTTAATAATTTTGTTCCTGACTCAACTCCAGCATTTACTCTTACTTCATATGTTCCTGTTATAACTTCTCCAGCTCTTATTTTATCTATTTTAGCATTATAAGTTTTATCAGTTAATTCTTTATAATAAGAAGCTCCTGTATATTCATAATTTTCTTGTGGTTCTACTAATGTTGTACCTTCTGGAACATCTCCTTGTAATGTTACATTTGTAAGATCTTCACTTCCTACATTAGATACTTCAATTTTATATTTAATAACTTCTCCGTTTTTTACTGTACTATTAGATGCTACTTCTGAACCAGAAACTGTTGGAGTTAGTTTTGTTTCTAATTTTGGTCCTATTCCTGTTTCTAATTCTATAGTAGTTGCTTTCATTTCGCCTTCAGTTTTTGATAGGCTGTTTGTATATTGTACTGTATAGCCTTGTTTTGCTGATTGATTATATTCTAATAATTCTGGTATTTCTACTTTATATGTTCCTTTTATACTTGTTTGTGCTTCTAAACTTGGTACATCAATTAAATATTTTCTTACTTTACTTGTATCTGTTATTTCTTCAGTCCAAGCATTTCCAGAATCTTTTACATCTGTAGTTGCATCTTCTTTTTCTGTATAATATATTTTTGCTCCATCTATACCTTCTAAAGTAATTCCCTCTAGTAATTTTATATCCATATTGTTTTCTTTATTTTTAGTTGGGAATGTTCCTATTATTTTAACATTTTCAATTGCATTTTCATTATTATTAACTATTTCTATTTCTGTCTCTAATTGTTTTGTTTTACTTCCTCTTGCCAATGCTACTTTTTTTGTTTCTTCTTGACCTATTGTCTCAACATTTAATTCCTTTATGCTGTTTATAGCAGTAACATCTTTTGGTGCTACAATTCTAATTTCTTTTGAATCACTATTTGTTTCTTCATTGTTTTGATATATCATAGTTATTTTAGAATCTTTTGTAGCAGATTTTTTATTAACATTAATATTTGCATTTACTACAATAACTGTTCCTTCAATACTTAAGTCTTTGTAATTCTTTTGTTCTCCTTCTAAATAAACTTTTAGAGTTCTTCCAGTTACTTCGTAATTTTTTACCTTTAATTCATTATCATAAATTAAATCTACACTATTTACTTTTATTTCTTCTACTTCTTCTGGTAATTCAAATGCAATTGTTGGATTTTTATATAAATTATATTGTTCACTATTTCCTTTTAATATTGCTTTCATTTCCACTGTATTATCAACAACTGTGGATAATGTTTCTTTATTTACTTCTAATCTTGCTTCTGTTTTTGATTCCTCTAATTTTATTGTTGATTCTACTTTATTAGTAATTTCTGTATTATATCCATATTCAATAGTTGTATTAAGCTCTGTTGCTTTTTTTATTAAATCTTTGTTTTGATTTTCTTTTATAGTTTTAGTATGTACTAATTCTAAGTCTCCTTCTTTAATAGGTGCTGTTGTTTTTACTTCTATTGCACTAGGTTCTTTTCCTTCATAATCAATAACAATATTTTGATTTTCATCAACTGGTGTTGTATTATCTATTGTTGCAAGAACTTCACCATTTTCATTTGTTATTGTTATTTTTCCATTTTCTCCAAGTACTTTATCAAATTCTTCTTTTTTTATAGTAGTTTTATTGTATACAACATTTGCACTTGCTTCTTCATCGTCACCTACATAGTTAGTTGCTTTTTCTGCAACTTTAATATAATCTTCAGCATTTGCTAAATTTACTGCAATTTTTGTTGTTTCTTCATAACTTCTATCTATTCCTGAATACAATTTTCCTTTATAAATTGAACTTTCACTATTTGATGCTGTTGTTTGTATTATAGCATCTTTTTCTTCACTTAATTGTGTTTTGTCTATAACTGTATTAGTTGAAAGCTCTTTTCCATCATATAATGTTACTTTTATTTCTGGTTGTAATGTAATATTATCTAATGTTGAATCTTTATCATAGATTAATGTCAAAACAACTTTTTCGTTACCTTCTTTTTTCCATAAAATGTTGTTTTGTTCATTTGGTTCATTAGTAAATTTAATTTCAACTGCAGATTCTTCATATTTATAATCCCAATGTGTCATAGTATTAAAATCTATTTTTTTCACTATAGTTGGTTGTTTATTATTTATAGTTGGTATTTTCATTTGAAGTTCCATTTCCTTTATAGGATAATTGTTTTCTTTTAATCCTAAAGCAACTTCTAATTGTACAACTCTTTTATCTTCTCCTGATACTTTCATTATTTTATTAGTTATAATATTTGTTGTACTTTCTATATTATCTACTGTGTTATTATCAACATATTCTAATTTTACTTCTCTTGAAGCTTTTATGGTAATATCTTTTTGTGTACTATCCATGTATTTACCATTTAAATTCAACTTACTTACCGCACTTAATAAACCTGCATCAAATATCTCCTTATTAACAGGTTTGATTTTCAAATCAACTTGTGCTGTAGTTCCAGCATTTATTTGATTTAACACTATTTTACTATCTTCAATTTTGTTTATATATTGATTACTTTGCTGTGTGTCAATAGTAAAATTACTATTTTCCAAAGTAATTTCTCCATTAAAATATCCTTCTTTTTTTACATTAATTAATAAAGATAAGATATTTCCTTCCTTTAATTGTGCATCACATTCTACATTTTGATGATTTGTAGCTATACTACTTGCTGCATAGCTTACTAATCCATAGCCAACATAAATAAAGTTAGCCATAGTTAGAGTTGCCAACAATATAATGACTGTCACTATTTTTAATACTTTATTTTTCATAGTAATCCTCCTTAGATTATAATATCTCTATGTACCATTATAACTCTCTTTTCCATTTTTTTCAATACTTTTAAGCGTTTTTCGATACTTTTTATGTTAATTGTTGTTTTATTGTTACGGAAACACAATTTAATTTTATTTGTTATAAATATTACATTTTTGTATCTGTTTTATTACATTATAAATATATATCTGTTTTATGTCATAATTTAAGCCTCATTTCTTTGTAACATTTATACTTTTTATTTCATATAATAATACATAGTTAAGAGATTTATGAATATATTTATTTAAGAGGTGATATTTTTGAGCGACTTTAATTTTGATGAAAATACAATAAACAAATTAAAAAATATGATGAATAAGGGAGAACTTAATGATGTTATTTCTCAAATTCCCCCAGAAATGATACAAAATTTCTCTTCCATGATGCAAAATACTTCTCCTTCCCAAGACCAATCAAATAATTCAAATACTAACGGAAATACAGAATCAGAGCAAAACTCTTCAAATAATTCTTTTAATTTTAACAATATAGATATGAATACTATTTTAAAAATGAAATCTGTTATGGAAAAAATGAACAACAAAAATGATCCAAGGTCAAATTTATTATATTCTTTAAAGCCCTATTTAAGAGAAGGCCGAAAAGAAAAATTAGACCAATATGCTAACTTATTAAATGTAGCTAAAATTGCTGAATTATTAAAAAATGATAATAAGGAGAATCCTAATGCCTAGTTTTCCATTTTTTAGATTTCCTTATCAAAATCAATATTATCCCTACTATACTAATTATAATAGACCTATAATTCAAAATACTAATAACTCAAATCCTAATATTAATTCAATTCCTTCAGAGGATTTTGAAAAAGAGCAAAAAGAAAATTCAGAGCAGAAAAAAAGATCATTTAAATATAATTCTTTCGGTCCAATTCATTTTGCAAATCCATTTGTTGAAACGAATTTAGATGAACCTATTTTAGAAATATTAGGAATCGAATTATATTTAGATGATCTTATAATACTTGGATTACTGTTTTTCCTTTACAAAGAAGAAGTTCATGATGAGATGTTATTTTTATCATTAATTTTACTATTATTAACTTAAGCTTTATTTATTCAATAACAATCTTATCTTCAACCACACTAATATATGCTTGTTTATGCAATGGTTCTTCTTCTCTGTCTATCTCTTTAACTATATTAGCTATTCTAACTTGTACAGCATCAAACAATCCAGCTGCAATTATAGCTTGCTTATTACCTTTTGCGCCTGCATGGGCTAAACCTCTAAGCGTCCCTAGAACTACAATATTATCAGATGCAATTACTTCTGCTCCAGAATTTACATCTCCTAATATTATTATGCTTCCTTCTGTTTCTAATTTTTGTCCAGAACGAAGAGAACCTCTATGAAATTTTGTCTCTGATATTGCTATTTTTCTTTCAAAAGTTTTCTTTATGCTAGATAACCCTAGGCTTTTTGGCATGTCAAAATCTATTTCAACATCTATCTTGTCTTTAATTATTTCTTGGATTTCATCAATTTCTTTATTTTTTAATACTTTTCCAGTTACTTTTATAGGTGTTTTTTCTTCTTTATATAATTTTTTTAACTCTGGAAGCTTCTTTTTCAATGCTTCTACAATATTTTCTTGTTCTGCATTTTCATTTAATTTTATTAAGATTTGGTCCTTTTTTAAATTAATACTTACACTACTACTCCTCATTTTTACATCCTTTCTTATTTATTTTTTAGTTTAATATTTGTACATATGGAGTTGCACTCATATCTTCTTCTACATTTTGAGTGTTCATTCCAAAATATTCAGCCATAATATCTCTAACTACTTCTGCTGTATAGTTTCCATGTCCACCATTTTCTACCATAACAACAATTGCTATTTCTGGATTTTCAAAAGGTGCAAAACCTACAAACCATGCATGTACTTTATTTCTTGCAGCTTCTGCAGAACCTGTTTTTCCTCCAACGCTAATATTAAAATCTTTAAATCTTACATATGCTGTTCCTCCTGAATCACTTGTAACAGATTTCATTCCTTCTAAAACAGCATTCAAATAGTTTTGATTGATATTTATTTCTTCTGAATTATCATCTTCTATTCCCAACTTGCTATTTACAAACTTATTAATTTCTTCTCTTGAAGCTTCTGAACCATCTGCATTTCTTATTGTCTTTATAATTGTAGGATCTATTTTATGACCTCCATTTGCAAGCATACTAATATATCTTGCCATTTGTATAGGACTAAATTCATTATCATATTGACCTATTGCAGATTGAAGAGTATCACCTGCGCTCCATGGTTCATTATTATGTAGTTTTTGTTTTGATTCTTTTCCAGACACCACTCCTGCTGTTTCCCCTCTTAGTTCTATTCCTGTTTTACTTCCTAATCCAAAATATTTAGCAAACCTTACTAAAGTATCAATTCCCATTCTATCTGCTGTTTCATAAAAGAAATAGTTACAAGATTTTTCAATTGCACCAGATACATCTAAATATCCATGTCCCCTATGATAATCTGTATAATACCAACATTTAGGTTGGTAATCTCTATATTTTGTATAAATTCCTGTATCATTGATTTTAGTATTTGTATTTATAACTCCTGATTCTAGTCCAGCTATTGCTGTTACCATTTTAAATGTTGATCCTGGTGAGTAAGAATTTTGTATTGCTTTATTTACTAGTGGCTTTGCTTCATTGTTCGTATAATTATTCCATGCTTCTTGACTAATTCCTCCTACAAAGTCTGCCGGATTATAATCTGGATAACTAGCCATTGCAAGTATCTCTCCGCTATTTACGTTCATAACTACACATGCACCAGCTTTTGCATCATATGCTTTTCCAAATCCACCACTTGCAATTTTTTGAATATTGGCTGCTAATGCATTTTCAGTTACTTTTTGTAAATTTGCATCAATTGTAAGTACTACATCAGAACCGGCCAATGCTTCCTCTGATATATATTCTGCAGTTGTAGTTCCTTCTACGTCCATATCTATTTGCTTTGTTCCATTTTTTCCTTTTAGATACTCTTCAAACACAGATTCAATTCCTGTCTTTCCAATAAGATCATTTTGACTATATGTATTTTTTCTTGACTCATATTCTTCTGAACTAATTTGTGATGCATATCCTAATATATGTGATGCCAAATTTCCAGATGTGTATTCTCTTACTGGCTGTACTACAATATTTATTCCAGTAAATTTATCTGAACTTTCACTAAATTCTGCTACTGCCTCTCTTGGTATGTTTTTAGCAATAGTTACAGATTTTGTACTACTATATCCCTTTTGTGCCAATTCATATCTAATAGCAATAATTTTTCTTATTTCTTGTACATCATTTGTATTTTTTATTTTATATTTGTCTTTAAATTTGTAAAAAGCTTCTTCTGCCGTAATATTTTCGTTTAAATTATTTGACTTCTTCCATTTTTGAAGTGTCTCATCAGAAATTTTGAATTCAAATGGGTCTATATTAATAGGGAATGAATCTACATATGATATTTCATACTTTTCCAATACTTCAATCATGTTTAATATATCTTGATTTAATGTATCATTATCGACTTTGCTTTTATACATTTCAAGTGAAAATTCCATTTTAGATGTTACAAGTGAAGTACCAGTTTTATCTAATATCGCTCCTCTAGATGCTTCTAAAACACTCTCTCTTGTAAGCCTAGTATTTGATTGTTCTCTATATTCCGCTCCATGAATAATTTGAAGGCTAAATAGTTTGACAATCAATATAATTCCTACTATATATATAATAACTGTTAAAATATTATATCTTAAATTAACATTTGCTACTTTTCTATTTCTCGCCAAACTTACACCTTCTTTCTATTTTTCTAATTATTAAAAATATCTAGTTAATATTTTATTTCCTTTATATTCATTTTCTATATAATATCCAAACTTTTGAATTAATGGGTATAAAATAATAGTCATTATTACATTGTAAATAGTTTCTATAATTAAGATTATTATAAAATTAAATACCTCAACATTTGTTGCTAAAAAAATGTAATTTAAGAAATACTTTAATACTTCAAATATTATAGTTGCTCCCGAAACCATGAACATAATTGTCATCCTACTATCTTTAGAAAAGTTTTTATCAAAAACTGCAGCTAAAAATCCTATAACTCCTAAAGTCCCCGCATAAATTCCTATTTTATTTCCTAATAAAAAGTCTAGTACAACACCTATTGCAACACCATATGCCGTTCCCATAGTTCTACTTGCAAATAATCCAATAAACAATACTAGAATCACAAATAAATTAGGCATTACTCCTGCTATATTGAACCAACTAAAAAAGTTTGATTGTAAATAATATATAATAATTGTTGTAACTATTAAAGCAATATTAATCACTGTCTTTTTCAATTTGTTCACCTCTCTCTTATTTATTTGTGATAACTAAAACTGTATCTAATTTATCAAAATCTACTGCTGTTTCTACTAATGCATATCTATCAGTCATATTCTGTGTATTTGTTACTTTTTTAACTGTTCCAATATGAATTCCTTTTGGATAAATTCCTCCTAGCCCTGAAGTTTCAATACTATCTCCTTGTATAATATTAGCATCTGTTGGTATATACATTGCTTTTAATGATGATTTTTCATCTAATGTTCCCTTACATACTATACTATCTTTCGTTGTACTCATTGAGCAACTTACAGAACTTGCAGTGTCTATTATAGTTTGAACTTTCGCTGTCGTATCAGTTACTGAAATAACATGTCCTACAAGTCCTTCATTTCCGATTACTGTCATATTTTCTTCTACACCATCTTTTTTTCCTATATTGATTATAATTGTTTTTGAATAATTACTAATATCTTTATTAATTACATACCCTGGAATAGTTTTATATTCTCCATATTTCTCTGTTAAATTTAGATATTCTTTTAATGTTTCATTTTGTGTCTTTATATTTTCCAATTCTCTTAATGATTGTTCTAATTCACTATTCTTTTGTTTTAACTCTTTATTTTCATCTTTTAAATTATTTATATCTGTAAAAAATGTGTTATTTCCACCTAATTTATTTTTTAAGTATGTTAAACCATTTTGTATTGGCATAATTAAATTAGTAGCTGCATTTTCAATGAAATTACTATTTGTTTCACCATTTGAAAATATAACAACTAAAATTAGTATAATTATTGTTATTATAATTCCAATTATCCCATTCTTTTTATTTCTGTACATCTTTTACTCCTTTTTTC
>CEAZ01055982.1_pt1 | contig 23433 bp, 23 predicted proteins | sample 557361 | NCBI WGS metagenome assembly CEAZ01 (sample SAMEA3182074, study PRJEB8094) | gut metagenome | biome: human; feature: gut; material: Stool; isolation source: human stools | place: Canada | collected 2012-02-22 | reverse complement strand
CTGCTCATCACGGTGCAGATCAACGAGTTTGCGGAGAAGGGCTCTTACAGCCTTGCCTGCGCGTTTGCAACCATTCTTATCATCATCACCTACGGCGCGGTGCTGCTGATGAACCTGTTCATCAAGCACTTCGGCACCAGCAAGAAACTCAAGGAGGTCGACTGAGCCATGGAAAAAACAAAGAAAGGCGTCCGTCTGGAGCATATCTCCAAAATATATCAGGATCCCAAAACCGGCAAGGACTTCTATGCCGTGCATGATACCTCGCTCAACATCGAGCCGGGCAGCTTCGTGACTCTCCTCGGCCCCTCCGGCTGCGGCAAGACCACGACCCTGCGCATGATCGCGGGCTTTGAAAGCCCGGACGAGGGCGAAATTTACCTCGGCGAGGAGCCGATAAACGAGCTTACCCCGAATAAGCGCGACACGGCGATGGTGTTCCAGAGCTACGCGCTTCTGCCGCACTATAACGTGTTCGATAACGTCGCCTACGGGCTCAAGCTGCGCAAGGTGCCGAAGGAGGAGATAAAGGAGCGCGTCATGAAGATCCTCAACCTCGTCGAGCTGACGGGGATGGAGGGACGCATGACCAACCAGCTCTCCGGCGGTCAGCAGCAGCGCGTCGCACTCGCACGCGCGCTGGTCATCGAACCGTCCGTCCTGCTGTTCGATGAGCCGCTCTCGAACCTTGACGCGAAGCTGCGCGTCTCGATGCGCACGGAGATCCGCCGCATCCAGCAGGAGGTCGGCATCACGGCCATCTACGTCACGCACGACCAGAGCGAGGCAATGGCGCTGTCGGATCAGATCATCATCATGAACAATGGCGTTGTCGCTCAGGTCGGCACCCCGCAGGAGATATACTACCACCCGAACAGCGAGTTCGTCGCCGACTTCATCGGCGAGGCAAACTTCCTGCGCGGCACTCTCACGGGCATTGACGGCGCTCACGCCGTAATGAACATCGAGGGTACAGAGCTCCGAGTCGCGGCGGCCGACGGGCTTGAAGTGGGGAAGGACTACACGCTCGTCCTGCGTCCCGAAGCGGCGACGCTTGCCGACGAGGGCGGTCTGCCCTGCAAGGTCATTCTCAGCTGCTTCATGGGTTCGTACCAGAACTATCATGTCATGGTAGGGAACACCCTCGTGAAGCTCACCGAGAATAACCCCAAGAACAAGCGCATCTACGCCGTCGGCGAGGAGTGCAGTCTGCGCTTCGATCCGGACGCGGTGCATATTCTGTAAAGAGCAGGCGAAAAATTCGGCTCTGTGTCAATAGTCATGGTAAAGCACAACTATTGACACAGAGCCTTTTTTGCAGCTAAAATGCTATTTTATTCTATCCCGTACTTTTCCTTCAGCTCCGGGCGGATATCGTCAAAGCTTCTGACCGGCGCGGGCTCAGCGGCGTGTTCGGCGATATGCTTCTCCATCCAGACCATGTCGTACCAGCGGCCGAACTTATACGCGCAGCCCGTGAACCTGCCGACGAACCTGTAGCCGAGATGCTCATGGAACTGTTCGCTGTTGAGCGTCAGGTATTCGTCCGGTACCGTCGGGTGCGCGATGCAGGCGTTGACGTTCGTTATGTTCTGCAGCTTCAGCGCGCCTTCAAGCGCGTTGTACAGGAGCTTGCCGAGTCCGAGGTGCTTTGCGTCGGAGCGGATATATATGCTCGTCTCCACCGCCCATGCGTAGGCGGCGCGCGCCTTGAACGCGGAAGCGTAGGCGTAGCCCATTATCTCGCCGTCACGCTCGGCGACAAGGTAGGGGTAGCGGCTGAGAGTATGCTCGATACGCTCCCGGAACTCTTCTATCGACGGGACTTCATATTCAAAGGTGATGGCAGTGTTTTCAACGTAGGGCGCGTAGATTTCCAGCAGATTCTCCGCGTCTTCGCCTCTTGCAATTCTCACATGGCAGCTGTCCGTGCCGCATACCTCTTTTCGTTTTCTGAATTTAGCTGCAATATTAGCACAGCGCGCTGCCGTTTTCAAGCGGTTTCTACGGCATATTGCGTGAATTTTCAGACATTTGGTCAAGATTGTACTTGTAATAACGCCAGATTGATAGTATAATACAAAAAGCTTAAAAAATTAAAAGCAAAGGCTGGATCAGATATGAGTACATACAAGCGCCGCTTCGGCGACAGGAAGGAAGGCCGGCTTCTACGTTCCCTTCCCGCTTTCTCCAAGTTCATCCCCTATATCATGCCCACGCGCAACGACGCATCCAACCAGTATGAGGAGAGCTTCGAGGTCTCCGATGTTGACCGCCGCCTGCGCCAGCTCCGCGTTCATGGCTATAAGGGCATCGGCATTCTGCACTTCATCATTGCGGCATATATCCGCGGCGTGTCCATGCTCCCCGGCATCAACCGCTTCGTCGTCGGCCGCCGCATCTACGCGCGAGACGATATCTCCGTCGTCATGACCGTCAAGCGCAGCCTTTCCGTCGACGCTACGGAGACGACCATCAAAGTCCACTTTGAACCTACCGACACTATCTTTGACGTCTACCGCAAGATGAACGAGAAGATCGACGAGATCAAGGCCTCCGACGAAAACAACAACACCGAGGCCGTTGCCGAGACCTTCTGCCGCGCGCCGCGCTTCCTGCTCCGCTTCGCGCTGGCGATCGTCCGTATGCTGGACTATTTCGGCTGGCTCCCCGAAAGCCTGACCGAGGCAAGCCCCTTCCACGGCTCGATGATAATTACCGACCTTGGCTCTCTGCGCATTGGGCCTATCTTCCACCATATATATAACTTCGGTACCCTCCCGGTGTTCATCGCTTTCGGCGCGAAGCGTCACGCATATGAGCTTGACCGCCACGGCAATATGGTCGACCGCAAGTATGTCGACTGCAAGTTCGTCATGGATGAGCGCACGGTCGACGGGCACTATTACGCACAGTTCCTTCAGGCGATCCGCTATCTGTTCCAGCACCCAGAGGTGCTTGAGGCTCCCCCCTCAAGAGTCATCGACGATATTTATTGATAATACGAATAAACCAAAGCTGCCCGAAAAATCCGGGCAGCTTTTGGTTTATCAGATATCTGTGCTTGTTCTTTAATGGCAGTTGAAGTATGACAGCGCGGTGCTGTCCGTGAGCACAACGTCGCACTTGCCGGCGTAAAGATACTCGAAGCATTCAGTTGTCCCCCCTGCGAGACGGGTTATCTGCCCTAGACGGTTCACAAGCTTCTCATCGGTGTTGAGCGCATCCAGCGCCTCCGGGGTCGAGGGCATGCACATCTTGCGCCCGTTGAGCCGGAGCTTGTTCCAGACCGACGAGCCGTTTCTCGTTGCTATCACGATGTCGTTATGGATGTACGGGCCGTACTGCGTGAACTTGCCCGCGTCAATGTCCGCCTGATCCAGCGCGATGCCGCCCCATGCAACGTCGATGTTCCCGGAGGACAGCTCGATATACACGTTTTCCTTTTCTATCTGCTGCATCTTGAGGTTCCAGCCCAGCAGATCGCACACCGCTATCGCAAGTTCAACATCAAGCCCCCAGAACTCACCGTTCGTCACGTAGGACATTGGGAAGGCGTTGATATCCAGCCCGATTATAAGGTCGCGCTCCTCTGGCGGCTGGAGCTTTTCGAGCGCGTCCGCCTGCTTGGGGAAATTCAGCGCCGCGCTTCCGAGCCATTTTATCGCAAGCTCGTCCACCTTGCCCTGCGCAGCCAGCACGCTGAGCGCCGCCGTCACGTAGAAATACAGCGGGTCGTCGTTCCTGAACGCCAGGGAATAGTCCTGCTCCACAAGGACCTGAACCTCGTTCACGCCATATTTGAAGCCGCCGCAGCCCGCCGCGCAGAGCATGACGCACAGTGCCAGCAGCACACATATTATTCGTTTCGGGAAATTTCTTTTACACATATCGTTTAACTCCGTCTGTCAGTGCTTGGGCTTGTAGCCGCCTCCGCCGCGCGGGGCATGGCGCTCCTGCGCCTGCGGTGAGCGCGGTACGCTTTTCGGCGCGCGGCGCTGCGGCGGCTGACGCCGCTGCTTCAAGGCGGCGCGTATCCCTATGACCGCCGCAAGCACGACCACTGCTGCGATACCGGCAATCGTGAGCACTTTCTTAACCGTTTCCCTGCGCGCTTGTTCAGCCGCAAGGCGCTCCTGCTCGGCCTTTTCCGCCGCTGCGCGCTCTGCCGCAAGGCGCTCCTGCTCCGCCTTCTGGGCGGCGGCGTCCTCCTCGGCCTTGCGCGCTGCCTCCTCCTCGGCCTGCTTCTCTTCCTCGTAGGGCTTGAGCTGCTCGTCAAGGCTCAGAGCGTATTCGGTCAGCATCAGCGCCGCGTCCGATATGACCTTCTCGTAGTTCGAGACGTTGCAGGTCATGACTGTGACGATGCAGGGGTTCGGCGTGTAGATTATGCCGGTGGTGTGGTTGAAGCTCTGCCCGATCTGATCGTCAAAGCTGCCGTACTTCTGCGCAACGTCGTATACGCCCTCGATGGACTCCGACAGGCGGAAGTAGTGCGTCGGCTCCGCCCGGAGCAGGCAGTCGATAATATTGGGGTAGCTGTCCGGATCGGAATAGAGCGTCTTCATGACCGAGGTCATGTAGCGGTTATTGAAGTAGCAGTAGTCCATGTAATCCGGGTCATACTCATCGTCCTTCAGCGAAGCGTACTTCTTCGCCTCCGTGCGCCACTGCTCATCACCGCCGAGATAAGTCCTTATATAGTGTGCCCACTCATTGTTCGAGTAGACGAGTATAAGCTCTTCGATTTCGGACACGGGCTTATCGTAAATATACGTGTCCTGTGTGAGGTCCCCGCTCTTGACGCGCTCGCTGAGCAGCATCATCAGCGGCACCTTGTACATGCTGGCGGGATAGAACCACTCATCGCCGTTAAAGTACCATTCGTCGCCGGTCGCGGTGTAGCAGAAGCCGAGACTGAAATTTTTCGGATCGATCCCGCGCTCGGAGAGAAAGCTCTCCGTCATTTCATTGAGCTTCTGCGCGTCGATTATCCCGGTGCCATCCGACGTGTCATCGGCCAGCGCCGATACCGGCATTGCCGCAAACATCATCAGGCACAGCAGCATCGATAGGAGCCGCCTGAAATTTATCCGTCTTTTATCCTTATCCATGGTTCCGCCTGCGCGCCGTCCTTTCTCAGGTTATAGAGATACTAATTATAACATATAAAAGAAGTTTTGAATATATGGATTGAAAATTTTCCGGAAAGATACTATATTATAAGATAAGAAATCTGCACCAGAGGGACGTGATATTCTGAAAGTCTCACAGCTGCCCTACAGCCGCGTTGAGCTTGACGCGTTCCACGCGTCGATGGAGGAGATAATAAGCCGCATCCGCAATGCCGTGTGCACGGCTGATATCCTCAAAGCGCGTGAGGACTATCTGCGCCTGTACTCCGAGTACCATACCATGAGCGCGCTTGCCTATATGCGTTATTCCATCAACACCGCCGATGAGTTTTATTCCACCGAGAACGATCATTATGACGAGATCGGCCCTGCTGTACACAGTCTCATCGCCGACTATGCCGCCGCGCTGCTCGATTCTCCGTTCCGCGCGGAGCTTGAGCGGGAACTGTCCCCGCTGCTGTTCCGGTCGATGGAGCTTCAGCGCAGGGCGATATCCCCGGTCATTGTGGACGACATGGTCGAGGAGAACCGGCTCATCAGCGAGTATTCCAAGCTGATGGCCGGGATGGAGTTTGACTTTCGCGGCGGGAAGCTGCCGCGCCCCGCACTGCTGGGCTACCTCAAGGACAGTGACCGCGCGACCCGCCGCGAGGCGATGGAGTGCCTCGGCACGACGCTCGAAAAGAACAGCGCGGAGCTTGACCGGATATTCGATTCGCTCGTCCATGTACGCGACCGTATGGCAAAGAAGCTCGGCTATGACAACTTCATCGAGCTGGGCTACTGCCGCATGAACCGCCTGTGCTACGACCGGCAGGCCGTCGCGGAGTTCCGCCGGAACGTCCTGCGCGATATCGTCCCCGCCGTCTCCGCCCTGCGCACGGAGAACGCAAAGCGCATGGGCATTGAGGACTATAAGCTTTATGATAACGAAGTCCTCATCCCCGGCGGCGACCCGCGCCCCTGCGGGAAGGACGGCATATTCGCCGCCGCGCGTGAGATGTACCACGCCATGAGCCGGGAGACCGGCGAATTTATCGACATGATGCTTGACAACGAAGCCTTCGATGTCGACTCCCGCAAGAATAAATGGGGCGGGGGCTACTGCACGGAGTTCGTCAAATACCGCCAGCCCTTCATCCTCGCAAACTTTGACGGCACAGCCGGTGATGTCGACGTCGTGACCCACGAGGCGGGGCACGCTCTCAATGCGTGGCTCATCGCCGATAACCGCTTCGCGCTCGATCTCGACTGCGGCGGCATGGAGACGGCGGAGACGCACTCAATGAGCATGGAGTTTTTCGCGTGGCCGTATATGGAGAAGTTCTTCGGCACCGGAGCTGCGGCCTACCGGTATATGCACGCGCTCGACGCTTTCTCGTTTATCCCGTATGGAACAGCGGTCGACGAGTTCCAGCATATAATATATGCGCACCCCGATATGACGCCTGCCGAGCGAAACGCCGCGTGGCTCGGACTTGAGAAAAAGTACCGCCCGCATATCTCCGTCGAGGGCATACCCTATCTCGAAAAGGGCACGCGCTGGCAGTACCAGATGCATATATACGAAAGCCCCTTTTATTATATCGATTACTGCCTTGCGCAGACTGCGGCCTTCAATTTCCTGCTCGCTTCGCTCGATGATTATGAGGACGCGTTCGCTAAATATATGCGCTTTTCCCGTCAGGGCGGGGAGAAGCTGTGGACGGAGCTGCTTGCGGAAGCGGGTTTTGCCTCCCCGTTCACATCTGGCGCGCTGGGCGAGCTTGCCTTGCGCGTCGGAACACTGCTTGAAAAAATAAAAATATAGAGAGGAATATGAAAATGAAGAAAGACATCAGCACCGAGAGCACCAGAACAGCCTATATAAACGGCATCATCCTCACCGGCGAAAAGGACATGACCCCGATAAAGGACATGATCCTCTTCACCGACGGCGATAAGATCGAGGGCATCAAGCACGAGGGCGCGAGCACCGACGGCTGCCGTGTCATCGACCTCAACGGCAGCTATATCATGCCCGGCCTTATAAATATGCACGTCCATATCCCCGGCAGCGGCAAGCCGAAAAAGAAGCAGTCCGACGTCAAGAAGCTCGTCAAGCTCATGACCTCGAATGCGCTCATGAAGAAGATCGCTTATGAGATGTGCGCAGGCTATGTCAAGCCCGAACTTTTCAGCGGCGTGACCACGTTGCGCAGCGTCGGTGGCATACAGGATCTTGACGCGAAGCTGCGCGATGACATCAACTCCGGCAAGCGCGTCGGCCCGCGCATCCTCGCCGGCAACATGGCTGTCTCCGTCCCCGGCGGGCACATGGCAGGCTCCCTCGCCTATGAAGCGACCTCCGCCGCGGAAGCCGCCGAGTACGTGCGCGAGATCGCCGCGACGAAGCCCGACCTCATAAAGCTCATGATCACCGGCGGCGTGCTCGACGCGACCAAGAAGGGCGAGCCGGGCGAAATGAAAATGCCTGCGGACTATGTCAAGGCCGCCTGCGACGAGGCGCACCGCCTTGGCCTGCTTGTCGCCGCGCACGTCGAGAGCACCGAGGGCGTCAAGGTCGCGCTTGAAAACGGCGTCGATACCATCGAGCACGGCGCGAAGCCGGACGATGAGATGATCGGCCTGTTCAAGGCGCGCTCCGCGAGCCACATCGCCACCATTTCTCCCGCGCTGCCCTTCGCTCTGTTCGACCGCTCCATCATCGGCGCGACCGAGGTGCAGCAGTATAACGGCCGCATCGTCTTTGACGGCATCATCGACTGCGCCAAGGCCTGCCTTGAAAACGGCATCCCCGTCGGCCTCGGCACCGACACCGGCTGCCCCTATATCACGCACTACGATATGTGGCGCGAGGTCTATTACTTCCATAAGTACTGCGGCGTGAGCAACGCCTTTGCTCTCTATACCGCGACGCTCGGCAACGCCGAGATCCTCGGCATGGAGGATGAGATCGGCTCCATCGCCCCCGGCAAGTGCGCCGACCTGATCGTCACCTCGGCCAATCCTCTTGACGACCTCAAGGCGCTGCGCAATGTCAGCATGGTCGTCGCCCGCGGCGAGATCGTCGATATCTCCGGCCTCAAGAAATACCCCGCCGTCGAGCACGAGCTTGACAAGTTCCTCGACTGAGATTTAACAGCCATTATATAACCACAGCTCCGTGCGGCAATGATCCACACGGAGCTGTTCTGCTTATGTCGCGGTTGTTGCTGCCGCCTTGCTCTTCGGTATGGATATCGTGAGTATCAGCGAGTCCTCGGTCTCCTCGCGCTTCATCCCCGCGTCGATCCCGCCCTGCTTCATCAGGTCAAGGCTCTTCGAGAGACTGTTCAGGAATATGCGCACATCCTTGAGCACGAAGGTGCGCTTCGGCTCGGCGGCGTCCTGCTGTTCTTCAGTGGGCTCTGCGAGCAGCAGCTCTATGTACTCGTCCGTTGCCGCGACGGTGAGACCGCTTTCGATGATGTACTGCAATGCCGCCCGCTGTGCGTTCGCGTCGGGCAGCCGCAGCAGCGCGCGTCCGTGACGCTCCGTCAGGCCGTTTGCGCGCAGCGCATCGAGCACGTCGCTCGGCAGCCTGAGCAGGCGCAGCTTGTTCGCCACGGCGGACTGGGATTTTCCGAGCCGCCGCGCGGCCTCCTCCTGACTCATGCCGAACATGCGTATCAGCTGGCTTATCCCCGTGGCCTCCTCGATGAAGTCGAGGTCGCGCCGCTGCAAGTTCTCAATGAGCGCGATAAGGCTCGCGTCCTCCATGTTCACGTCCAGCATTATGCACGGGACTTCGTCGAGCCCCGCGAGCTTTGCTGCGCGCAGCCGACGCTCTCCCGCGACGAGCTCATAGCGCCCGCCGCGGCAGCGCACGGTAAGAGGGTTCAGAATACCGTAATTCTTTATGCTCAGGCTCAGCTCCTCCAGCGCGCCGCTGTCAAACTGCTTTCTGGGCTGAACCGGGTTCGGATAAATGTCGCCGGTGCGCAGATAGACAATTCCTCCTCTGCGCGTACCGGGGCGTGTCCTTAGTGCTTGCATCACAAAACCTCCTTATTTTGTACTTCAGTACTGCAAGCATACACTATATATAGCGAGAAATGACGCGAAATAGGTCTTCCGGGATATTGAAAATGCGATATCCCGGAAGACCTTTATACTGCCTATTCCTTTCCGCGTGCGTTGAGCAGGACTATTGCCGCGAGTATCAGTACGATCCCTGCCGCCGCAGCCAACGTGAGCGGCTCGCTGAAAACGACTATGCCAAGCACCGTTGCCACAAGCGGCTCTATCGTCGCCATGATCGCGGCCTTGCTTGCGGGCGTGTTCTTCAGCCCCAGCGTGTACAGCAGATACGGCGCGACCGCCGTCACTACTGCGATGCCGAGTACATCGAGCGCAAAACCGAGCGGCGGGAGCGACGCGGCGATGGAGAGCATCTCCGCCGGACGGCAAATGAACCATGAGCCCGCCGCGGAGAACAGGAACGCGTAGGTCGTGACTGTCAGCGGCTCATACTTCCGCAGCGCGACGCTGCCGAGGATGCTGTACAGTCCGTAGCCTATGCCGGAGCACAGGCCGATGAGCAGCCCCAGCGGGGTAAGTCCCTCCCCGCCGAGCCCAGAGACCAGCACGCAGCCGCCGAAGGCCAGAGCCAGCGCCGCAACGCGCCTGAGCGAGAGCCGCTCCTTGAAGAACAGCACCGACATCAGCGTCACCCATATCGGCGAGGTGTACAGCAGTATCGCCGCAATGGACAGCGGCATCATCTCTATCGACTTGAAGTAGCATACCGTGAAGAACAGCACGCTCCCAAGCCCCAGACCGAGAAACAGCGGGATATCCTTCGCGGCTATCTTAAAGCCCCTGCCTCCCCGCAGCGCGAGCGCGATGACGAAGATGACTGCCCCCGCCGTAAGGCGCAGGGACGCGACCTGCATCGCGTCAAAGCCGAAGGAATTGAACCTGCGCACGAATATGCCCATCGTGCCCCAGAGCGCCCCGGCCAGCAGGATAAGCAGCGCCGAGCGCGCGGAATTGTTTTTCATGTTTGTCCTCCGTGTATGATCCCGTGCCGCATCAGCCGTATACCCTGCCGGTGGGACGAAGAGTTTCATGCTCTCCGGCCTGACCGTACTGTATGTACTCTACAAAGTCTGTAAAGGTCAGCCAATTGTATGAGAAAAATCTGCGCTCTCTCACGTCGCCCTCGTGCCAGTCAAAAGCGTCTGTGCTGACACTGCCGTCAATGAGCTTCACAAACGCCGCGGACATGTCCTCGAATGAGATCGGCGCACTGTTTACAGCAAACTCGTGCTTTTCTCCTCTGCCCTTTATCATCAACAGGGTGTGCTCGCGCTTGTCCTCGTCACTCAGTGTGCTGCCGTGATCCGACAGGAACACGATAGCGGAGTTGTCATAGACGCCCGCCGCCTTCAGCCGTTCGAGGTACAGCCCGGCGATCGTCATGGAGGCTTCTATCTGCTGCTCATATGTGGCGTTCTCGACGGTATTCATGTCCTTGTCGTACATAAAAGGCACGTGCGCGCCGTCGAGCACGATGTACTTGAAAGAATCGGTACTGTCTGCGGTGATGCAGTTTTCTTCCTTGAGCCTGTCATAGAACTCTGAATTTGAGCTGCTGTAAAACTCATAGTCCCCGCCGTTCTTCGAGGCACGGAAGCGCTGCATTTCGCTTTGCAGACGATACCCCGCCGCCTTGAGATCCCATGGCGCATACTTGATCATTGCCATTCTGAAAACTGATTTTACCATTCTGCCCGCGTCTGACGGCACGGCAATGTCGTCGCGCATATTGTCGATGCGCCCGTCGTAAATGTCCTTGTACAGGAAGAAATCTTCGCTGTCGTAAATGCCTATGCGATAGCTCTTTTCCTCCAGCGCCGTGAACAGCGGCGATCTCTCCAGCTCTGTGTTCAGATACGCGTCGAATGCGTCCGCATTTGCACTGCTCCCGCCGCCGGACTTATCCGGGATGAACCACTGACCCGTGAGGATGAGCGGAACCGAGCACTTTGTGTGGCCGTAGCCGGTCATGGCGTTGTCAAAGTATGTAAAGTCGGCGAAGGTGTCCCTGTACTCCGGGTGCTGTGCCAGAACCTCATTAAACACACCGGCGTCCATTGCGTCAAGGTGTACTACGATGAGGTTTTCACCGTCGGAGAAGCTCATGAGGTTTACGTCTGTAGCGGCAAGAGTTTCGCGCTTTTCGGTGCGCGTTGTGAACATGAGCATTCCGAGCGACAGCACGAGCATCAGTCCGAGAGCCGCGCCTGCATAGCCGGCGATCTTTCTGAACTTCTCTCTGCCGAGCTTCCACAGGAGCACCGCCGTGATTGCCGCGCTCAGCACCCACGCGAGGATAGACTTGATCCGTTCCGCCGGATAGGCGCTCCAGTCTATCTCAGTCCCGTCCATTCCGGGCAGACCGGAAACGAGGAACGTCCCCTGGATATACGCGCCGAGCATGACGAACACGGCTGCCGCGACAGCTGCCGTCATGACCCTGTCTCCGAGCTTTGCAGCAATAAAGAACGCTATAACGCACAGCAGCATTCCTGCCGCAAACATCGCCAGTGTGTACTGCGCCATTATTGAGAAGGTGTACCAGAAGCTTGACTGGTTCGTCAGGTACAGCTCAAACGGCGCATATACGAGCAGCATGAAGCACAGCGCGAAGGACACCGCGAACCCCGGCAGCATTACCCGAAGCAGCTTGCTTTTCTTTTTGTTATCCATATTTTCTCCTGAAGATCTCTGATCGACATATACCAGTAAATTATAATATACTACGCGCGCTTTTTTGGCAAGCTTGATTGTCGCAGTACAGTCTCACGCCTTTACTTTCCTGCACCGAAAGCTTTACTTTTTTGCAAAATCGGATATAATAAGTAAAGGAAAGAGGTGGGGCAGCAGTGATCTCTTATGAAGGACTCACACAGAAGCTGAATGACAGAGGGCTTACGAAGACCGCCCTTGCACAAGAGCTTGGCATTTCCTCGCGGACGGTTGCCAAAATCAGCCGCGGGGAAAAAGTTGCCGGCCACGTTATTGTAAAAATTGCCGCGTTTCTGGACTGCAAGCCTGAGGAGCTGTACCGCAGCGTATCGGATAATGCTCTGCTGCAAACGCTGCGTGATGAAAAGAGCATCCGCATGCTGGGCGGCTTGTACCATGAGCTTCAAGTCCGCATGACGTACAACTCTAATCATATCGAGGGCAGCAAGCTCAGTGAAGATCAGACCAGATTGATTTTTGAAACGAACACTGTCGACGTCGGTGAGGGAATACCTGTCGATGATATCATCGAGACGGTCAACCATTTCCGCGCCATTGATTACGTGATCGATTATGCGGAGGACGCGCTGACCGAAGATGTCATCAAGCATCTGCACCGCATTTTGAAGCAGAGTACGCGGGACTCCGCGCTTGCGTGGTTTGCCGTCGGCGACTATAAAAAACGGGCGAACACCGTTGGAGGGCGTGAGACCGCAAAGCCAAAGGATGTGTCTGCCAGAATGCAGGCGCTGCTTTCAGACTATGAAGCGCTCGAAACCGTTTCGATAGACGACATCATCCGGTTCCATTGTGAGTTTGAACGCATCCATCCGTTTCAGGATGGAAAGGTAACATTGAGATACCAGCAAAATGTGGCATAACAGCGGCAAACTTGCTTTGTATATAAAATTTAATAGTGTATAAGCCAAAGGGCGTTTCACTTTTATAGGTGGGCGCCCTTTTTTCATACCTATTTTCAAGAGAAAGGAGATCCCCATGGAATTAAACGAAATGGAAAAAAAGCTGCTCTTTCAGGTGGAGGGCGATTATCAGACAAAGATCCTGAATGAACTTTATATGACCGTGAGGTATTCAAATAATTCCGAGCAGCGGGAGGCGGCAGAAGGTCTTATGGCAAAACTTCGTGTTCTGTCAAATGCAGAGTGCATGGACTTGGTAAAAGATATTCAGAAGAATTACCGTCTGCCCTATCCAGCCCGGACGATTGGAGAAAAGATCGCCGAGGCCAGACAGCAATCAGGTGCAGAAAAATTGAAGGGGCATGACATCATGGCGCTTGAACGCTTTGACCCGGAGGTAAGGCACATGATCGTTTTTGATGTATTGTCTTACGATTCCCCTGTTGGCGACAAAGGCGATAAGATGCGCTTGTTCCTTACAGATGCCGGCTATCAGAAATTTTTAGAGAGCCAGGAACGGGGCGAAGTGAAACTGAAAAACCATGCGAAGGTCTCTGACGGTCATCTCCATTATGACCGCAGGGATCATGCCTTGTAACGGAATAGTCGAAGAAAGGAGGCGATACAATGGCAGTATTCCGTGTAGAGAAAACAAAGGACTTTACGATAATGAGCAATCACCATCTGCGCAATACGGAGTTGTCCTTAAAGGCAAAGGGGCTTTTATCACTTATGTTGTCGCTGCCGGAAGATTGGGATTATACCACAAAGGGACTCGCCCATATCTGCAAGGATGGTGTGGATTCTATCACTACTGCCCTGAAGGAACTGGAGCGGCATGGTTATCTCACCAGACAGCGCCTCCGCTATGATAACGGGCAGTTGGGAGACATTGAATATACGATCCATGAGCAGCCTGTAAGTACCGAAAACACAGGGCTTTCACCTAAACGGGAAAATCCAAGACAGGTAAAACCTGAACAGGCAAAACCTAAACAGGCGGAACCTGAACAGGAAAATCCGGCACAATTAAATACTAATCCATTAAAAACAAAAAAATCAAAAAAAGATAAATCAATAACTTATCCATCAATCTATCCAGCAGAGCCGGAAGCGGCAAGCCGCACGGATGGGATGGATCGGATAGAGCTGATAGAAGCCTATCGTGAAATCATCAAAGAAAATATCGAATATGACTTACTGGTCTTACGGTATGGCAGGGAACGTCTGGACGAAGCCCTTGAACTTATGCTTGAAGTGATTTTGTCTAAACGCCCTTACATTCGCATTGCCGGAGATGATTTTCCGAGGGAGATCGTCAAGAGCCGGTTCCTGAAGATCAATTCCGGTCACTTAGAGTATGTCTTTGACTGTATCGACAAGAACACGACGAAGGTTGGAAACATCAAAGCCTACCTGTTGGCGGCGCTGTATAATGCCCCGGCTACAATGGACAGCTATTACCGTGCCGAGGTCAATCACGACCTGTACGGCTGTTAGACACCTTTGGGTGTCTTTTTTCATTTCATCACAGGAAGGAGGCAAAGCACAATGAAAAGAAACACTGTGCCGGTACTATGCCCGGCGTAACCAAAGAACAGATTCAGGCAGCGCGGGAAGCGGACTTGTTTACTTACCTGCAATTCCATGAACCCGGCGTGCTGAAACGGGATGGACCTAATTTCCGGCATAAGGAGCATGACAGTCTGGTATATGTGACCGGGAAAAGGTACTGGTACTGGAACAGCCGTGGACGGAGTATCAATGCGCTGGACTACCTGATCCAGATTCGGGGATATGGTCTTGTGGATGCGGTTCATGCTCTGGTAGGTGGAGAAATCCGGCAGGAACCGGCCTACCGAAGTACAGCAGAAATACAGGTATCAAAGGAGCCGGAAAAGAAAGCATTCTCTCTCCCCTGGGCCAGACGTTGCGCGACCGCTGCGGTCTCCTATTTGCAGAAACGGGGGATCAGCTCAGAAGTCATTCGCCAGTGTTTACAAGCCGGGATTTTTTACGAAGCCCGGTATCATGGAGAACCGGTTTGTGTGTTTGTAGGGAAAGATGATTCCGGGAAAGCGAAGTTCGCCTGTATGCGCAGTATCGGCGGCAATCTCAAAAAGGATGTCTATGGCAGCGACAAAGGATATAACTTTTGTTATCCCCCGCAAAGTCCGGGCAGCCGGCATGTGGCAGTTTTTGAAGCTCCTATTGATGCGCTTTCCCATGCAACACTTCAAGAGTTGGAGGGATGGAAATGGAATGGTTATCGCTTGTCTTTGGGAGGTACTTCCCATGTGGCGCTGACTTCTTTCCTGGAACGCCACCCGGAGATCCGGCGTGTTACCCTTTATATGGACCGCGACCTTGCCGGATTTGTCAATGCTCGGAAAATCAAGACCATGCTCCACGAGGATAAACGTTTCCGTCATATCCGGGTAAGTGTCAACCCTCCCCGGATGGGAAAAGATTACAATGAGAAATTGCTGCAGGTTCGGGAACAACTGCAAACCAGCCAGCACCAACGCCGCCCAAAAGAGGCGGCTGTTTCAATTTAGGGAGGATTTCAACATGAATGGATCTCAACAGATCTGCTTTACAGACAGTGCCGGAAAAGCGCTGTTTTCCATTCCTGACAATGGTTTACTTTGTCTGTTCTATGGAAACGGGGACAGACACTTTGCTGTTTGCCATCGTCTGGATGATACCCATGCAGAAATTGACGGGGTAAATTATTCGCTGCCGGACTTTGCCAAAAGGATGAAACACAACCAGATCAGCTTTGCCCCGGCATAAGGCTGGAAAACAAATAACAGGAGGATTTGAAAATGAAAAAAATTGAAAATACCGCTTTGCAGATGATTGCCGAGGCTTCCCGGTGTCCAGACTACAGCCCCGATATGGTTAAATCGCTGATGAAAAAGCTGGACATGAACGAAAAGGGCTTTGCGCTTTTGATGAATGTTGCCCCATCCACAGTGCGTCTTTGGACCAGCGGAGCTGCACAGCCCTGCGGCACAGCAAAACGCCTCATGCAGATTTATGAAACCGGTCCGGAGATTGTCGGCAAGATTGCCGGCGGGCCGCTACCGGCAGATGGGAGGGATTGATGAATGACGGAGACAGATAGCCAGCCGATTGCGGAAAATGAGCAGGTCAAAGAACTGCTTGCTCTCCTAAAAGACAACAACACACCGGGATATGAAGAATTTTCCAAGCTGATCGAGCATGTGACCGGGATGGAGCAGCGTCTTTTGGAGGCAACCGAGGAATTAAAGGCAGTGCGTCAGGAAATGCAGGGATTACAGAACCATTCTCTGAAAGATGCTCTCCAAAAGAGCTATACAGCTATGGAGGCGAATATTTCCGTTATGCGTCACCGTCTTTCCGAACTCAAAGGCCAGATCATAAACGGGTGCAGGAATATCCTTGCCGATTTCAGGGAACGCGGTACTGTCGCTTTGAATGGGATCACACAGTTTTTACATGTCAGACCGGTGTTGGAGTCCATTCAAAGTGCAGCAGAAAAAAGTATGCAGGCCAGCAACAGGGCTGTTGCCAGAATTGATGCTTTCAGTACGGAATACCACGAAATGGGGCGGCATTTCAAAAATATGGGCCGTACCCTTCAAGGAAAACCTGCGGAGACAGACGCAAAAGAAAATGGGAAGATTGCCAGAGTGTTCAAAGGTGCTTTCAAAGTGGAGGGCGCCCTTATATCCTCCATTAACCGTAATGCGGAGTGGGCACTTAATACCCTTGCCCGGTTGGAACAGACTACGGAAAGGCGCCCTTCTGTTTTGGAAGCAATGCGGGAACAGGTAGCAAAAACGGAACCGGCAAAAAAGCAGCCGGCACCTTCCCATGATAAGGAAAGCCGGTAATTGTCAGGTTCACATGAAAGGAGGAATTTGATTGAATCAGGAACCACTACCGCAGATTCATTTGATCCGTGATACAGACTTATCCGTCTTTGCGTATGAGCTCCATATTTTTGCCGGAGATTTTCTTAGGGAATGCGAATTTAATATGCGTTCTCTGGTGACAAATACCGGGGCTGATTCCATTGCTATCATGGGGAAAAATCACATGTGGCTTTCCGACACCTTGTTTGCTTATTGTTCTACGGCGGACCTTCATCAAATGATCTCAACAACGGAGTTCATCGGAGCGAGGGCTTTCCTGTTTCATACGGATCGCAGCGAGGGCGGTCACTTGTACGGGGATGTCCTGATGATGGATTTAGACACGCTACGGCAGGATATAAAAAGAAATATCCTCTATCCTTGCGGCGTCAATATCGAACGCAAAGATGGTTCAGCGGCCACGGTCAGCCTGAAAGAATGGACTGAAATGGAGCTTTACGAAAAAGATGCTCTGAAAAGCTGGGGATTTTCTTATGCCACGAATCAAGTTACGGAATGGCAGTACCACTATTCCACGATGTTCAGACAGTGGATGGATCAGGCATTTCGTTATATGCCCCAGGATTTAGAAGAACGCCTGAATATGCAATATATGGAGGCAGCCCAGAACCCGGATATGGATAAGTACCGCATACCACAGGGAACGGCAAAACAGATGCTTCTTTATGACGAAGCCCCTGTGTATCGGCTTCTTCCAGCCGGTTCGGAGAAAATTGCGCCCATCGCAGCAGTCTCTACGGGCTTGTGGTATGAAAATTACCGGGAGTTTGCCATTGCACCGGAGGATTTAGGCGCTTTGGACAAACTGATCCGCAGGGAAACCGACCGGCTCACAGGAAACCTCCCACAACTTCACAAAGACGAAGAACGCCGCCCTGCCCCGGAACGATAAGAATTTTACACTGACTGGAGGTGATGAAGATTGGCAGGAGTGCATGAAGATTTCGGTGAAAAGATCGGCGGTGCGAAAAAAGACCTGTGGAAAGACCGCGGGCTGTATGCGGATGATCTGGAAGCCATGAATGAGCGCGAAGCCGAAAAATTTGTGAAAAAGGATAATGTCTGGAAAAAGCCGGACTATGCAGTCATGCTGGAGGAAGGGATTCCTCTTGGCGTGGTCTATTTTATCAAAAAAGCGAGGGACGGCTTAAACGCTTCCCCTCAGTATTACCGCACGGATGACACCCCGGAAAAACGGACCGCGAGACAAAAGGAATATATAAAAACAGTCCGGGAATTGCAGACAGTGCTTTCAGATGTCCGTACTGTGGAGGATGCTGCGAAAGCCTATGACCGCTTTTTCGTTGACAATGGATATTTAGAAAAAGTACAGGGCTGGGGCTGGGGAAGCGGAATCCACTACCGGGCAACGAAAAAGGGTCAGGACAATCCCGTGATCACAAACAAATTGTCCAATACCATGCTGATTCGCTCGGCTGAATATTTTGAGCGCAACTTTACTCAGAAAGCAAAAAAGGAACAGTTTTGTGTTTCCAAAGAGCAGAAAATACCGAAAGGTTATGCGATCCACTTCAACGACGGGAAACATACCTATTCTAAAAATGAGGACTGGAACCCCGGTACCTACTATGTGACAAAAGGCTATTCGATCCTGCGGACCAATTTTGAGACCAAAGAAGCTGCCCTGAAATGGGTGCAGGAACTTGCCAAAGGCAGGAACAAAAACGGAAAGCTCCGGTTTGTCCCTCCCCAGCTCGCCCATGTCAAACGTACCGGGCCGGATTACCGGAATGGTGTGGAGATCACCGGACAGCATTATCTTGATACATTTGGGTTCCGCGGCGGCGAGTTTGGAAACTGGATGAACCAGAACGACCGTCAGACCTCCCTTAACATGGGATTTGAAGCACTAAAGGATCTGGCGTCAGCCCTTAAGATCAGCGATAAAGATATTGCTTATCAGGGTACGCTTGCTATCGCTTTTGGTGCAAGAGGCAGCGGCAATGCTGCGGCTCATTATGAACCTTTGCGTACAGTCATCAATCTTACGAAAATGCACGGGGCCGGTTCCCTGGCACATGAATGGTGGCATGGACTTGACGATTATCTTGGTACAAAGATGGGCACAAAAGGGATGCTGTCAGAACAGCCCCGCCTCTATGCGCCGTTCCAAAAACTCATTGACACCATGAAGTATAAACCGGAAACACCGGAACAGGCAGCAAAGCGCACGGAAGCACAAACAGAACGCACCCGGAAAAATGCGGCAAGCTGGCTGGATTCCTCGGTTCTTGCCTCTCTGAAACGGTATGGCAATAAGGAACAGATGGAAACCTACGCAGTCTTGCGGGAAGCATTTTTGTCCGGCGAACCCGGCTCTGTGGAACAGATCAGCGCATTTAAGAAGAATGTTACCGGCCGGGTAATTCCCAAAAGTGAACGGGAACGGCTGGAAATTTTTGAGCGTATGCTTTCCGGGATGCAGGCGCAGGAAGCTCCGCAGATTGGACGGACGGAAACTGATTTTTACCGTAATTCGGTACGCATGGGAAAAGAATGTGAAAAAGACGGCGGTTATTGGGACAGCAATGTGGAAATGACAGCCAGAGCCTTTGCCTGTTATATCAAGGACAAACTGCCCTACACATCGGATTATCTGGCAGGCCATGCCGACTGTGCCCTTACCCTGGTTTCCGGTAAAGACGGAGAAATGGAGGTATTGAAAGCCTTCCCTGTGGGGGAAGAACGCCGTGCGATCAACGCTGTTTTTGACGAGATCATTCAGGATTTGAAACGGGAACAGCTATTGACCCATGCCGATGTAACGTTTCCCCTCTCTGTTTCTGAACTTCGTGAGGCAGCGGACGGTCAGCTATCCATGTTCGGCGTCGGCCGTCCTTCCGTGATGGATCAGCTTGCGGCAAACAGACCGGCAGATAAAAAATCACCGGCACAGACGGTTTCCAGAAAAAACCATGAGCCGGAAATATAGCAGGAGGTGAACAGCATTTTGGAAGAAAACAGGGATTACCATGCCTACCGGTATGGCGACCACTTGACGCCGGGATCAGAGCTTAAAATTGAGCACAGCGTAGTTTGTGAAAATGTGGATATTTCTACACTGATCACAATGGGAACAGATAGCCTGGAAGCCATGCGCCAGGGAAGTATCGACGGGGAGCAGAAAGCCTATGAAATCGTGGTGGCTGCCGCAAAACAGTGGGAACAGCAGGCAGCGGCAACACAGACGATCAACCGGGCTTTGGAATATCTTCGTACACCGGAGATCGAACATACAGGCAACCAGTGGAAAGACACCGATAACTGGAGGGCAGATCAGAAAATCAGCAACCGGGTCTATCAGATGACCTGCAGTATTTGGGAAGATACGAAATATGACCGGGAAACCAAACAGAGTGTTCCGATTGCCTGGTATGTGACATGGGAAGTCCGTATTCATTCCCCGAAGCAGGGATATGGAGCAAAGATTGCCGGACAAAACCAGAAACGATATACAGATAAGAACGCAGCCATAAAATATCTGGACGGGCGAAAGAAAGCCTATTCCCATTTATTCACGGAAATTTCCCCGCCGATCCCGAAAGAATATGAGCACCATTTTATGGTTCACGGCACTCTTTTACCTGGCTATACGGTTGAAGGACTGGAACAGGCCAAAACGGAACATGCCGCCGCCGAGGTTTCGGAGGGCGGTATTTTTACACCCAAAAACCGGGAGAAGCCTTCCGTCCTGGGGAAGCTCTCTGTGGCAAAAACTCAGGAAAAAACGCCAACCGCTCCCGGTACGGCAATGAAAAAGAAGGAGGATATACAATTATGAAAGTGTTAATGGTAGAGCCGGGCAAGTCCCCTTATGCTGCGGAGATCGAAAGTGGTCTGAAATCCTTGCAGGCGGCAGTGGGCGGAGATATTCAAGCGGTCTATCCGTATGAGGACCCGGTGGCTCTGATCTGTAATGAAGAAGGCAAGCTGATGGGGCTGCCTCTGAACCGAGCTCTCTTTGACGATGACGGCCACATCTATGATATTGTGTCCGGGAATTTTCTGATCGTTGGTCTTGGTGAGGAAGATTTTACAGACCTTTCCCCGGACTTGATGGAGAAATACGGGGAGCAGTTCAAGTACCCTGAAAAATTTGCAAGGCTTGCCGGCGAGATCATTGCAGTCAAGCAGCCTGCAACCAATGAGCGCCGGGAAAAACCGATGATGCACCATTCCGGCCCGGATTTGTAGAAAGAAAGGAGCCAATTATGTTAATGGCAGTAAATGAACCTTATGCCCTTATGGTGCAGCCGGACGATATTCTGATCTCTCCCCGTGAGGTAGATGAACATTTTGGGACGATGGTATGCTTCCATCCCCGCTATGCGCTGGGCGACCATCACAACTATATGGACAAAGACGACTTCCTGCGGGAAATGTATTTAGATACCGTAGGACATGATGAAGCTGGCATGAAACGCTATGAACGGATGGTAAACATTGTAAGCAGCCGTTTCCGGCATGGACCAAAGACAGAGGAACGGGCGATCGATGAAGCAATGCAGAAAGTAATTTCGGAAAAGTATCTGATGCTCCCCCTCTATCTCTACGACCACTCCGGTCTTGCCATGAGTACAGAAAGTTTCTCAGGCAGGGCTCCTCATGCAGAATGTGACAGCGGACAGGTCGGCTGGATCTATGTTTCCAAAGAATATGCCCTAAAGGAATTTGACGCTGACAAGATGACCGGTGCTATCCGTCAGAAAGCAGACGCACTGATGCGCAGCGAAGTCGCTGCTTACGATTCCTATCTGCGCGGCGAATGTTATGGGTTTGAGCTTTATAAAAACGGGGAGTTGTCGGATAGCTGCTGGGGCTTTATGGGTAACTTTTCCGATGTGTTGAAAGATATGGCTGAATACCTCCCGGATGAGTGCAAAGGGATGGTCGATCATCTGGAGGAACAGGAACGCCCGGCTACGATCATCAAGACGCTTTTGAAACACGCTAAAATTCAGGTCGATCAGGCAGCAAAAGCCTTTGAACACGCTTCCCGACAGCAGGTTCTTGGGGAAAGCCGGTAAAAAGTTATTTCCATATTATAAATACCGATTTTATCAGAAAGGAGGATGCTCTTGCAGGAAGATCTCGAACAACGAACGGTTTCTGTTTCTATACAGGCAGCAAAACTGTCAGGGCGGGTACTGCGTGCGGCTATTGCTGCGGTACTCCAAAAGATGGAACAGGAACGTACAATGCCAAGAGTCGGACGCAACAGTATGAAGCGGCTGACTTATAAAGACCCCGGAGCTAATACCATTGAAGTTTCAGGACGAATCCGCTCTTTTGAACGGTATGCCAGGAAACATCAGGTACGCTACCATATAGAAAAGGAACTTGGGACCGATCCCCCAAAATGGACGGTATATTTCAAGGCAAACCAGGCGGATGCACTGACGGCAGCATTTAAGGAATATACAAAGAAAGACCTTACACGCAGCACCAGACCGTCGCTGCTTACACAGCTTCATAAGTTCAAAGAACTGGCGCAGTCGCTTGGCCGTGACCGTGTAAAGAACAAAGAACACGGAGGACCGGAACGATGAAGATCGATGCAGAAACAATGAAAAAACAGGTCATTCTCCATCTGCCTTATGTTCTGTTCCTTCTGGTATTTGCCAAGCTGGGCGAGGCGGTGCGTCTGGCTCCCGGAGCAGACGCTTCCCAAAAGCTGTTAGGACTGTCCGAAGGCTTTGCCCTTGCGTTTCAGAGTATGTGGCCGGGGGCGGCAATGGACTGGCTGATCGGTTTATGCGGTGCAGCCATTATGCGGCTGGCAGTCTATCTTAGAGGGAAAGACGCTAAGAAATACCGCAAAAATGTGGAATACGGTTCAGCCCGTTGGGGAAATAAAACCGATATTGCCCCGTTTATGGACCCAAAGCCGGAAAACAATATCATTCTTACCCAAAGTGAAGGACTGATGTTAAACGGAAGGCCCAAAAATCCGGCCAATGCAAGAAATAAAAATGTACTGGTAGTCGGAGGATCAGGTTCTGGAAAAACGCGCTTTTTCATCAAGCCCAATCTGATGCAAATGCACAGTTCCTACGTCGTCACCGATCCGAAAGGTACAGTCCTTGTGGAATGCGGAAAGATGTTGCAGCGAGGCACACCAAAGCTGGACAAGGACGGAAATCCTGTGCGTAATGAAAAAGGAAAGATCATCTATGAGCCCTATAAAATACGGGTATTCAATACGATCAATTTCCAGAAAAGTATGCACTTTAACCCGTTCGCCTACATTCATTCCGAGAAAGATATTCTGAAGATCGTCACTACCCTGATCGCCAATACCAAAGGCGAAGGAAAAGCCGGAGACGATTTCTGGGTCAAGGCAGAAACCCTGCTCTATACGGCACTGATCGGATATATCTATTATGAGGCTCCGGCAAACGAACAGAATTTTGCCACACTGGTAGAAATGCTGAACGCAATGGAAGTCCGTGAGGATGATGAGTCGTTCAAAAATGCCGTTGACCTTCTCTTTGACGCGCTGGAACAGAAAGACCCGGATCATTTTGCCCTGCGTCAATATAAGAAATATAAGCTCGCTGCCGGTGATATATGCTCTAAGTGACTTCTTAATCATGATTTTGTCATGGTTAGTGAAGCAATCACTTAGAGCATTTT
>CEAZ01055499.1_pt1 | contig 23522 bp, 14 predicted proteins | sample 557361 | NCBI WGS metagenome assembly CEAZ01 (sample SAMEA3182074, study PRJEB8094) | gut metagenome | biome: human; feature: gut; material: Stool; isolation source: human stools | place: Canada | collected 2012-02-22 | reverse complement strand
CCTTTGAAAGAAGCGTCATACGGAGTCATACAGTAGTATTGCAATCCGGGTATGGTATGCATTCCCGCTTCCGGCATATCCTGTTGGGTAAGAACCACGGTCAATTCTTTGGCACGATCGTTACGATAATTAAAGAAAATAACCACATCACCTTCTTTGATCGTACCATCTACATTGGCGTTTACAATCGGTTTGATAAATTCATCGGTAATCCCTTCATCATAAGACTCCTGCATAGCTTGGACCATATCCGACGCTTTTTTTCCCACACCGTTCACCAACAGATCATAAGCTTCTTTTACACGCTCCCAACGTTTATCACGGTCCATAGCATAGTAACGTCCGATGATAGAAGCTATCTTACCGGCAGACTTTGCACAATGCGCTTCCAGTTGTTCGATAAAACCTTTACCGCTCTTAGGATCCGTATCACGACCATCCATGAAACAGTGTACATACGTATTCTCAATACTGTATTCTTTGGATATATCGCAAAGTTTGAAAAGATGGTCCAATGAACTATGCACACCACCGTCTGAAGTCAGCCCCATGAAATGAATATTCTTCCCGTTTTCTTTAGCATAAGTGAAAGCAGAAACGATTTCGGGATTCTTCATGATACTGTTGTCACGGCAAGCCAGATTGATTTTCACCAAATCCTGGTAAACCACACGTCCGGCACCAATATTAAGATGACCGACTTCCGAGTTCCCCATTTGTCCATCCGGCAAACCAACATTCTCACCGCTTGCCTGTAACTGAGAATGAGGATATGTTTTTACTAAATAATCCCAATAAGGAGTAGGAGTATTGAAAATTACATCATCTTTCCCCTGGTCGCCTATTCCCCAACCATCAAGGATCATTAAAAGGGCTTTCTTACTCATAATATCTATAAATTAAATTGATTTTTATACTCATTCTTAATTTCGGGCGCAAAGTTACAAAAAAACAGCTGTTAACAGACTCTGTTTATCTATAAATTACCTAATATTCGATACTTTACGCAAAAAGAAAAAGGAAAATACAGGCAGTACAGAATAAAATCCGTACTTTTGCCTCGCTTAAAAAATAGATGAATATAAATATGGACGATTCAAACCCGCGAACGTGCAACAGTATTAACTAAAGCGAACAGAGCCATACAAGTGTCATGATGCCTCTGTTCGGATTAAAAAACAAACGAAAGGAGGCAATAAGATGAGAAAGTATCTTTATTGTGAGGCTGGCTTTGTGGAAAAATCACAATGGCTCCCCAATAGTTGGGTAAATGTAGTATGCCCCGATGCTAATGATTTTGAATTCCTGACCAAAGAACTACAAGTTCCCGAGTCTTTTCTAAATGACATCGCCGATACCGATGAACGTCCCCGTACAGACACTGAAGGCAATTGGCTATTGACAATCTTACGTATTCCCGTACAGAATAATCAAAACGGTATCCCATTCAGTACAGTACCTATCGGTATTATCACCAACAACGAAATCATCGTTTCCGTATGCTATCATAACACGGAATTACTTCCGGACTTCATAGAGCATACCCGTCGGAAAGGTATCGTTGTACGCAATAAACTGGATTTGATCTTGAGATTAATCTATTCCTCTGCCGTATGGTTTCTGAAATATCTGAAACAGATCAATGTAGATATCACTGCTGCAGAAAAAGAATTGGAAAAGAGTATTCGCAATGAAGACTTGCTCCGCCTGATGAAACTGCAAAAAACACTTGTATATTTCAATACATCCATCCGTGGTAATGAAGTGATGATCGGTAAATTGAAGAGCATTTTTCAGGACACAGACTATCTGGATCAGGAACTGGTAGAAGACGTTATCATTGAATTAAAACAGGCATTTAATACAGTCAACATCTACAGTGATATTCTTACAGGTACAATGGACGCTTTTGCTTCCATTATTTCCAACAATGTGAATGCCATCATGAAACGCATGACAAGCTTGTCTATTACGTTGATGATACCAACGTTGATAGCAAGTTTTTACGGTATGAATGTCGATATCCATATTGACGAAATCCCTCATGCTTTCGTCTGGATAGTACTGGCTTCTGCCATATTATCTGCACTGACATTCATTGTTTTCAGAAAAATTAAATGGTTCTGAATAACTTTCAGCACAAATACAAGCATCTTACCACACTATTATTTTAACTAAACGAAGCAAACGTTTCCACAGATAATAAAATCGTCCGGATGAAAAAGGCAATCAATTTCATCCGGACACTAAAAAATAGAAAAATAACGTCTAAGCGGTCTAAAATCATGTCTAAACATAAATAAGAAGTGCCTAACTATAACATATTGTCTTCTTACCCAATAAATTATAAAACACTTTTTAACCCCAAAATTTGCCACATTCAGTAATATTGTCTATTATTGCAAATAAAATTATATTAGCGTTAAAAACCCAAAGCAAACATTTATGGAAAAAAGACACTTAAGACTCATACCTATCGTCCTTTCCGCTTCATTATTTACATTTTCCTGTGTAGATAATGATTACGATCTGACCGATGACATTGATCTCACGATTCAAGTAGGAGGCAGTGAATTCGCTATTCCCGGAGGAGAAACAGAACCGATTCTGCTTAGTAAAATTCTGGACATAGAGGAAGATGGCGTTGTCAAGACAGATGAATACGGCAATTATTACTTATGGCAAGAAGGCTCAGAAACGACTACCGATATTTCAGTAGATGATTTTGAGATAAACAGTCCCGACATCAATCCAATAAATCAAGTGTTGAATTTCAACCTTCCATCTATAGGCGGTGTTCAGGAAAATCTTCCTCCTATCACTTTGGATGAAATGACTACAAATTTCAAACTTGACGGAACAGAACTTCCCAAAGAAATCAAATCTCTGTCTCTTATCAGTATGGACATGGAAGCCGTCGTTCATTTTTCATTTGAACCAGCTATTGCTGAAAACTTATACTTAGAAGTCATTAACCTGCAATTCCCGGAGTTCATACAATCATCTCGATTAACTCATGGACTTTTACAACTTGAAAATGAAAAAGCCAACAGGATAGATGGACTGTCTGTCACAGTACCTATTGATGGAATAGATTGCAGGCAAGATGGCGTCAGATTCGAAGGAGGCAATATCCTTATTGAGGGAAATATTTCTTTGACAGGTGAGGTAACTATTAATACCGGAGAAATCCTTGTAGGTGAGGGGCCTGCTTCCGTTACATTGAAAGTTGATATCACCCTGCAAGATAAACAGACTAAAAAACAAATCATCAAAATAAAAAGTATAGTAGGTAAAGTGGAACCGGATATCGACATCACTATTGACCCGGTAACTATATCCGGATTGCCCGATTTCTTGGATGACGAAAGAGTTACCCTGTCGGTAGAAAAGCCCATGATATTCTTCACAGCCAATAATAATACACCTGTAGCAGCCCAAGTAAAAGGTGAAATCACTTCTTATATCACTAAAGATAATCAAAAGGAACAACTTGGAGATCCTGTGAATCATCCTGTTAAATTCGATTTTACAATAAATAAGGAAACAGAAGAAAAGTTCTGTCTTTTGCCACCGGATGTACCGACAGATATTGAAGGAGTTACTACTTTTGTCGAAGTGGAAAATTTACCTACCTTGATTTCAAGAATACCGGATTTATTTGAATTCGAAGTAACCGCTGAAGCAATCCAGGCCGAAACGGAAATCCAACTAAACCATACTTATGGCATTACCACCGATTATGATGTCAATGTACCTTTTGTTTTCGGTAAAGACGTTACTCAAATTGTTTATAAAGACAGCGTAGACGGATGGTATGAAGACCTAAAAGACTATGAAATAAAACAAGTAAACGCAACAGCCACAGCTGTTAATAAAATACCGTTAGGATTGAACTTTACAGCGAAAGCACTGACTGTAGATGCTCAAGGTAATCCGGAAGAATTAAAAGGCGTAACAGTCACTGTAAAAGTTGACGGAGAGAAGGACGGTATCATCAAAGCCGGTAAAAACAATGTAGCCGCCGAAAGCGCATTAGTCATCGAAATAAAAGAAACAACCGCCGGTGCAGTTAAGAAATTAGACGGATTGGCTTTCGAGATCGTTGCAGCCTCAGGAACAGACGCCCAAGGACAACAACTAAACGAAAATCAAACGTTACAGTTAAAAAATGTCCGATTGAAAGTACCTGGCGGTGCAATTGTTGATTTGAATTAATTTGAAGATGTATAAAAACGATAAAACAATGAAACACTATAAATTAAAAGCCATACTGGCCTCATTCTTCATTCTTTATACCACAGGTGTAGGAGCACAGAATCTCAATTCAAGCTACTTCATGGAAGGTATGACTTATCGCCATCAGCTCAATCCGGCATTCATGGGTGAAAGCAACTATATAAACATGCCGCTTTTCGTATTGGGTAATTTTAATGTCGGCGTCCAGGGAAATATCGGCGTTAACGATTTCCTTTATAAATACAATCAGAATGGATATAAGCTGACTACATTTATGAATCCAAGCGTCAGCAATAGTGAGTTCTTAAGCAACCTACACACCAACAATCATCTAAGCATGAATTTGAGCATGCCGATCATTGCATTCGGCTTCCGGGGCTTTGGTGGTTTTAATACATTTGAAATAGGATTCCGCTCCAATACTTCTATCAATCTGCCTTATGGACTCTTTGATTTCATGAAGACAGGAATGAGCAATGAAGCCGGTAGTCACTACACTGTAGAAGATCTGACCGTACGCTCTAATAACTATGCAGAGGTAGCCTTAGGGCATTCTCACGAAATCATCAAAGACCGCTTAACGATCGGTGCTAAAGTCAAATTTTTGGTAGGAGGCGCCAATGCAGAAGCCAAAATTAAAAAGATGGATATCACCATGGGACAAGATGAATGGCTCATCGATGCAGAGGGACAATTAGAAGGATCACTAAAGGGTGGTTATTTTGAAAGCAAAGAGCCGGACGAAAATGGCAAGCCCGGTGAAATTGACGGTTTCGATATTGATGGTCCCGGCATAGGCGGTTTTGGTGTCGGATTCGATCTGGGTGCTGTATACAAAATGGATGACTTTGTAGAAGGATTGACGCTATCTGCAGCTTTGCTGGATTTGGGTTTCATCAAATGGAATAACGGATTAAAGGCTAAAATGATACATCGTTACACTTTTAAAGGATTTGAAAACCCGATTGCCGTAAAACCGGACGAAGGCCAGCCAGGTGATATCGACGACGAATTAGATAACTTGGGAGACCAATTCGAAGAATTCATCAAATTCCGCGATGAAGGTACAGTTAGCAGCCGTACTACTAAATTGGCAACAACAATGAATATCGGAGCAGAATACGTTCTTCCTTATTATAAAAACTTGAAATTCGGTTTGCTTTCATCCACTCACTTTAACAAACCGTTCACATGGTCGGAAGCACGCCTTTCTGCCAATGTTGCTCCGGTAAGATGGTTTGAAGCTTCCGTCAACTATGCAATAAGCAGCTTTGGTTCATCGTTAGGATGGGTATTGAATTTCCATCCGAACGGATTCAACTTCTTCATCGGAACAGACCATATGATTACCAAAGTTACACCGCAATATGTACCTGTAGGCAATGCTAATGCAAATGTAAGTTTGGGATTCAATATTACTTGGGGAAAGAAGAAGGCCAAAAAAGTTGTAAAGACTACTACAACTACAATATCAGAATTCTAAAGACAACTGACCATCTCCTAAGAGATTAAAAGTCATTCGATGATAAGGAGAGACACCGTGTTCTACGATAGCAGCACGGTGTTTTTTCGTAGGATATCCTTTATTATGATCCCAATCATAGTAAGGAAACTCTTGGTGCAACCGGTTCATGTAATCATCACGATAGGTCTTGGCTAAAATGGATGCTGCTGCAATAGAAAGATATTTTCCATCCCCTTTTACCACCGTCGTATGAGGGATTTCCAGATATTTCTTGAAACGATTCCCATCAATCAGCAAATGTTCAGGACGTACCTTCAACTGATCTATCGCCCGATGCATAGCAAGAAAAGAAGCATTAAGAATATTTATCTCATCAACTTCTTCGGGAGAAACAACTCCTACCGCCCAAGCAACAGCCTCTTTCTCTATCACCTCACGCAATGTATAACGTTGCTTTTCGGTGAGTTGCTTAGAATCATTCAACAGTTCATTCCTAAAGTCTTGTGGAAGAATAACAGCAGCAGCATAGACAGAACCGGCCAAACACCCCCGACCAGCCTCATCACAACCGGCTTCTATTGTATCTCCATTCAAATACGGTAATAACATAATCGTTTTATTATAACTTAAAAACCGTACAAAGATAAGAGAATAAAAAAAGGATGCCGAGAAAAAGCATCCTTTTATATTGAACATAGTTCTAAAATTATATTTTTTGGAAAGTAGATTTGTCATAGTATTCATAGTCGGAATCTTTCTCTGATGACTCCAATATCAATTCAGAATCAGTCAGTTTCAGAACTGTGTAAACTTCATTATCTTCAGAATCATCATCATAGGCATAAATTATAGTCAACTTATCACCTTCCAATTTCCATTTTCCGGTATCACCATCAGCAACTACCGTACCATCTTCATTGAATGTAACTGTAAAATCCCCTTCTTCATTCCATTCATCATTATACTCTGGATTATTTGCATACTTTTCATATCCTTCCGACCAAGTGCATTGCCATTTACCTACCAAAGTATCTCTTCCTCCTATCTCATCATCATCGCCACAAGAAATAAGACTTACACTCATAATAGCAAACAACATAAAAGATAAAAACTTCAAGTTTTTCATATATAACAACTATTTTTCGCTTATGGCTCTCACTTTCAGCATTCATTAATAAAACATAGCACAAGAGCCTTTAAAGAGAATATTTCTCTCTAACATGCCATAAATAAATTATAATTCACAAAGATAAAGCTATTATAAACAACCAAAAAATACAAAAATAGCTAAACAAGAATATTTTGCAAAATAACGTGATTATTCAACATAAAAAAGTGATTATCTTGCAAAAAAAATCAGTGACCGATTATTATCAGATGAAACGATATAATAAAATAGTGGCGACTAAATGTATTTTCATTCAGCCGCCACTACCCTATATTTTTTAATTTTAGAATATGCTCCAAGCAACTGTTAAGCCTGCCATTACAATGGCTACCATACTCATAAGCTTGATTAAAATATTCAGACTCGGTCCGGAAGTATCTTTAAATGGATCACCCACCGTATCCCCCACGACAGTTGCCTTATGAACCTCACTCCCTTTACCGCCAAAGTTACCTTCTTCCACATACTTTTTGGCATTGTCCCAAGCTCCTCCGGCATTAGCCATGAAGATAGCCAACACAAAACCACTGCTCAAACCACCAATCAACAACCCAACGACTCCGGTTACCCCAAAGACAACTCCGGTCAGAATAGGGGCTATAATTGCAATAAGTGACGGAATAACCATTTCCCGTTGAGCACCTTTGATAGAGATAGCTACGCAACGTTCATAATCCGGTTCTGCTTCTCCGGTCAAAATTCCTTTTATTTCACGAAATTGACGGCGAACCTCATCAACCATATGCCCGGCAGCTCGTCCAACGGCATTCATTGTTAATCCACAGAAGAGAAAAGCCATCATAGAACCAATAAAAATGCCGGAAAGTACCTTAGGATTCATCAAGGTAACATCGTAATAGTTCATGAAATCGACAAAAGTAGCATTAGCTGTTGCAATAATATCACCATTTGGCATCGTTAATTCTATGGCACCGAGACGGGTTAATCCGATGCGTATCTCTTCTATATAAGAAGCAAGCAAAGCAAGTCCGGTCAAAGCAGCAGATCCGATAGCAAAGCCCTTGCCGGTAGCTGCGGTCGTATTACCCAACGAATCAAGGGCGTCCGTCCGTTTACGGACTTCCTCACCGAGAGCAGACATCTCGGCATTACCACCCGCATTATCTGCAATAGGACCATAAGCGTCGGTAGCGAGGGTGATTCCTAAAGTGGAAAGCATGCCGACAGCTGCTATACCGATCCCATAAAGCCCCATGCCGACATTGTCGAAATCAAAACCGGAAGCAAACAGGAAAGAAGCAATAATACCTACCACCACTGCCAAAACCGGAATAGCCGTGGAAAGCATACCTAAACCAATGCCGGAAATAATAACGGTAGCAGGCCCTGTCTTACCGCTTTCACTCAATTTCTGTGTCGGACGATAGGATTGTGATGTGTAATATTCGGTAGAACGCCCGATAACAATACCGACGATCAATCCCACCACTACAGCACAGGAAATCCACATCCAGTTATCGAGTTGCAACAACCAGAGAATAAAGAAAGTGGCCACAACGATTAAAACAGAACTGAGATTTGTTCCGAAAGCAAGAGAATTCAAGAGGTCTTTCATTTTGGCATCTTCCTTCGTGCGGACAGAAAAGATACCGATAATGGAAAGTAAAATCCCTACAGCCGCAATCAACATAGGCGCAATAACTGCTTTGAACTGCATGACTGTATCTCCTGTATGCATAAAAGCGGCGGCTCCCAAAGCAGCAGTAGCCAAAATGGATCCGCAATAGGATTCATAAAGATCGGCACCCATGCCGGCTACATCACCCACATTATCACCTACATTATCAGCAATTGTAGCCGGATTACGCGGGTCGTCCTCAGGAATACCAGCCTCGACTTTACCTACAAGATCAGCCCCCACGTCGGCTGCTTTGGTGTAAATACCGCCACCCACACGGGCAAACAATGCCTGAGTAGAAGCACCCATACCAAAAGTAAGCATAGTGGTAGTAATAATGCATAGTTTATGAGTAGGAGTCAATACATCCGCAGGAATGGCCCAATTCAACAGCAGATACCAGAAAGATATATCAAGAAGGCCGAGACCTACCACCACCAATCCCATCACTGCCCCGCTACGAAATGCAATCCGCAACCCGGCATTCAAAGATTTACGAGCCGCATTTGCCGTACGGGCAGAGGCATAAGTAGCTGTCTTCATCCCCAAGAATCCCGACAATCCGGAGAAAAAACCTCCTGTAAGAAAAGCAATAGGTACCCACGCATTCTGTACTTGAAAGCCATAGGCCATAATTGAAAACAATATTACCAAACCGAAGAACACCCACCCCACAATCTTATACTGTTGTTTCAGATAAGACATGGCACCTTTGCGCACAGCAGCAGCAATCTTAATCATTTGAGGAGTACCTTCACTCTCTTTCATCATCTGCTTATGAAAATAATAAGCAAAGCAGAGAGCCAATACAGAGGCGGCCGGAACCAACCAGAAAAGCAAGCTATCCATAGAATAAATATTAGAGGTTTAACGAAAGGATAAAAGTATTGATTCTAAATGAAATAGGCAAATAAAAATTAAAGAAATTTCGATGGTCACACTCTGCTTTCTTTTCGAACGGACTACAATGAAATCATTTCGAACGAGAGAGAGCCTCTCCCTTGACAATCCGTATTCAACTTGGATACGATATAACTTTTATTCCACATAGTTTCCCTATCTTCCAAAAAGCGATGTAGCATCATGATTATATCGAACTGAGGCTATATAGAGACGGCAATCAATAAATTCGTCCTTGTACTGGTTTGCAACACAGTTGCACCACAAATCTCCTACCTTTGCATCAACAAAAGAAAAAAAGTCATGGGATGTAATTGTAATCATCACTCCGGTTGCCATACACAGGAGGAAAAGAAGAAGAAAAGTAAAAACCTACCCGTCATTATCAGTCTTATAATGTTGGGAACGGGAATGGGAATGAATCATTTCGGTTGGTTCACCCTGCCGGGTAGTGCATTGGTATGGTATGCGATCGCCTACCTCATCGCAGGCTGGCCTGTATTGCGGGAAGCTTTCGAACAGCTCCGTCAAGGAGATTTTTTCAACGAATTCATGCTGATGGGAATTGCTACCATCGGTGCATTTTGTATTGGCGAATATCCTGAAGGAGTAGCCGTAATGCTCTTTTACTCCATAGGTGAGGCTTTTCAAGACCGTGCGGTAGGGAATGCACAACGAAATATTAAAGCCCTGTTGGATGTACGCCCGGAGACAGCTACCGTGATACGTAACGGGCAGCCCGAAACAGTACATCCAGAAACAGTAAACGTAAATGAACTCATTGAAATAAAAGCCGGAGAACGCGTCCCTCTTGACGGAATAATGCAAAACGAACAAGCCTCATTCAATACTGCTGCTTTAACAGGTGAAAGCCGCCCGCGCACCATCCGCAAGGGAGAACCGGTACTTGCCGGTATGATTGCCACCGACCGTGTGATACAGCTCATTGTAAGTAAACCATATAATGAAAGTACACTTGCACGAATACTTGTCATGGTACAGGAAGCAAACGAACGGAAAGCTCCCGTAGAACTGTTCATCCGGAAATTCGCACGCATTTATACACCCATTGTAACCGGATTGGCCGTACTGATTGTTCTGATTCCTTTCTTGTACTCACTGGGCATGCCGGCATTCGATTATATATTTAGAGACTGGCTCTATAGAAGTCTGGTATTTCTGGTAATCTCTTGTCCTTGTGCACTCGTTGTCAGTATCCCGTTAGGATACTTCGGAGGAATCGGAGCCGCTTCTCGCGCGGGTATCCTATTTAAAGGTGGCAACTACCTGGATGCCATCACACAAATAAACACAGTGGTATTCGACAAAACAGGTACGCTGACAAAAGGAGTTTTCGAAGTACAACACGTAGAAAGCGTCTTATCTACCCAAGAAGAATTATTACGATACATCGTCTCTGCCGAACAACAGAGCACCCACCCGATAGCCCGCGCCATCAGTGAATATGCCGATAAGAAAGAAATCCCCCTACTCCCCTCTTCCGCCACAACGGAAATCCCCGGGCATGGGCTGGAAGTATATCTGGACGGACACAAAGTATTGGTAGGAAATCCACGACTGCTCTCCCGTTATCAAATAGCCTATCCTATGGAATTAAACGCAATAGCAGATACCATTGTTGTCTGTGCTGTCGATGGTGTCTATGCCGGTTATCTGCTGTTATCGGATACTCCGAAAGAAGATGCCATAACCGCCGTCAAAGAGCTAAAAACATTAAATATTGATAATATACAGATCTTATCTGGAGACAAACAAGCAATTGTTTCTAAATTAGGGACGGAATTAGGGATATCACAGGCATACGGCGATCTATTACCGGAAGGAAAAGTTGCTCATATTGAAGCATTAAAAACCAATCCCTCCAATCGTATCGCCTTCGTGGGAGACGGTATCAATGATGCACCTGTACTTGCCATGAGTAATGTCGGCATAGCGATGGGAGGGTTGGGAAGTGACGCGGCTATCGAAACTGCAGATATCGTTATACAAAACGACCAACCCGCCAAAGTAGCTACCGCCATTCGTATCGGCCGTGCAACGAGACGCATTGTATGGGAGAATATCATTCTCGCTTTCGGGGTTAAGTTCGCAGTGCTGCTATTAGGCGCTATCGGCATAGCCACCATGTGGGAAGCGGTCTTCGCCGATGTCGGAGTTGCTTTAATCGCAATCCTTAATGCCATACGGATACAGAAAAAGAAATTCTGACCTCCTGTGGAAAGATGGAAATTGTTCTATCGGGGAAAGAAAGGTATTCGGGAAAAGTAAAATACCGTAAAAAAGGAACACTTATTATGGAAGAAGATATTTATTTGAAAAAACTGGCGCAACGGAACATCAAGCCGACTGCCATGCGGTTGCTTATCCTTCGCGCCATGATGCAGTTTGACCGTGCTTTCAGCCTGCTCGACCTGGAAACATACTTGGATACAGTGGATAAATCCACACTATCACGTACCATCAACCTCTTTCTGAAACATCATCTGATACATGGTATAGACGACGGTTCCGGTTCACTGAAATATGCAGTCTGCGGCAATGAATGTAATTGTGATATTGACGATTTACATGTACACTTTTATTGTACAAACTGCCATCGAACATATTGTTTGCGGAATATCCATATACCCACCGTAAGTCTTCCCCAGCACTTTACAGCAGAAAGTATCAATTATGTGATAAAAGGATTGTGCGACCATTGCTCACACTAAATAAAACAAAAAGGTCACACAAAGAGACTAAAACTCCCCCGATACCGGCTTTTGAACCGCACTCCAAAAGTTAACCACGAAACTTTTGGAGTGCAGTTTGATTTCCTGCCTGACAATCGGGGGAGTTTTATATTCTATTCGATGGTTACCGCAGTTCCGGTAGCTGTTACCATTAACATGCTTCCGCTACCTCCTACGGTTTCATAATCCAGATCGACACCGATAACGGCATTGGCTCCCAAACGGGCAGCTTGTTCTTCCATCTCTCTAATTGCCGTATCTTTCGCCTGTCTCAGCACCTCCTCATATGCTCCGGAACGTCCGCCTACAAAATCGCGGATACCCGCCAAAAAATCACGAAACACATTGGCACCGATAATCGTCTCACCGGAAACGATACCATAATAACGAATTATTCTTTTCCCTTCAATAATGGGAGTGGTTGTTACTAACATACTCTTTTCTTTTTTAGTTTACTTGTACCAAATTAGACGTACAAACGATCTAAAAAGTTGCAGTTTCTTCCTGTTTTTTTCCCCATCCGGGATTCTGGATAAGTTTCGAATCCGGATCATCTATCTCTTGCTGAGGGATAGGCAGAAGCTGCTGATAGCTCTCTATTTTCAACTGTCCGGTTGCAAGATCATTACGACGCAAGAAAGCAAAGTAACTGCCAAAGCCTTTCAACTCACTTTGCCAGGTAGAACGCAAAGATTCAATAAAATCGGCTTCACTGACCGGTGGTAAATTACGGGCTTGCCGTACACGATTCAGATAATCCATAGCTTCGCCTTGATTACCCAAACGATAAGCACACTCGGATGCAGACAGCAGTACCTCAGTGTAAGTAACGAAAGGCACATAATCATTCTCTTTCAATACATTTTCATACGATTCCGGTTGTGCACTGGTCAACAACCCCCAAATAAGTTCTCTTGAATTTCGGGTAAGAGAAGCACTCGAAGACAGTTCCAAAGCATATACACCGCTATCAATGATTCGTTTTAAGTGAGCATAAGCTTGATCATAAGACTTTTGATGCAGATACATCTTTGCCAATAAAGCCAACGAAGCGCCTTGTGATGGATATAAGAAACTTTCCGGAGAGTCGAATTTACCCGGTTCCAGTTTGCTGTGTTCCACACAATAATTCAAATCCTCCACTAAATTCGCGAACAAGTCTCTACTAACCAACTGCTTGGTGACTGCAAACGAATTATCATAACTTATCACATAAGGAACGTTCTCCCACCAAGATGCCAACTGAAAATACTGAACGGCAGCCAATTGATGGATGTAAGCCATAAAAGGCGGAATCTCAGTCACTCCACTCCTTTCAAGCAAACTATCAAATATTTTAATTCTGCTAATGGTACTATACACATTGCCCCAAACACTATAAAGTTTACTGTCAGAAGGTGTCAATGTATGTTCGTAAATAAAACGATAAGCCGTACTTCTACCGTCAAAACTTTGTGTATAGTAGCCATCCAAATTAGAGAAATCCTGCATAGAAGTTGCCATCATAAGAGCTATGCCGGTAATCACTTTCTGACCATCCTCTCCAAATTCCACCGGTTTAGACGGATCTCCTTTTTGCGTAAGTCTAAGATCTACCGAAAGCCTTCCACTCGTAGTATAAACCGTAATCGTTTTATCTCTCACCAAAGCACCGGCAGCCGGTTGAACCACAATCTCCAACTCATTTTCCTGAATGGTTCCCGTATAATCGATATCGGAAAACTTAAAAATCTTCAAGGTTTCCACTGATATAGACTCTCCGGGTATACCCGCCGGTTTTTCCAAAGTAACCGGCACCTTACAGTCTATCTTAACACGGAAAGTCCCGCCCTCAGCAGGGATTTCCAATTCTTCCTTATCAAGAGTCAGTGTCACATCACCACCGGCATCCGGTTCATTGCCGGCAATACCGTCTCCATCCCAATCAATGAAATAATTCAAATTGGGAACAGTAACTTCCACACCTAAATCTTTATAGCGTCTAATGATATTATCCGAAATCTCATTTACTTTCAATAACATGGAACTCTCTCGGATTTTCTCTTTAGTATCATCCATAAACCTACCTTCCGCTTTGAATTCGGAACTCAACATAGCAAGGTATTCCGTCAATTCGGCATCACTACGATCTTTCAACAAAGCAGATGAAACGACAATCAACGCACCGGCCTCCTCTGTTCCGGAAGCAATAGAGAAATTACAAACATCCTGATCGGCATAGCGCTCCAAACCAAAATTTCTCAAAACCTCCTTCTGTACTTTCGCATCAGCCTCATCAAAATCCATGATATTGTTTCTGATAAGCTGCATCATACGTTGCGTCTTCAGGTGAGTAAGGATATTAACATTAGCCTGTTTATTATCAGTCAAATTTACAATCGATTGCATGGATATCTGACCATCAGACAATTCACCGTACACCTCATTAAAGTAATACCCGTCAGCCGTAAGCAACACATATGGAGAATTCAAATTAATCTCACCGAAATCAAAGGAACCGTCATTATCAGTAATAACGCCTTGATAGACTTCACCGGTCAGATTATAATTCTTATCCAACGCCTGTGCAGTAATCTTAGAACCATTAATAAAAGGCCCTTTTTCTACCTTACCCGATACATTATATGTTTTCGGAGTAAAAATATCCTCCTTATCTTCACATCCGGCAACGAATGCCAAAATAAAAAACAAACAAAAATAGTTTAGCAGTTTATGTTTCATAGTCTATGTTATTTACGCCTTACGGCCATATTTTACCGATCCAAATCAGAACATCTTACTCACTCTCTCTATACCGGCTACAAGTGCATCTACCTCTTTCTTCGTATTGTAAATGGCAAACGAAGCACGCACTGTACCCTCTATACCGAGACGCTGCATCAAAGGCTGTGCACAATGATGCCCGGTACGCACGGCAATACCCAGCCTATCAAGTAAAGTTCCCATATCAAAATGGTGAATATCCCCCACAAGAAAGGAGATAACACTGCTTTTATGTTCTGCTTGCCCAAAGATACGGATATTGGGAATCCCCTCCAACAATTTCGTACCATAAACCGTCAGCTCGTGCTCATGGGCCGCAATATTTTCAATACCGAGCCCAGTGACATAGTCGAGTGCTTTTGCCAATCCGGTCGTACCTATATAATCGGGTGTACCGGCTTCAAACTTAAAAGGAAGTTCATTGAAAGTTGTTTTCTCAAAAGAGACATGTTGTATCATCTCCCCTCCACCCTGATAAGGAGGCAGACGATCGAGCCATTCCTCTTTTCCGTAAAGAACACCGACACCGGTAGGTCCATATACTTTATGAGCAGAAAAAACAAGAAAGTCCGCATCGAGTTCCTGTACATCCACTTTCAGGTGAGGAACAGACTGAGCCGCATCCACCAAGAAAGGCACCCCGTGTGCATGGGCTGTAGCAATCATCTCTTTAATAGGATTGACCGTTCCCAACACATTGGAAACTTGGGTTACACTGACAATCTTCGTCCTTTCCGAAAACAGTTTTTCATATTCATCCAGCAGTAGCTCACCTTTATCGTTCATCGGAATCACCTTGATGGTAATACCCTTGCGTGCAGCCAGCAATTGCCAAGGCACGATATTACTATGATGTTCCATGACAGAAACAATCACCTCATCCCCCTCCTGCATAAATTCCTCACCAAAGCTGGAAACAAGTAAGTTTATGCTCTCTGTCGTACCACGGGTAAAAACGATTTCGTTCGTACTCCGGGCATTGATAAACCGACGGACAGTCTCACGGGAGGACTCATGCAACTCCGTAGCCTGTTGGGAGAGATAATGCACTCCACGATGCACATTTGCATTGACGGAGTAGTATTCGTCAACAATAGAATCAATCACCAAACGAGGTTTCTGCGTAGTTGCCGCATTATCGAAATAAACCAAAGGTTTCCCATAAACCGTACGGTCAAGAATAGGAAAATCTTCACGTATCTTTTGTATATCCATAATGGTAATGATTAGTGAGTTGTGATAAATAATTAGTTACCACCAATTTACTTGCATATTGCACATCCCTGGCATTTGTTCAGTTCACCCCGGAAACGTTTTTCCACCAACAGGTGTAAACGATCTTTCAAGGCATCCAGACGGATCGTATCTATTACCTCATTCACAAAAGCAAACATCAGCAACAGGCGGGCCTCCTTTTCCGAGATACCACGCGCACGCATATAGAAAAGAGCACCCTCATCCAACTGACCTACCGTAGCGCCATGAGAACACTTCACATCATCGGCATAGATCTCCAACTGCGGTTGTGTATACATACGGGCATCACGTGTAGCACACAGATTACGGTTAGTCTGCTGTGAATTTGTATGTTGTGCATCCGGACGTACCAATACCAATCCGGCAAAAGCACCGACAGCCTGATCGTCAAGTACATACTTGAACAATTCATTGCTGGTACAATTAGGAACTGCATGGTCTATCATGGTGTTATTATCCACATGCTCGTTCTTGTCTGCAATGGCCATACCGCAAAGATTTATTTCCGCTCCCTCTCCGGCAAGGGTCACTTCAGTAGTGTTACGGGTAGTACCGTTGTGCAATGTCATACCATTCAACAGTACATTACTGTTTGCTTCCTGCCGTACATAAAGGTTACTGATACGTACCGTACTTGTATGCGTCTCTTCCAGTTCATACAGATCGAATACAGAGTTCTCTCCGGCAAACACCTCGATAACCTGTGTTGACAGGAAATTCACATTATCCATAGCATGGTCACAAATCAGCAGACGTGCCTGCGCTCCATCTTCAAGGATTATCAGCACACGACGGTTTACCATGAAATTAACATCGGCACGCAAAATATTTACCAACTGAACAGGTCTTTCAACGATCACATTTTTAGGCACATACATCAATATTCCGTCCTGAGCGAAAGCTGTATTGAAAGCCGTCACTCCGTCTTTTGAAGTATCAGCAAGCTTACCATAATATTTCTTCACCAGCTCAGGGTGCTGTTCCGCCATTTCTTTCAACCCACCGAATAATACTCCCTCTGGTAAGTGAGATTTAGGCAGTTTCCTGCTATAGAACGCATCGTTCACTACAAAGAACAAAGACGTACTCATGTTCGGCACATCGCATTTGAACACCTCATAAGGATTCACCGGAATCTCCAACCGGTTCAAATTAAGTCCGTAATCGGGTTCAAAGAATTTGCTGATATCCGTGTATTTATATTTCTCCTGCTTGCGTGTCGGAAACCCTAACCGCTCGAAATTGGCAAAAGCCGCAGCACGCGGTGCATTCATCACCTCAGCACTATGCCGGCAAATCATAGCTTCCGTTTGAGAAAATAAATCTATATATTGTTGTTCTACAGTCATCTTATTGATTTATGAGTTATAGATTATGATTTATAAATCATCAACCTCTTTCTTAATCCAATCGTATCCTTTCTCTTCCAACTCAAGCGCCAGTTCCGGGCCGCCGGTCTTCACGATACGTCCTTTATAAAGCACATGTACGACATCTGGTTTGATATAATCCAACAGACGCTGGTAGTGAGTGATAACGATACAACTCGTATCGGGAGTTTTCAATTTATTAACCCCTTCAGCTACGATACGAAGTGCATCGATATCCAAACCGGAATCTGTTTCGTCAAGGATACTGAGACGCGGTTCGAGCATAGCCATCTGAAATATTTCGTTACGTTTCTTCTCGCCACCGGAAAAGCCTTCATTCACCGAACGGTTGGCAAGCTTGTTATCCAATTCTACCACTGCCCGTTTCTCACGCATCAGTTTCAAGAATTCACTGGCCGTCAGGGCAGGAAGTCCCTTATACTTACGTTGTTCATTCACAGCCGCACGCATGAAATTCACCATACTCACTCCCGGAATTTCTACCGGATACTGGAAACTAAGGAAAATGCCTTCATGGCTACGGTCTTCCGGACTCAACTCCAGCAGATTCTTACCATAAAAAGTCACACTCCCCTTCGTCACCTCAAACGCCGGGTTGCCCACCAGCACGGAAGAAAACGTACTCTTACCCGAACCATTGGGCCCCATGATAGTATGTACTTCTCCTGCATTCACAGTCAGGTTGATGCCTTTCAATATCTCTTTGCCATTAATACTGGCATGTAAGTCTTTTATCTCTAACATGATTATATTTACGATTTTACAATTTACGATTTACGATTGGTAATACTTCTAAGACGATCCGCATTTACAATCCAGTTTCAATTGTAAATCGTAAATCGTCTGACCGTCCAATCATCCCACGCTGCCTTCCAACGATATCGTCAGTAGCTTTTGTGCCTCCACGGCAAACTCCATCGGAAGCTTGTTAAGCACCTCTTTGGCATATCCGTTTACAATAAGCCCGATAGCATCCTCAGTCGGGATACCGCGCTGATTACAATAGAATATCTGGTCTTCACTGATTTTACTGGTTGTAGCTTCATGTTCCACTACAGCCGTCTCATTATGAATATCCATATAAGGGAAAGTATGGGCGCCGCATTTATCGCCCAACAGCAGTGAGTCGCATTGACTATAATTACGAGCATTATCCGCTTTCTCGGATACGCGAACCAGACCACGATAGGAGTTCTCACTCTTTCCGGCCGAAATTCCCTTACTTACAATCGTACTGCGGGTATTCTTTCCAAGATGTATCATCTTCGTACCGGTATCTGCCTGTTGATAATTGTTTGTCACTGCCACCGAATAAAACTCGGCTGTAGAGTTATCACCGGAAAGAATACAGGAAGGGTATTTCCAGGTAATCGCCGAACCGGTCTCTACCTGTGTCCACGAAAGTTTGCTATTTACTCCCTTACAGTTACCACGCTTCGTCACAAAGTTATAAACACCTCCTTTTCCTTCGGCATCACCCGGATACCAGTTCTGAACAGTAGAATATTTCACTTCAGCCCGATCATGCACCATGATTTCCACAATGGCGGCATGCAACTGATTTTCATCACGCATCGGTGCGGTACATCCTTCCAGATAAGAGACATACGAATCTTCATCGGCCACGATCAAAGTACGTTCAAACTGCCCTGTATTTGCCGCATTGATACGGAAATAAGTCGAAAGTTCCATCGGACAGCGAACGCCTTTCGGTATATAGACAAATGAACCGTCGGAGAATACAGCCGAATTCAAAGCTGCAAAGAAATTATCACGATAACCAACCACCGAGCCAAGATATTTCTTCACCAAGTCGGGATGTTCACGAACCGCCTCACTGAATGAGCAGAAAATAATTCCCTTCTCCATCAATGTCTCCTTAAAAGTAGTCTTTACAGAAACAGAGTCCATCACAGCATCCACCGCCATCCCGCTCAGCGCCATCTGCTCTTCCAACGGGATACCTAATTTATTGAACGTTTTTATCAACTCCGGATCTACCTCATCCATACTTTTCGGCCCTTCTTTCTTCTTTGTCGGGTCGGCATAATAAGATATTGCCTGATAATCTATTTCAGGAATTCGGAGATGCGCCCAAGTAGGCATCTCTAACGTCAACCAATGGCGATACGCTTTCAAACGGAACTCCAGTAACCATTCCGGCTCCTCCTTTTTGGAAGAAATGAGACGGATAACGTCTTCATTGAGTCCTTTCTCAATGATATCCGTATGTACCTCCGTAGTGAAGCCATATTTATACTTCTCCTGCGTAAGTTCCTTTACATATTTATTGGGTTCTTCTTGTTGCATCATTTAATTGAGTATATATTGTTGTGTCACTTCTTTTGCCACAGGGAAGAATATTCCCGCAAATTTTTCCATAGGATAATATAACACAGATTCCTCCTTCTTTGTTTTACTAATCAATGTGTTATCTGCATCGATAAATTCTATTACACAAATTATCAGACTGGTAAGCAACAGAAACTTCAATGCTCCCAAACCACTGCCAAGCCAACGGTTCAGCCATCCCAAAGAAACAGCCTCCATCGCTTTTGTCAACAAAGATGCCACTAAAGTAAAAGTTAGTGGCACAGCAATCCAGATGATAACAAAAGCAAGAATCTGCGCAACTGTCATCGAATCGGTTATCGTAGGACAAAGCTTCTCAGCCAATGACGCATACAACGCCTTTGCCGCCAGCAATCCCACGATTAGTCCCAATATGGAAGCAAGCTGCCTAATGAAACCCTTCATAAAGCCAACAACCACACCGGCACCAACAATAACCAAAATCACAATATCGATAGTTGCCATAAATACAGTTGAAAATTGAAAGTTGAAAGTCTGAATACAGTTAAGAGTTGAGAGTTAAAAACCAACAGTGCTGCTATCACACTGCAAGTAACTTTCAACTTTCAACTCTCAACTTTCAACTAAATAAGGCTTATAGCGTTTGTTTTACCTCTACCTCTTCATAAGTTTCGATCATATCGCCTATCTTCAGGTCGTTTGTACCTACCAGACTAATACCGCACTCGAAATTCGTGCCGACTTCTTTCACATCGTCTTTGAAACGTTTCAATGCGTTGATAGCACCCGAGAAGATAACGATACCGTCGCGAATCAAGCGCGCCTTGTCGCTGCGTTTCACTTTTCCGGTCTTTACCATCGCCCCGGCAACCGTACCGACTTTCGTTATATTGAACACCTCACGAACCTCGATAGTGGCAGTAACCACCTCTTTCACTTCCGGAGCCAACATACCTTCCATAGCCGCTTTCACCTCTTCGATAGCATCGTAAATAACCGAGTATTTGCGAATATCCACACCTTCTTTGTCAGCCATTCTTTCAGCAGAACCGGAAGGACGAACCTGGAATCCGATAATGATAGCATCAGAAGCAGCAGCCAAAGATACATCCGATTCGGAAATCTGTCCCACACCCTTATGGATCACATTCACCTGGATCTGCGGAGTGGAAAGTTTGATCAGTGAGTCACTCAGAGCTTCTACAGAACCATCCACGTCACCTTTCACGATAATATTCAATTCCTGGAAGTTGCCCAACGCAATACGACGGCCCAACTCATCCAATGTAAGAATCTTCTGCGTACGCAAGCCCTGTTCACGTTGCAACTGTTCACGCTTATTGGTAATTTCACGTGCTTCCTGATCGGACTCTACCACGTGGAAAGTATCACCGGCAGCCGGCGCACCATTCAATCCCAAAATCAATGCAGGCTCCGAAGGACCGGCCGACTTAATACGCTGATTACGTTCATTGAACATGGCTTTCACACGGCCGTAGCTTGTTCCTGCCAACACGATATCCCCCACTTTCAACGTACCGTTGGATACAAGTACCGTAGCCACATAGCCGCGCCCTTTATCCAAAGTAGATTCAATGATAGATCCCGTAGCATTACGGTTCGGATTAGCTTTCAGCTCCAGCATTTCGGCTTCAAGCAACACTTTTTCCATCAACTCGCTAACGCCCTGACCTTTCTTGGCAGAGATATCCTGTGACTGATACTTACCACCCCATTCTTCCACAAGGTAATTCATAGCAGCCAATTCTTCTTTTATCTTATCCGGATTAGCCGTCGGCTTATCCACTTTATTAATGGCAAATACGATAGGAACACCGGCAGCCATTGCATGGTTGATAGCCTCCTTCGTTTGCGGCATCACATTATCGTCAGCCGCAACAATGATGATGGCGATATCCGTCACTTTCGCACCACGGGCACGCATAGCCGTAAATGCCTCATGACCCGGAGTATCCAGGAAAGTAATCTTACGTCCGTCCTCCATTGTCACGTGGTAGGCACCGATATGCTGTGTGATACCACCCGCCTCACCGGCGATAACATTCGCCTTACGGATATAGTCGAGCAATGAAGTCTTACCATGGTCTACGTGTCCCATCACAGTTACAATCGGCGCACGCGGTTCCAGATCTTCCTCCGCATCTTCTTCTTCGACGATAGCCTGTGCCACTTCCGCACTTACATATTCCGTCTTAAAGCCGAACTCTTCTGCCACCAGATTAATCGTTTCCGCATCCAGACGCTGGTTGATAGAAACCATTATACCGATACTCATACAAGTAGCGATAACCTGATTAACAGATACATCCATCATACTCGCCAACTCATTGGCTGTTACGAACTCCGTCAGCTTCAACACTTTGCTTTCTTCCATCTCCTGGTTTTCCAGTTCCTGCATACGGTTGGAAACCATCTCCCGTTTTTCCTTACGGTATTTGGAAGCCTTGTTTTTACCTTTCGTTGTCAGACGAGCTAATGTTTCTTTTACCTGCTTAGCTACATCTTCTTCGCTCACTTCCTGTTTTACAACCGGCTTTTTGAAGCGATCTTTATTATTGTTACGGTTACGGTTTTGTCCCCCGCCTTGTCCGCCATGTCCGGCAGGTTTCTGACTGTTAGGAGTAGGATGTGTAAAGTTGGAAGCCACATTGTTGACGTCCACCTTCTCCTTATTGATGCGGATGCGTTTTTTCTTTCCATTTGCATCGGCATTTTCTTTAGGAGCACTTTTAGCAACCTTACTGTCGTCTTTACGGATCTCCTTGATAATAGCATCTTTCATCTGCTTTCTCTGATCCTGACGCTGTTTTTCCTTTTCTTCGCGTTCTTTCCGTTTCTCCTCTTTCGATTTTTTCTTCGGACGGGTCGACTGGTTCAAAGCAGCCAAGTCAATCTGACCGATCACATTAATCTTGGATACAAATTCCGGCTGACGAATCTTGAAAACATCCTCCTCTTGCTTCTCGGTTGCAACCGTCTCCGGAGTTTCCACTTTAGGCTCTGCCTTTTCTTCTTTTGTCACTTCCGGCATCACCTCCACCTTCGGTTCTTCCTTTTTCACTTCTTCCACTACTTTTTCTTCTACTACCGCCGGCTTCGGTTGTTCTATCACTACAGGCTCCACCTTTTCTTTCACAGGTTCCGTCTGTACGACCGGTGCTACGATTTCTTCTTTCTTCACCTCGGCGACAACAGGTTTCGTTGCCTCCTCTTTTTTCTTCTCTTCAGTTACCACCGAAGCGGGCTGTTGAGTTTGAGGTTGCGACTGTTGTTTAGATTCGCTTACCGGTTCTTTTTCTACTTTCCGGTTGAATTTATTCAAATCAATTTTTCCGACAGGTTTAAACTTCGGACGTGCATCTTCGGGAACGACTGTCTTGATAACATCATCCGCCTTAGACTTCTCCGGCTGCTTTTCGTAACCATCGATAGACACCGATGCCTTATTACGATCCTTGTTCTGACGTTCCTGGATAAAACGTTCTGATTCAAGCCGAAGATTCTTATCCGTGCTAAACTCTTTCACGAGTATAGCATACTGTTCCTCGGTAATTTTTGTATTCGGGTTTGCCTCAACGGTATACCCTTTCTTTTGCAGGAACTCAACTACCGT
>CEAZ01035650.1_pt1 | contig 24347 bp, 18 predicted proteins | sample 557361 | NCBI WGS metagenome assembly CEAZ01 (sample SAMEA3182074, study PRJEB8094) | gut metagenome | biome: human; feature: gut; material: Stool; isolation source: human stools | place: Canada | collected 2012-02-22 | reverse complement strand
AATCGTTATCATAGACCTATACTATGTGTAGAATTTTTAGAAAAGGAGTTTTAGTTGTGGCTACGAAGCAAAAAAAGCCGATGGCAAAGACCATCATCAAGGCCGCCGTAATTATCGGCGTGCTGATCATTCCGCTGATGTACAGTTACTTCTATTTGAGCGCGTTCTGGGATCCGTATTCCCGCTTGCAAGATGTATCTGTGGCGGTGGTCAACCTGGACAACGGCGCTAAAATCAACGGCAAAGACCGCAATGTAGGTAAAGAGATTTGTGACAATTTAGAGGAAGACGGCTCGCTGGACTTCCACTTTGTCAGTGAGGCAGACGCAAAAGACGGTCTGATGAACGACAAGTATTACGCCGAGGTTCTGATTCCGGCAGACTTGACCGATTCCATCTCCACGGCCTCCAAGAATACCAAGAAGCAACACGCCCAAATCCAATATGTTGCCAACCAAAAGCGCAACTACTTAGCCTCCCAGATTTTGGAAAGCGGCATGATGCCCACCATTAAAGAAACCGTCAACGGTGCGGTAAACAAGGAGATCACCGCCACCCTGACAGATAAGCTCTACTCCGTGCCGGACGCACTGGAGATCCTGAAAGACGGCTTACAGCAGCTGTCTGACGGCGCCGGTTCCGTAAAAGGCGGCACCCAGCAGCTGTCCACCGCCACCATCAGCCTGAATGTAGGCACGGAAAAGCTGGCAAAGGGCAGCAAAGACCTGGTCAGCGGCCTGTCTGTATTTAAGGCCGGTACCGCCAAGCTGGCAGACGGCGCCACCCAGGTAGACACCGGCGCCGCCAAGCTGCAAAAGGGCGCTGCCTCCTTGAAAGCCGGCACCCAGCAGTTAAACAACAATGTACCCGCCCTGAAAAGCGGCGTAAAGAAGCTGAACAACGGTGCCACCGCGTTGGCAGGCGGTTCCGCTGCCCTGAGTACCAATCTGAAAGCATATACCAACGGCGTGGCTAACGCCTCTGCCGGCAGCGACGATGTGATGGACGGTATCGCCAAGCTCCAGTCCGGCATTACCGGTCTGGAAAGCGGCTTGGTCGACCTGAAGACCCAGTCCGCAGACGGCGCCACCGACCTGGCTGCCGCAGAGAAGAAGCTGGAGACTGGCGTGGACCAGATGACCACCCAGCTGAGCGTCTATACCACCGGTGTAGACAGCCTGATCACCAACTTTGAGACCAGCGTAAAACTGCTCACCGGGGCTTATCCCTACATTAGCAACGCCGCTGTGCAGCAGCAGGTGGGTCAGTATCTGCAACAGTGCAACACCGCAGAAAATCGAGAGAAGCTTGCCAAACTGAAGCAGGGCAAGAGCCAGATCAATACCGGTTTGGCCACCATGAAGCAGGGCTTGCAGCTGCTGGAGACCGACTCTGCCAAGAGTATGGCCAAACTGCAAGCGGGTATCGGCCAGGTACAGGCCGGTGTCAAAATGTTAGACGACGGTGCTGTGGCTCTAAACACCGGCACTGCAAAACTGCAAAAGGGTCTGCAAACCCTGGAAAAGAACAATGATGCGCTGAACGCAGGCGCAGCCGCCGTAGCCACCGGCGCAAGCCAGTTGGCAGACGGCACCGACACACTGCTGTCCTCCTCCGGCACCCTGGCCAAGGGCGTAACCGCACTGGACAGCGGCGCAGGCGATCTGCTGGCAGGCGTAAAGGCACTGAAAGTCGCCACTGCCCAGCTGGCAGACGGTTCTGACCAAATCAACACCAAGACGACGACCATTCAAAACGGTGCCTCCCAACTGCAAAGCGGGATCAACCAGCTGAACGGCGGTGCCTCTCAACTGGAAAACGGTGCTGCCAAGCTGAACACCGGTGCCGCCGCATTAAAGGCCGGCACAGACACTGCCAAGGATGGTGTGGAGGAAAACCTGACCACCACCAACAACCAGTTGAAGGCTCTGGACGGCTTGGCCGATTACAGTGAGGAGCCGGTATCCACCGACACCCAGCATGTGCAGCCGGTAGACAACTACGGCTCCGCATTCGCCCCTTACTTTATGAGTCTGTCTATGTGGGTCGGCGGTTTGATGATCTTCTTCGGTATCTACCTGGATTATCAAAAGAAAATTCGTATTCTGTCTAAAGACAGCGACCATGTGGTACTGCGTGCATTCGTGTTCATGCTGCTGGGTCTGCTCCAGGCGGTGCTGCTGGCATTCATAATCCACCACGCGCTTGGCATTAAAGTCGCCAACTTAGGTATGCTGTACCTGTCTTGCTGTTTGGTATCGCTGACCTTTATCTCGATCATTCAGTTCTGCCTGGTACACTTGGGCGATGCAGGCAAGTTCGTTGCGCTGCTGCTGCTGATCTTGCAGCTGACCTCTTGCGCAGGCACCTTCCCCATCGAGACCTGCCCCACCTTCTTCCAGAAGCTGTATCCGTTCATGCCCATGACCTACTCCGTGCGCCTGTTTAAGGAAGCACTGGCCGGCACATGGAACGGCAGCGTTACCAAGGATGTACTGATCCTGGTGGCCATTATGGTGGTATTCACCCTGGCAACCACCTTGCTGAGTGCCTACCGTGATCGTCATAAAATCAAAGAGATGATGGCAAACGGCCCGGAAGCTGTGCTGAATAAATAAATACTCAAACCCCTTTCAAGGAGCCTGTAAGCAATTGCAGGCTCCTTTTTTACGGCATAAACAAAGCCCCGACGGTGCTACACCGCCGGGGTTCTTTCTGTTTTATGCGATTGTTACAGCGTACCGCTGGCCCGCTCTACCGCCACCTTTTGGCAATCGGCAGCCAAGTGACGCAGCTGCGCCGCCAACTGGTCCGGGGTCTTGCGCATTCCGCCACGCACCCAATCCAGCACCGTGCCTGTAATGCCGTAGGCAAAAAAGTCCGCAATAAAGTGTTGCTCCTCCTCACTGACCTGCAAACCGGAGCGCAAGTTCAACTTAGCCACTGCGTCCCGAAACAGCGTCGCAGCACTCTGAAACAAGAATCGACGAAACTCATCGTCTGCGTGGAGCACCGCATTCTTATAAAGCGCCGCGTCCGCCGCCATCGTCTCAAACATTTGCAACAAATGGGTATTCCAGTTTTCAAAGGTCAGGCCGTCGGTAAAGGGATCAAAAATCTCCTGTTTATAAATCTGACCCAGCAGGGCGTACTTGTCTGCAAAATGATAATAAAAGGTTTGACGATTGAGCTGGCACCGGTTCGTAATATCGGACACGGTGATCTTCTCAAAGGGCGTTTGGCGCATAATGTCCTTCAGCGCCGTCTCCAACGCGGTAACGGTTATTTTTTTTACAGACACAACATTTCCTCCCGGAATATTATTTTATATCGTAGCGGGCAACCGTCGGCGGATAAAATCATCCACGGTCCGATGATATTCTTCCTCATTGAGCAGGCAGCTTTGGGCGTGCTTGGCGTTGTCAAAAATTTTCAGTTCCTTTTTATCCGCCGGACACAGGTTATAGAGTTCGTACACCATCTCCGGGGGCACAAAGTCGTCCAGCGCACCGTGGATAAAGAGAATGGGCACCTTGGCCTCTCGCACGCTTTGGCGCACATCTGTCTTTTCCAAATCAAACCCGGCCAGGCGCTTATTCATCTCATTTAACAGCCACAGCACCGGCTGGGGGTGGCGCAGCCCGGCATTCCGAGCCACATAGGAAAACTCGTCCTTTGCACTGGTATAGGCGCAGTCGGAGATAATCAGCTTGACACAATCCGGGCAGCGGCTGCCTGCCAGCTGCAACACGGTAGCAGCGCCCATAGACACCCCGTGGAGTATCACGGTAATATCCTGCCCAAAGCGGGCAGTCAGGTACTCGATCCAGCGGAGCATATCTTGGCTCTCATAGTAATCAAAGCCCACATACTCGCCACCGGAGGCACCGGCGCCCACATGGTCGCAGCAAAAGAAGCCATAGCCCAGATCGTGGTAGTGCTTAATAAAAGTATGCGGGTCCACCGTGTGGTCCGCATGGAACCCGTGGGAGCCGAACACAATCACCTTAGAGTCACCCTTCGGCGGCAGATAATACCCCCGCAGCAGGTCACCCCGGTCAGAGGTAATGGTGCAGTTCTCCACCGGCTGGGTGTTGACCCAATCGGTGTACTTTTGGCGCCAGGCGTCCGCCATAGCGTAATCGTCCTTGTCCTTCATCTCCATCAGGCGGGTCATGGGGCGCTTGGGGCGATCCCCACGGCCCATCACCTGCTTATACAGATTGACTGCTTCTGCCGCAACCAAGCCCGCTGCGGCGGCGCCTAATGCCACTGTTTTCAACTTCATAAAAAATCCCCCTTATCCGCCGGCAGCCACAAGCGGCACACCTGCTTCTGTCCCTATTTTACCAAAAAACGACAGGGTTTTCAACTTTGGAAATTTATACGGCACCCGGCAGCGCCTGTCTATTAAAACAGCCCGCTTACCGGAGCAAGCGGGCCAAGGGAATACGCTTATTCTTCTACCGTTTTGGTGGCCACAAAGTGCACCCCGGTGCGGAAGATATTGTCTACCACCACATCGCCAACATGCACCGGCGCCGTGACCTCCACTTTGTCCAGAAGCCGCATGGCCTCCTCCATCATATACTTGGGGATCTGGCCGTCCGTCTTTACCGGCAGGCGGCAAGCGCTTTTGCTGCGCAGCCGCACGGTGGAGGTGATTACCCGGGTGGGGTTCTTCAACTCATTGTGACCGTACTCCGCACCCCGAGGACAGCGATTGCCGGTCACCGTATAACCGTGCTCCTCATCTACCTTTAAGTGGCAGCCCTTGGGGCACATAATGCAAATCAAATCCTTCATGCCTGTACCTCCTCTGCTGCAATATGCAAGGTGTCGCCGTCCATCCGTGCCAGCAGCGCCTTAGGAATCTTAATGGTCTCCATCTCGCCGGGAGCCATGTGCTCCCGCTTAAAAGACGCAATGACCTGATCGCCGCAGGTCACCTGAATGCGGCTCTCCTTAAACACGCGCCGCACCCGGAAGTAGAACTCCACACCGTCACTGTCTGCACGGAAACGCTGGGGCACCGTATAGCCGATATGGGCATTGGTGGTCACCTGCACTGTGCGCTCCCGATCCAGCTCGCCGGCCTGCACATAATCCGCAGCCGCCGCGCCGGCAGCCATACTCTCTGCGGTCACAAAGTCTACCAAATCATGCACATGCAGCGCATTGCCGCAGGCAAAAATGCCGGGCACCGAGGTCTCCCGGTTCTCATACACCAACGCGCCGTTGGTGCGTGGATCCATAACGATTCCGGCGTCCCGGGTCAATTCATTCTCCGGGATCAGCCCCACGGACAACAGCACCGTGTCACAGTCAAAGGTCATCTCCGTACCGGGAATGGGACGGCGCTGGTCGTCCACCTGGGACACGACCACCTGCTCCACCCGGGCTTTGCCCCGAATGTCCGTAATGGTGTGGGACAGATACAGCGGAATATCAAAATCCTCCAGGCACTGCACAATGTTGCGCTGCAACCCGCCGGAATAAGGCATTACCTCTACGCAGGCCAGCACCTTGGCGCCCTCCAGGGTCATACGCCGAGCCATAATCAGCCCAATGTCACCGGAGCCGAGAATGACCACACGCTTGCCCACCATGTAGCCCTCCATATTCACATACCGCTGGGCAGCACCGGCAGTGAGCACACCGGCCGGGCGCGTGCCGGGAATGGAGATGGCGCCGCGGGTGCGCTCTCTGCACCCCATGGCCAGCACAATGCTCTTGGCCTCCAGCACCCGGTAGCCCTCTTTCTTGCTTACCGCGTGCACCTGCTTCTCCGGGGTCACCTGGAGCACCATGGTGTCCAGGAATACCTCCACACCGGTGTCCGCCACCATGGCGGCAAAGCGAGAGGCGTACTCCGGACCGGTAAGCTGCTCTTTGAAGTAATGCAGGCCAAAGCCGTTATGGATACACTGGTTGAGAATACCGCCCAGCTCTTTGTCCCGCTCTAAGATGGCAATGTGTTTCAGCCCTTTATTCCAGGCTGCATAGGCAGCTGCCAAACCGGCAGGTCCGCCGCCAATTACGATCAGATCATACATTACGCACGCACCTCCCCTTTTGTATAGGCAGTCAGAATTTCGCTGCCGTCCCGATCCTGCAAAATCGTCAACGGCGACACACCCAGCTCCCGCGCCAGCAGGTCTACCACCCGCGGCCCGCAAAAGCCGCCCTGGCAGCGCCCCATACCGGCGCCGGTGCGGCGCTTAATGCCGTCTACGGATACCGGCGGAATAGGCGAATGAATGGCGTCTAAAATCTCGCCCTCCGTCACCGTCTCACATCGGCAAATCACCCGCCCGTAAGCAGGGTTTTTCTCAATCAACGCCTTGCGTTCCGCAGCGCTCAACCGGTTGAAATGCACTTTCTCCCGGCTGTCTATGTAGCTGTCTTTCTCCGTCAGATCCAGTCCGTCTGCGGCCAGCAGCTCCGCCGCATAATCGGCAATGGCCGGCGCAGAAGTCAGCCCGGGAGAGCGAATGCCCGCCACATTCAGGAAATGCGCCGCCGCAAAATCAATAATAAAATCATCCACGGTGGAATTGGCCCGCATACCGGCAAAGTTGCGGATATTCTGGCGAAAATCCACGCCGGGCACCGTGCGCACCGCTTTTTGGCGCACCTCAGCCAGGCCCGCTGCAGTGTCAGATGTATCGTCCGGATCCTGGCGCACCACTGCATTTGGTCCTACGATCAAATTGCCGTGCACCGTAGGCGCCACCAGCACGCCCTTGCCCTCTTTCCCCGGGCACTGAAAAATCACCGTAGACACCCGGTTGCCCTCGCACTTATCCAGCAGGTAATACTCACCTACCGTAGGCTCTACGGTAAAGGACGGCGCCGCCACCAGGTTGTTCACCCGATCGGCGTACACGCCGGCAGCGTTAATCACATACCGTGCCTCCACCGTGTCTTTGCCGTCGGACAGGGCATAGCCCTCCGCTGTCTTTTCAATCTTCTCCACCGGGAACCGACGGCGCAGTTCACAACCGTTTTGCACCGCCACCTCGGCCATAGCCAAACCAAACTCCCAAGGATTAACAATGGCTGCCGTAGGCGCCCACAAAGCACCCTTGGCCGTCTCCGTTACATTGGGCTCCTTAGCTCGCACCTGCGCAGCGTCCCAAAGCTCCAGCCCCGGCACACCGTTCTCGCGCCCCCGCTCCAGCAGGTCCTGCAAGGTATCCATGTCTTCATCGTTCAAGGCCACCACCAGGGAGCCTGTGTCTTTCCAAGACACATGGAGCTTTTTGCAAATCTCCCGGCTCATGGCATTGCCTTTTACATTCAGCTTGGCCATCAGCGTGCCCGGGTGCGGATCGTACCCGGCGTGCATAATGGCGCTGTTGGCGCGGGTGGCACCCATACAGATGTCGTTCTCTTTCTCCAACAGAATGACCCGCACCCGGCAGCGCGCCAGCCGATAAGCACAGGCACACCCGGCAATACCGCCGCCGATGATCGCTACATCATACATTTGTATATCCCCCTTATTCTTGCAAAACAGGCAAAAAAATAAGCAACGAAAAAAGACGGAGCGCTCTGCTCCGTGCTTTTACCGTTGCTCAAATCTCTCGGCTGTTATGCACTTAAAGTAATTTTAGTATAACACAAAGAATTGCCGCTGGCAATACGCAAAAAAGATAATGAACATCTGTACATTATCTTACATCTGCCAAACCCCCGGATTGGTGGAGGACACTGCCAGTGCGCCCGCCTCCAGGGCGTTGACCACATCGGCCTTTTCCGTCACCAATCCCCCGGCGATAATGGGCTTGCCACAGGTGGCAGCCACCCGATGAATCACCTTTGGCATAAGCCCGGGCAGCACCTCGATCAAATCCACACAGCGCTCATTCTTCATTTTGGCTATATTCTCCATTGCAATGGAATCAATCAGAAAAAAGCGCAAAATGGTGCGCAGTCCCTTGGCCTTGGCAAAGCGTAACAGCGGCAGCCGGGTAGAAATAATCCCATCCGGCCGGGCTGCGTGAATCAGATAATCCACTGCTGCCTCCCGGGCAGACAGACCTTCGATCAGGTCTGCGTGCACAAATACCGTTTTGCCCGCCGTCTTCAGCTCGGCCACAATCCGCGGCACGGAATTCAAATCTCCAAACAGCACAAATACCACCCGGCACGGACTGTTCAGACACCGCTCCAACCCCGGCTCGTCCTTTACAGCTGCCACAATGGGGCTGTCCCCCAGCGTATTTTCCAAAAATCCCATACTGTTCCCCCCTGTACGGTTTTGGCTTTTTCTCCCTCTCATTGTACCTGTTTTTTCCCGGCAAGTCAACCGGGGACAATCGGGTATTGCTTTAGGCGCTGAATATGGTACAATAGGCTTGAAAGACAGGGGGATTTTTTATGTTAAAAGAAGCACTGCGTGCCCGCACGGCGGGTACGGCCAAAGAGAAGCAGATTTTTATTTTCGGTCACTGTCGGCTGACGGTACTGACCCCGCGACTGATCCGGGTGGAGCACTGCTCCGACGGCGCATTTGAAGACCGTGCCAGCACTGCTGTGTGGTTCCGAGCCTTTGATGTGCCACCGTGCAAGGCGACACTGCACCGGGGAACGATCACCCTAACCACACCGGAGATCGCCCTCACCGTCCACGCCCGCACCGGCACGCCGCAGACGGTAACTTTTTCAAACGGCAAAACGGCGGACTGCCTGAACTTCGGCAACCTGCACGGCACCTGCCGCACCCTGGACGCTACCTTTGGGCCGGTACCTTTGCAGGACGGCCTGGTGTCCCGGGACGGGGTGAGCCTCTTAGACGACAGCCGCAGCTTTTTGCTGGATGTGGAGGGCCGTTTCTGTCCCCGCAAGAGAAAGGGCAAAGATGTGTATGTGTTTGCCTACGACCACGACTACCGGGCGGCGATACAGGATTTTTATAAAATCAGCGGATCGGTGCCCCTGATCCCCCGGTTTGCCCTGGGTGTGTGGTGGAGCCGCTACCACGCCTACACCCAGGAGGAATACTTAGGGCTGATGAAGCGCTTTGCGGCGGAAAATGTGCCGCTGACGGTAGCCACCGTGGATATGGACTGGCACTGGACGGACCCCAACAAACGCTTTGGCACCCACTATAAGGGCAAAGACGGCTGGACAGGCTATTCCTGGAATACGGAACTGTTCCCGAACTACAAGGCCTTTTTGCAGGATCTGCACCAAATGGGGTTGCACACCACCGTCAACCTGCACCCGGCGGACGGGGTGCGCGCCTTTGAGAATCCGTACCCGGCCATGGCTAAGGCGATGGGGCTGGACCCGAAAGCCAAGCAGGATATTCCGTTCCGGTGCGGCAACGATACCTTTTGGAACGCCTACTTTGATGTGCTCCACAAGCCCTATGAAAAAGAGGGCGTGGACTTTTGGTGGTTGGACTGGCAACAGGGCAAAAAAAGCGATGTGCCCGGGCTGGACCCGCTGGTGGCACTGAACCACTACCATTATTTGGACAACGCAGAGAACGGCAGGCTGCCGCTGATCCTGTCCCGCTACAGCGGCCCGGGCGCCCACCGCTATCCCCTGGGCTTTTCCGGCGACACCGCCCAAAACTGGCGGGTGCTGCACTTTCAGCCCTACTTTACAGCTACGGCCGCCAATGTGGGCTACACCTGGTGGAGCCACGACATCGGCGGCCACTACCTGGGCGAGCGCAACGAGGAGCTGTACCTGCGCTGGCTGCAACTGGGGGTATTCAGCCCCATTCTGCGGCTGCACTCCACTTCCAACGACCTGATGGGCAAAGAGCCTTGGCGCTATCGGCCGGATGTGTGCGCCGCTGCCAAGGACTGGCTGCGCCTGCGCCATCGGCTAATTCCCTACCTCTACACAATGGACGCTCGCACCCACCGGGAGGGACTGGCCCTGTGTGAGCCACTGTACTATGCCTACCCGGAGGCGGAGGAAGCCTACGACAAAGCCTATTGCAACGGCTACCTGTTTGGCAGCCAGCTGTTGGTGTACCCCATCACCTCTCCGCAAAAAAAGCAGCTGGGTATGGGCGCTGTGAACGCCTGGATCCCGCCGGGACGGTGGACAGATCTGTTCACCGGGGCGGTCTACACCGGTCCCCTGTGCCTGACCCTTCACCGAGAATTGACGGAAATGCCGGTGCTGGCCAAGGCCGGAGCCATCCTACCGCTAAGCGACGACCCGGGCAACGCCTGTGGCAACCCGGCGGCGCTGACCCTGTGGCTCTATGCCGGGGACGGCGACTTTACCTTATATGAGGACAACGGCCAAACGGATTTTGACACCCACAAGGCCGAGACCCAAATCACCCAGCAGCTGCAAGGCAGTACACTGACGGTGACTGTGGCGCCCACCGCCGGCGACTGCACCGTGCTGCCGAAAAAGCGACAGCTAACCTTGGTATTCAAGGATCTGGAGCCGTCCGTCCTCACCTGCGCAGAAGCGGAAGTGACCCAAAATGCCGCAGGCGAAGCTACCGTAATTCTTACCGACTATGACCCTACTGTAGGGACACAACTGCACCTGCAAGGGGCTACCTACCGCAAGGCGGCATCGGTCAAGGATCGGGTGCTGAACATCTTTTGCCGCTGGCAGGGCAGCAATGCACACAAAACCCAGTGCTACCGTTTGTTCAAAATCGCCAAAACCAAGGAGGAACTGCGCCGGGCGCTAAAGCGCACCCGCCTGCCGGGCACCGTGCGCCGGGCAGTAGAAGAAACCCTCTTGCAAACGGACGCATAATCGTGTAAAATGGTACGGCAAATCAACGAGAGGGCGGCAGACATCTGCCGAAAATGAAAATTATGGAACAACGCGAACAACTGGGCAGCCGCCTGGGCTTTATTCTGCTGAGCGCCGGGTGCGCCATCGGCATTGGCAATGTGTGGAAATTTCCATACATGGTGGGGCAATACGGCGGCGGTGCCTTTGTACTGATCTATCTGTTTTTCTTAGTGATCCTGGGCATACCGGTGATGACCATGGAATTTGCCATGGGTCGCGCCGGCCAGCGCAGCCCCGCCCGGCTGTACCAGCAGTTGGAGCCGAAGGGCAGCAAGTGGCACCTGCACGGCTATGTGGCCATGGCCGGCAACTATATTCTGATGATGTTTTACACCAGCGTGGCCGGGTGGATGCTGGACTACTTTGTCCGCACCGCCGGCGGCCAGTTCGTAGGCGCCGACACCGACGGTGTGGCGGCACAATTCAGCCAAATGCTGGGTGACCCGCTACGCATGACCCTGTTTATGGGCATTATCGTTGTGTTGGGCTTCTTGGTGTGCTCCTTTAGTCTGCAAAAGGGGCTGGAGCGCATTACCAAGTGGATGATGGTGGCACTGCTGGTCATTATGGTGGTGCTGGCCATCAACAGTGTGTGCACCGCCGGGGGCAGCCAGGGGCTGCGCTTTTACCTGGTGCCGGATTTGGTGCGGATGAAGAAAGTGGGCATTGGCAATGTGGTGGCCGGGGCCATGAACCAGGCGTTCTTTACCCTGAGTTTGGGCATCGGCGCTATGGCCATCTTTGGCAGCTATATCGGCAAGGAGCGCGCACTGATGGGCGAGTCTGCCCGGGTGGCGGCGCTGGACACGCTGGTGGCTCTGTGCTCCGGACTGATCATTTTCCCCGCCTGCTTTGCCTACGGTGTGCAACCGGACAGCGGTCCCAGCCTGATCTTCATTACCCTGCCTAATATCTTTAACCACATGCCCCTGGGGCGCGTGTGGGGCAGCCTGTTCTTTGTGTTTATGAGCTTTGCCGCCTTTTCCACCGTGCTGGGCGTGTTTGAAAACATTGTGTCCTGCACCATGGATCTGTCCGGCTGGAGCCGCAAAAAAGCCTGCCTGTTCAACGGCATTCTCATGCTCCTGCTGAGTATGCCCTGCGTATTAGGGTTCAATGTGCTCTCCAAGTTCCAGCCTTTGGGCCCGGGCACCGGCGTGCTGGATCTGGAGGACTTTGTGGTGAGCAATCTGCTGCTGCCGCTGGGCTCTCTCATCTTTATTTTCTTCTGCACCTCCCGCTACGGCTGGGGCTGGAAGAGCTTTACCAAAGAGGCCAACACCGGCAAGGGACTGAAAGTGCAGCGCTGGATGCGTGGCTATATGTGCTATGTGCTGCCGGTACTGGTGGCCGTAATCCTGGTGCTGGGGCTGATCCGCCACTGATTAAACGGCAGTCACGCCAAATTGTCGCATAAATACAGACAAAAAGCCTTTTCTGCAATGGAAGTTGCAAAAAAGGCTTTCTTTTTTACCCGGGATAGGCTACTCTATATCTTAGGATCGTGTTGCCAAAAATCGAAAACGCAACCGGAACATATAGGGGGAAGCAATATGGAAGAAAAGAAGTATATCGGCCGCCGGGAACAAACCGGCTTTTTGGTGGGTCTCAGCGGCCAAAATATGGTCTATTCCCTAATCGGAGCGTCATTCTTTACTTATTTTATGACGGATATTGCCCGGTTCCCGGCACTGGTGGTCAGCGTGCTGCTGATCGTAATGAAAGTGTGGGACGGGGTCAACGATCCCATTGTTGGCTCCTTTATTGATAAACACACCTTCAAAAACGGCGAAAAGCTGCGGCCGTTTTTGCGCTACACCCCGCTGCCGGTAGGGATCTTTACCGTGCTGCTGTTTGTGGTGTTCTCTACCAAAGAAGAGCTGTTGTGGCTGCGGGTCAGCTACTTTGTGATTATGTATATTTGTTGGGATCTGGCCTACACGGTGCAGGATGTGTCCATCTGGGGCATTACCGCCGCCGTATCGCCCAATTCCAATGAGCGGGACCGGTTCGTCCAATGGGCGCGCACCATCGGCTCCTGCGTATATAGCGCATTCAGCACCGTCATTCCCATGGCGCTGGAGATGATAGCCAACGCCACCGGGGCAAGTATGGCGCTGATGGCGCTGGTGTTTTCCCTGATTTTTGGGTTAGGCGGCTCCATGCTCAGCTACCGCTGCTATGCGGCACAGGAGCGGATCCATGTGGTGCAGGAGGTGCAGCAGCAAAGCCTGTGGGAGAGCTTTTCCTTGCTGTTTAAGAACAAAATGCTGCTGCTTGTGACCCTTGCCAACCTGCTGGGCGCTCTGGGCTTTGGCGCCAATTTGGTGACCTACTTCTTCAAGTACGAAATTGCCGCGGACTTTTTGGGCGAGAACAGCCTGATCGGCGCGCTGGGGCTGTCCACCATCTACTACATTATGACCGGGCTGCCGGGCTTTTTAGGCATGCTGGCGGCAGATAAGATCAAAAAATGGTGCCACGGCTATGTGAATGCTCTGATCGTGATGCAGGCCTGCAATATTTTAGCCCGCATTGCCGCGTACTTTATCGGATTTGAGGGCAAGAATTTGTGGTTTGCCATGGCGGTGATCGGCCTGGGCGGTATTCCCCTGGGTGCCGCCGCCATTGCCCAAACTGCCATCTTCTGCGACAGCATCGACTATATGGAGTGGAAGACCGGCAAGCGCACCGAGGGCATCACCTTCTCCATGCAGACCTCGTTTACAAAAATCTCCAGCGGTATTACCGCCGGCCTGGCGACCCTGGCGCTGCACCTGCTGCACTACAAGCCCATTGAGGGGGCGTCCACCTACCTGGGCACCCAAAGTGTCGCCTTTGACCGCTGGATCTGGCCGCTGGTGATTCTGACCCCGGCCATTGCCAGTCTGCTGTATATTGTCCCGCTGCTGTTTATCCGCTACACCCCCGCCCAACGGGCACAGGTGGAGCAGGAGCTGAAAGCCCGCCGGGCAGCGACGGACAGCCAAAACACTTGATACACACAAAAAGAGCACGCAGTTCGCACTGCGTGCTCTTTTTGTTTTTGTCTATTTACAGAGTCGTGTTGGCAGTAACAACCGCCCGGTGTCAATCCCCTAGAGTGAACTGCACCTCCACCGGCTCACCGGCCTTGCAGTGCAGGGTGCGTACCGTTTGGCCGCAGCGCACGGTCAGCGTGCGGTCCACATCGGCGGTGAGCACCGCCTGCACCGTACCGGCCGCCAGATCCCATTGCAGCCGGGTAACGGTGGCCCGGTTGCGGGTCTTTAGTCCGGTGAGGGTGCCCCTGTCAAATCCGCTCTCCGGCAATGCCGGCAGCAGTTCGATCTCATCGGCATTGGAGTACACCAGCGCCTCGTGCACAATGCCCAAATAGCCGATGGCAAAGTCCGTACAGTAGCAGCTGCCCCGGTCATAGTCATGGTTGGTCATCAGGGAGTTGTACCGGATCTTATGGTTCATCAAATTCACCAGTGCGTCCGTCAAGGCAGCGCGGTCTTGCAGCCGGGCAGCAATCAGGCTGCGGTGCACCAGGGCGTGGGATGCCTCATTCTCGCTTTTCCGGTTCTCTACCGCCTGCTTGCAGGCAGCGGTCAGCCGGGCATTGCCCCGGGTCTCCATCAGCGGCCAGGCACAGTACAGGTGGCTCAGGTGCCGGTGCTCGTTATTCTCCTCAAAAGCAGTCGTAGCCCATTCCTTCAGCGCTCCAGTATCGTCATACAGATAAGGCGGCAAGTTCGTTTCCAACTGCTTCCACCGACTTTGGTCCGCGCCGGGAGCCACATCGTTCATCACGGAAAGCAGCATTTCCATATTATCCCGGCAAGCAGCAATATCAATGGCGCAGTTGGCGTCTGACGGGCTGGCATAATTATCCGGATTATTTTCCGGCGAATAGCTGGGCACAATGCAGTAACTTTCGCCCTCGCCCAGCGCCGTCTTTCCCTTTTCATAATGAATGGAGCCGTCCGCCGAAGTGTAATATTCCGGGGTCAGCAGCTGCGCCCAGTAGTTGGCGGCCTTGGTCAGCAGCGGGTAGAGAATATCCTCTTCCAGCCGCAGATAGCCCCGCCTCTCTATGGCTGCCACCTGGGCATCGGTCAAATCCTTTTCCGTGACAGACAAAACGGAGCGCAGCGCCTGCAAGTTGAATTCGTCGCTGAGGGGGATCTGAATATTGCCGTAGCTTTGCAGGGTCTCATACAGCGGGCGCAGCATCCAGGACGCCCCGGCGTTCCAGTACCGGAAGGGGTAGGGATAGCAGGTCTCCGTCAGCACCGCCTTGTCCCCGTCCGTATTCACCGGTGCCTGAATAGCGTCTGTAAAGCCGTGGGTGGCCCGGGCATTTTCCTCCCAATCCGGCATCTGGCGCAGCAGGAAGTACACATAGCCTTGGGGGCCGCGGCTCATATTGGAACTATTCAGCGCCGCCGTTTGCAGGTTCACATTGGCGTCCATGGTGTACTTGCTGCCCCAGCCGGTGTTCCACTCCCCGGTCCACATACCGTAAAGCCGCCCGGTAGAATACCCGGCGCAGCACAGGGCTGCGTACCGCCCGGCATAGTAAGTACGCTGGGCCAGCGCCGCGTTGATCTCTTTCTTGCCCTTTTGCGCTTTCAGCAGCGCCTCGTTAGGCTGGATATTCTCATCACTCAGGGTCAAAGTCACCGCGTCAAATTGGGGCCGGTACACCTTTAAATGCGCCGCCAGCGCGGCGTCATAATCAAAGGCACCGTCGGTGCTGTACCGGGCGGCCACCGTCTCCAGCTGCGCGCGCAGATCTGCCAGCAGCGGATACTCCGTCTGCCCGGCAAAGTCCGATAGCTTGCCCATCTCCAGGGTGTAGTCGCTAACGGTCAGCAGCACCAGTCCGGCAGCGCCGGTAATGCGCACCCCGGTATTGTCGCCAACAAACTGGCGCTCTTTGGTCTGCTTGTCCAGCGTCACCCGCTCCAGGGTGCCGCCCACCGGCAGCACATAGGTCAAAGTAGCATAGCCGCCGGTCTTGCGCTCGCTGTTCTCATAATCCGGATAATGGGCGATCAGCCCCAGGGCGCTGCCGTCCTGGGCTGTGACCTTTTTATATTGCAGGTCCACCTCTTCACTTTTGCCAAAGTTGGCCAGGGTGGACAGATCGTCGTAGCTGAGCGTCAGGTTCAGCGCCGTACCCGTCGTGGACGGATCCAGCCGGGTGATCACCACGCCGTCCGCCATGGAGGTGATGGAGCGGCGCAGCCAGGTGCCGTTCTTGTCTGTATAGCGCACGCCCACTTGGCCGGTGGCGTAATCGGTGTAGCGCACATAATCCTTGGCATGCGCCTTGGTCTGCGCCATCCGTAATTGGCCGCCCGGGTGATACCGGTACACATCGTCATAACTGGCGTTGTCTGTAATATCCTGCCCTTTAACGATCTGCTGGCGCACCGTCTCCAGCTCATTTGCCGTGTCCGGGCAGGTGCGGGCGTTTTTGTTCGGCAGCAGGAAGTGCATATTTTGGAAAATAAAAGTATCACTGTACGGATCGCCGCTGGTGACAAACCCTTGCAGTCCATTGCCGGAGACCATACCCTGCCGCCAGCTGTCTGTCTTGTTGGTCTTATTGTCCTTCAGCGATGTGTAGGTGCTGCTGTAACTGACCTTTTGCAGGTCGCTAAACAGGTCTTTTACCAACGCTGTGTCCGTTTGTCCGGCGCAGGCAGCCAGCGAGGCCAGCAGCCCTGCCGTCAGCAGCAGGCACAGGCATTTTTTCAGTATAGCTTTCATTTTTTGTGTTTCCCCTTCCAGAGAGAATGCGCGTTCTTTGCTTGTGCAAAACCGATTGAAGCGCCTCTCATCCTCATTATATCACAAGCACATCCCTATACGCAATAAAAAGCGCCCTGCTGCTGCAAGGCGCTTTTTGCATATCGCTTTTCATCCAAATCAAAGCTGCCGGTAAAGTCGCTGTCCGGCTACACGGCGGGCAGGTCGTTCTCGTTTTGGTACACCTTTACATCGTCTACATAAAAGCCGTCTGCTTTACCAATCTCCGGACTGCCACCTATCGAAAAACGCCGGTGAACTTATATTGACACGCCGCACGCTAAATGCTATACTCATAAAGACAATTTAGCGTGCGTTTGGTGCCTTTGCGCGCCCGCCAAAGGCTGAAAAGGGAATCCGGTGGGAATCCGGAGCAGCCCGAACCTCTACTGTATTTGCCGACAAGAAAGCACCGCCGTTTGGGTAACGGCAGCCATTGCTCCCCCGGGAGTGAGAAGGCCGCTTTTACGAATGAAGCATAAGTCAGGAGACCTGCCGCGCACGAGCTGTTGTTTGCGGTGCTTTAGGTTGGAAGTGCAGTTTTGCTTTAGAACGGGATCATTCTAAGGCTCTTTTTGCGTACCCATACTATCCGTGCCGCCAGATCGGCACGGCTTTTTTGTGCCGCAAAAGGAGGAAAAAATGAAAAAACACATGACCCGCAGCCTTTGCTGCCTGCTGGCCCTGCTGCTTTGCCTGGGCAGCGCCATTTACACCCCGGCAGCCCAGGACGACCAGGCCCAGGTGTCCTTTACCGTGACCCTGGCCACCGGCAAGACCACCGACTACGCCACCCTAAAGGTGCAGGACAAAGACGGCAAGACCATATCCTGCCAGGAGGACGAGTACGGCTACGACACCTACGACTACCTGCTGCCCGCCGGTGACTACACCTACACTGCCACCTACCAAAGCGGCAGCCAGACCGCCAGCGGCAGCTTTACCGTTGCTGCCGGCGAGAGCCGTCGGATCCCGGTACAGCTGACCTACACCCAATACAAGGTACGGTTCAACACCACCCCGCAAAACGCCACGGTGGCTCTGTACAAAAACGGCGCTTCCGGCGCCTATGGCGACCCGATCCTGCCGGACGAACAGGGGTACTACACCATCATCTTCGGTCAGTACCGCTACACCGTCAGCGCCGAGGGCTACACCCCCGTCAGCAAGACCTTTAACGCCACAGACACCGCGCTGAAAAACAACAACTATGTGATCACCGTTAAGCTGGAAAGCCCGGCAGACAAGCTGCTGACCCAGGCGGACAACGCCCTGTTCAACGTCTCCGGCGACGGACTGGCGATGATCGAGTACAGCGGCGTGCACAGCGACCCGGACTTTGGTCATTATGCAGACATTGACTCCGACGATCAGGATGTAAATGTACAGAGCGCCATTGAAGCATACATGGCCAAAAAAGTGAAGTCCGACTACCCGATCACCGTAACGGTGGACAAGGTAGAGAACGACCAGTGGGACGAGGACTACACCGTAATCGACAAGAACGGCAAGATCCACTACGACGCCGTTACCGACGATATGCTGAACTTTGACGAGACCGGCGCAGAGCTGACCGTCTCCGTGACCCTCACCTGCCTGCAAAGCACCAAGGAAAGCGAAGTGACCGTGCTGGTGCCCATGCATACATACAGCCGCCAGGAGCGCCTGGACGCGGCTGCCAAAAAGGCTGCCGATCTGCAAACCCTGCTGGGCGACAACACCGCAGCCGACCGGGTGACCGAACCGGTAAACCTGCCCACCGGCGACGACGACTTCAGCTACTACGGCATTGTTACCGGCTGGACCAGTGACCACCCGGAAGTGATCGACCCCACCACCGGCGCCGTGACGCCCGCCAAGGCAGACACCATCGTTACCCTGACGGTCAAGGCCTTTTACACCGCCGCCCAACTGGAAGAAGCCGGTTTTCTCTTTGATCCCGGCCCCTTGGGCGACAACCAAAGCCTGCAAACGGTGACCCTCACCGTGCCCGGGACCGGTGAGCCGGAGCCGCCCACTGATCCGGAAGGCCCCACTGATCCCCAGCCGCCAACGAACCCGGAAGGTCCCACCGACCCGGTACAGCCTACGGACCCCGCAGCGCCCACCGACCCGGTGGTCCCCACACAGCCCACCACGGCAAAAGAAACCACCACCAAACAGACAGAGACCACTACAAAATCCGCCAAGGCCGCCAAAAAGAGCACAGCCAAATCCCCCTCCACCGGCCACACCGGCGCTACTGCCGGCGCACTGCTGTGCGGTGCTGCGCTGCTGGTGCTGACCGCCGCCAAGCGTAAACAAACGGAGAAATAAAAAAGCGCTTGCCTGTTGGGGCAAAGACGGCTATAATAAGAAAGGGCAACGGTGCACAAGGCTCCGTTGCCTGTTTTTTTATCCACTCCGCAAGGGAGGACAAAGTGATGAATATTTTTGAGATTTTAGGTCCGGTGATGGTGGGGCCCTCCAGCTCTCACACCGCCGGTGCGGTGCGGATCGGCTACATTTCCCGCCAACTGCTGGGGGAGCCGGTTAAGGACGCCACCCTGGGGCTATACGGCTCCTTTTGGCTCACCGGCAGCGGCCACGGCACGCCCCTGGCACTGATCGCCGGGCTGTGCGGTATGCACCCGGACGATGCCCGGATCCCCCGGGCTTTTGCCGTTGCCAAGGCTCGGGGCATGACCTTTCGGCTGGAGCAGGCCAAGCTGAAGAACGCCCACCCCAACTCCGTGCAGCTACACCTGGTGGGCGAAAGCGGCAAGGTGCTGGACCTGATCGGCCAGTCCTTGGGCGGCTCCATCATCAATATTGCAGAGATCGACGGGCTGGAGGCCAACGTAAGCGGCGACTACCCCACCCTGATTGTCAGCAACACCGATGTGCCCGGTATGGTAGCCAAGATCAGCGCCTTACTGGCACAGGCAAAGGTGAATATTGCGGAAATGCGGCTGTACCGCTCCGGGCGGGGCAAGCGGGCCGCCTTTATTGCCGAATGCGACCAAGAGATACCCGCCGCCACCATTGCCGCCATTCGCGCCCTGGAGGGTATTAAAAAAGTCAGTTATCTGAGTTTGGAGGAAACGCCATGCCGTACCATTCAATAGACGAGATCCTGCGCCGCTGCCGGGACCGGGCGTGCCCCTTTTGGCAGGTAGTGCTCACCACCCAGGCCAAGGAAACCCAATTACCGGAGAGTGTCGTGCTGGACCAAATGGACCAAATGGCAAAGGCCATGGAAGACTCCATCACCCAGTACGACCCGACAGCGGTGACCACCGGCAAAATGGGCGGCCAAAACGGCGCCCGGCTGGCGGAATATAACCAAAAAGGCGATACCCTGCTGGGGGACTACCTGTCCGCTGTGATCGCCGCAGCGGTGCAGGTGGCAGAGAGCAACGCCTGTATGAAGCGCATTGTAGCCGCCCCCACTGCCGGCAGCTGCGGGGTAATTCCAGCCGTGCTCATCACCTATCAGAAACAACAGGGTCTGCCCCGCCGAGAACTGCTGCGTGCTCTGCTGGTCAGTGCCGGGATTGGTAGTGTAATCGCCGAGAACGCCTCCATCAGCGGTGCCCAAGGGGGCTGCCAGGCAGAGATCGGCTCTGCAGCCGCCATGGCCGCCGGTGGTCTGGTATATTTGGCAGGGGGCGACAACAACGCCATTGCCCAGGGCGCCGCTATGGCGCTGAAAAATATGCTGGGACTGGTGTGCGACCCGGTAGCCGGGCTGGTAGAGACCCCCTGCATTAAGCGCAACGCCGCCGGCGCCGCCAATGCGGTGGTGGCCGCCCAAATGGCGCTGGCGGGGATCCAAAGCGTGATTCCCCCGGACGAGATAATTGACGTCATGTACGAGATCGGCTGCCAGCTGCCCGCCTGTCTGCGCGAGACCTCACAGGCCGGACTGGCCACCACTCCCACCGGGCAAAAAATTGCCGAAAAGCTGGGTCAGAACCAATTCTAAACTGTAAAGAAAAGCAAAACCGCCCGCTGCACAAAGCAGCGGACGGCCTTTTTTATCCCCAGGACCACTCAGCCCAGCGCCACATCCATGGCCATCATCAAGGCAAAGCCGGCAGCAGCGCCCATGGTGCCGGTATGACCGTGGGGGCCGGTTTGGGCCTGGGGGTTCAGCTCCTCCAGCACCACATACACCATCGCCCCGGCGGCAAAAGCTAACAAAAACGGCAGCACAGGACGCAGCAGGGCAGTGAGCAATATGGTCAGCACCGCGCCCACCGGCTCTACGGCACCGGACAGTACCCCATACACAAAGGAACGGCCGCGAGAGCAACCGTCGCTGCGCAGCGGCGCCGCCACAATGGTGCCCTCCGGAATATTTTGCAATGCGATTCCGACAGCAAGGGCAAAGGCGTCCGCCGGCGTAATGGCCCCGTCACCTGCCAGCATACCGGCAAACGCCACGCCCACCGCCATACCCTCCGGCACATTGTGCAAAGTCACCGCCAACACCAACAAAAAAGAATTGGCGCCTGCCGTGCCCGGCTTTGGCTCTAAATGCAGCCGAGCCGTAAGCTGATCCAGTCCCAAAAGAAACCCGATCCCCACCAGAAAGCCGACCACAACCGGCAGCCAGCTGCCGGACAGCTCCAAAGCAGGCAGCAGCAACGACCAAACGGAGGCTGCCAGCATCACGCCGGAAGCAAAGCCCAACAAAATCTTTTGCACCCGAGGTGGAATATTGGATTTGAAAAGAAACACTGCGGCTGCGCCCAGCGCCGTGCCCACAAACGGAATGGCCAGCCCTACGGCAGTCTGTAAAACAGGGGTCATCAAAGTCTCTCCTTTTTGCATTCAACTTTATGTGCCTGCTGTTCAAGCACACGGATAGACCATTCTATGCCCCTTTGCCGCCAATGTGCAAGAGCACACAGATAAAAAGAGAGACTGCGAATTTTTCCGCAGTCTCTTTTTTACTTATCGGTATGCGTGTGCAAACCGATTGGCGCACACACCGTCCCCGCTTTCACAAAAATCAAAGCAATACACGTATGAATCCGTCAGCACACAATCCCCCGGATACATTGCCTCCGGGTGCGGATTTTGCACCGTTTTCAGCAGCACAATTTTGTTTTGCCGAACTTCAAACACCGTAGCACCATAGTATCGTTGCTGCGCATCCGCCGTATAAGACGGCAGGGCAAACACCCTTTGCCCCTGCTCTATGGCGGCTCGGTGCGCCACGGTCACATCTTCAAGTTGCAACCGATCCAGCAGTTGAAAATCCCGATCATACAGAGCAAGGCTTTGGGCAGCGGTTTCCAAGTTTTCCTCTATACTTAGCCAACCATCTCCCATCTCATACAGGGTACGCTCGGTAGAATCCGCCGCAAATTCATGGGGCAATTGAAAAAGTGTTTTGGCTTCTCGCCGCGTGATTTTTGCACATTTTTGACTTTTCAAATTCCATTTTACACCGTACGCCGTACGGTCTACGTCCGCAGAAGCGCCCACATAAGCCGCTTTTTTTGTCAGCTGCACCTTTGTGCCGCCGCCCAACACAGCCGCCACATCCTCCGCTGCTTTACCCGTTTGTACATCCACCGTGCCTAAAACCGTGTACTGTGCCTGATTTGCACCGGCAAGGCGCACGATATGCTCCGGCAGCGCCCGGTGTGTCTCGCCGTTAACCGTCAAGGCAGGCACCGACTGTTCCGCTTTTGGATCAAAAACAAAATGTGAAAGCACATACACGTTTTCGCCCACCAATCCGGCCTGCACACAAGCGCCGCTTTGCTCTATGGCAGACAGCAGCACCGGCTTTGTTGGCTCTGCAATCGAATAAATACGCAAATAGGTGCAATTCTCGCCCCGGGCCAAAATCGCTAATCGCTCTCCGTGGGCTATCACGCCTTGCAGCGTTGCCTGCGCCGGGGCAACATTTTCAATCACCGTCAGCGGTTGCTGTCGGTTAGACGCCGCTTCAAACACATAAACGCAATTGCGCCCTTTTTCTGCCATGCTTGCGCTGTATGCGTAATACATATATCCGTTTTCCGTTTGAACCCTTGCCATCTGCTGTACCCCCGGTTGCTGTTTAGTCAGAACCGTTGTTGCTTCTGCACAACCGGCCTCTCCTGTATCCACAGGGGTCATCGCAGCGGTCGCAGCCGTTAACTGGGCCGCGCTTTGAAATCCGTCCACCGGCACGCCGTACCAGCTTGCACCTGCGCCCACAGCAGCCGCACACACCATTACCAAACAAGCCGCCGTTACCGCCCATGCTTTGTACCGTGAAGTTCGCTTAGGCATTGCAATCACCTTATGGGACTCTTTTTTCAAAATGCGCTGCTTTAGGCATTCTGCACGCAAGCCGTCCGGCAGCGGCGGCTGCGCTTGCTCAAATTTATGCTGAATAAAGTCAAAATCCTTTTGTTTCATAGCACGCACTCCCTTTATGACAAATAGCGCTTCATTTTTGCCAGGCTTCTGCTTCGTCTTTGTCGAACATTTACAGCAGTTAATCCGGTAATTCTTGCCACTTCCTTGCTTTTTAGCCCAACAACCACAGACAGCAAAATAATATTTTGGTCTGTGTCGCTAAGCAGAGCCAACGCCTGTTGCAGCTCGACCCTCGCAAACGCTGCGGTTTGGTCACAGGCAAGGCTGTTGGCATACTGCGCAATATCCGATTGGTTGCGGCGTGTGATCTGCTCTTTAATCGCACCGGCGCAACCGTGATATAAAATGGAAAATAGCCACGACCCGAACGCCTCCGGCTTTTTCAGCATACCCAGCTGTTCAAAGGCCGTAAGCATACAATCCTGCACCACATCCTCAGCGTCCTGCACATTGCCCAGCTTGTAATAGGCATAATGAAACAGCTTTTGCTGATACGCGGTATATAAGGCGCAAAAGGCGTCTACATCTCCGGCCTGTGCCTGCCGCACCCGTTCTGCTTGTGTCATAGACTGATCCCCCTTTTCTCTTTTCTTATTCTCTTATCGGCACCGCTTTCTTTGCCAAAGTACAAGGGCAACCGCAGCCAAAGCACAAGCGCCCAGCGCAGCCAAAGGCAATACCGGCCGGCTTCCCTTGGCGGTGCTTTCTTTCTCGCCGTCCACCGCTTCCGTGGCTGCTTTTGTGCTGCCTGCTTCCATTTGCGGTGCTTTTTCCGTCTGTTTCTCCGTGCGCATCTGTGCCTGCGCTTCCGTTTCTCTTTTCGTTGCAGGCGGTACGGCAGCCACGCCGGAAGTGGTTACCGCAGCCGTAGAGGCAACAGCAGACGGCTGCTGCACCTTGGCATTGATATAGGGCAGACAGCCCTCTGCGTTTAACGCCGCAATGGTAATGCTGCGGCCGCTTTGCGACAGAATTTTATAATCCTTGCCCTCCTCCAGCAACGGCACTTCCCATCCGGTCAGTTTCCCCTTGCCGCGGTAGGTGAATTTGCAGCCGCCCAGGTCCCGATCTGCTTGGGCAATAATCTCATCGCTTTGCGCACCGTTTACACAGCCGATGGTGTCCTGGGGATGTTCTCTGGGCGTCCATTGCCCGGCCGTCTGCGCAAACGCCGTGCCGCTGCCCAGCAGCAATGCTGCCGCCAGACAAAGTACCGCTAAAATTGTTCCGATGGTCTTTTTCATACGCACGCACTCCTTATCAGGCTTTTGTCTTTTTTTGCTTTACAACCGCCCCGCTTTCGGGCGTTCACCTGTTTAGAGTCGTTTTTTGCCTGTATTGTGACACCAAAATTTGCCAAAAATTAAAAATGCCGTAACGATGAC
>CEAZ01008375.1_pt1 | contig 24412 bp, 21 predicted proteins | sample 557361 | NCBI WGS metagenome assembly CEAZ01 (sample SAMEA3182074, study PRJEB8094) | gut metagenome | biome: human; feature: gut; material: Stool; isolation source: human stools | place: Canada | collected 2012-02-22 | reverse complement strand
GGCTGCGGCGTTGCGGCGGCAGTGGCCACGGGAGCCGCAGCGGCAGCGGCTTCGCTCGCGCTCATGGCGGAGGTGTCGTTCATCTTTTCATTCAGCATGCCCTTGGCCGCAAAGATCACAACAGCGGCGCAGGCCGCGGCGGCGACAACATTCCTGAAGGGCTTCGGTATCGCAAAGCGCCGGCGCTCTTTAACATTCCGCTGCCTGATGGCGCTGCGGCGGATATCTGCCATGATATTTTCGTGCAACCCCTCAGGGAGAGGCTCTGCGTCCTGCCCGATGATCTCGGACAGATTGAAGAAAACTGCGTACATGGCGTTGCACTGAGAGCAATGCTCCATGTGCGCGGAAAGGGCAGCGCGTTCTGATTTTGTCAGCTCCTCATCAGCCATCCTGCTGATGAGCTCCTGATATCGTTCGCACTCTGTCATTGACTCTCACCGCCTTTCATTTTCCCAGACGATGAAAAATCAGAAATGTTCCCGTCGTCGATCAAAAAATTGCAAAGTCTTTTTCTGGCTCTGAATATTCTGGATTTGACCGTGCCCACCTCAAGGCCGAGCGCCTGAGCTATCTCGTCATAGCTCAGCCCCTGTATCTCCCGCAGCAGCAGTATCTGCCGGTAATCGGGAGGGAGCGAATCGAGCCCGCGGCGCACGCTCTCGCGCGTGAGCTTCCGGTCGAGCAGCAGCTCAGGCGACTGGCTCTCATCGGCAACGTCGAGCTGCGTGTCCTCGCCGTCGTCATCCTCGACGGACAGCGAGACGGTCGGCCTGCGGTTCTTGCTGCGCAGGAAGTCAAGGCAGACGTTTGAAACGATCCTGTACAGCCAGACGGAAAACTTGCTGTCACCGCGGAAGGACTGCAGGGAGTTATAGGCCTTGATGAAGGCCTCCTGGGTCATGTCGGCTGCGTCCTCGCTGTTGCCCGTCATACGCAGGGCTATGTTATATACGTTCTTTTCATACTCAAGTACGAGCGTTTCAAAGGCGTTGGCGTCCCCGCCGAGCACCTTGCGTACTATGGCCGCTTCCTGTTCCCGTGTCAAACTGTCACCTCCCCGGTGTCAGGTCAGATCATGTTTTATCCCTATCGCGATCTTTTTTATATCTTCCAAAGTATCGACGTGTACGAGCTGCTGCTTATAGTAGCCCGAATGCGCCACGCCGTGCAGGTACCACGGCAGCTGGTGGCGCGCTTCCATGCAGGCGTTGCGCTCACCGGCGACGGCGGCAAGCTCCTCTATCTGTGCGACCGCCGTGTCTACCCGTTCGCTGAGCGGCGGCAGCGGCGGGATATCCGCGCCGTCTATCGCGGCCTGCCCCTGCCGGAACAGCCAGGGATTGCCGAAGCTGCCGCGGCCTATCATCGCAAGAGAGCAGCCAGTGTAGCGCAGGATATGCGCCGCATCCTCAGGCGCGAAGATATCGCCGTTTGCGATGACCGGAATGCTCACGGCCCTGCGCACCTCGCGTATAATGTCCCAGTCTGCGCGCCCGGCGTACATCTGCGCACGCGTCCTGCCATGCACGGCGATCGCCGCGGCGCCGCTGCCCTCGCACATACGCGCAAAGTCCACGGCGTTGACGCTGCCGTTGTCCCAGCCCTTGCGGAACTTCACCGTGACGGGGCAGCCGGCGTTCTTCACGACGCTTTTGATTATTTCCTCTGCAAGCTCCGGTGTGCGCATGAGCGCAGAGCCGTCGCCGGATTTGACGACCTTGCCGACCGGGCAGCCCATGTTGATATCGATGATATCAGCCCCGGATATCTCGCGCGCCATGACCGCGGCCTCGGCCATAACGTCCGGTTCATGGCCGAATATCTGCGCGGCGCAGGGGTGCTCGTCCTCCGGGATATAGAGCAGAGATCTTGTCTTTTCGTCCTTATATACCAGCGCCTTGGCACTGACCATCTCGGTCGTCGTGAGCGCCGCGCCGAGAGCGCGGCAGACGCGGCGGAAGGCAAAGTCCGTCACTCCCGCCATCGGCGCGAGAGTCAGGTTCCCGCGCAGCTCGATATTGCCTATCTTCACCATGACATGTCAAGCCCCACGGGGCAGTGATCCGAGCCGGTGATCTCAGGCAGGATATACGCGTCCTTTATGTTATCGCGCAGCCGGTCGGACACGACAAAGTAGTCGATACGCCAGCCGACGTTGCGCTCCCTCGCCGCGGCGCGGTAGCTCCACCATGAGTACGCATCGCGCCTGTCGGGGTAGAGATAGCGGAAGCTGTCGGTAAAGCCCGCTGCCAAAAGCTCTGTGAACTTTGCGCGCTCCTCATCCGAGAAGCCGGGGTTGCCGACGTTTGCCTTGGCGTTCTTGAGGTCTATCTCCTCATGTGCGACGTTCATGTCCCCGCAGACGATGACTGGCTTCGTTTTGTCAAGACCGCAGAGGTATTCCCTGAAAGCGTCCTCCCAGCTCATGCGGTAGTCAAGGCGCTTGAGCCCGTCCTGCGCGTTCGGCGTGTAGACGCAGACAAGGTAAAAGTCCTCATATTCGAGCGTTATCGTGCGCCCCTCGGCGCCGTGCTCCTCGATGCCGATGTTATAGGAGACGGAGAGGGGAGTGTGCTTTGTGAATATAGCCGTGCCGGAGTAGCCTTTTTTTTCGGCGTAGCACCAGTAGCTCTCATAGCCGGGAAAGTCAATATCGATCTGGCCTTCCTGAAGCTTCGTCTCCTGAAGGCAGAAGAAGTCCGCGTTCAGGCTCAGGAAGATATCGTCAAAGCCCTTTTTCCGGACTGCGCGCAGTCCGTTTACGTTCCATGAAATAAACCTCATTCATGCTTCTCCCCGGCGTTTGAGTTCATGCTGTCCTCATAGCCGTGCGCGTCGGTCAGCGCCGCCTTGTACATACGCGGCGCGGGGCCTGCGGCCATGCCCTTGGTCGCTTCCGTCTTTGCCGCGACGACGCGGTTTATCGGGAAGCCCTGCGCATGGAACTTCGCCTCATAATCCGTCATGACGCCGACGGGGCCGTTCGCGTGCAGGTCGTTGGTCTTCTCCGAGAGCGCCCAGCCCTCGTTTTCAAACTGTTCGAGAGACCAGTTGAAGAGCGGGGTATTGTCGGTCTTGAAATGTATCTCGCCGCCGAGCGGGAGCACGTCCGCGTAGAGACGCAGAAAGCCGGGGAAGGTTAGGCGGTGCTTTGCGTCGCGGCTCTTCGGCCACGGATCGCAGAAGTTTATGTATATGCGCGCGGCCTCGCCCGGCGCGAACATCTCGGCGAGCTTTATCGCGTCGCCGTCGATGAAGCGGACGTTCTTTATGCCGCGCTCACGCACGCGCTCCATCGCGAGGATCATCGCGTCGAGCACCTTTTCCATTGCTATATATAATGTATCGGGTATTAGCTCCGCGGTGTCCGCCGTGAAGCGGCCCTTGCCGCAGCCGAGCTCAAGATAGAGCCTGTCATAGCCGGGGAAGCTCTCCAGCCATTTCCCGCGCAGCGCGGCGGGATCGTCTATAAGATATTCTGCGCACTTCTCCATACGCGGGCCGAGATTCGACCGCTTTCTCATCCTCACAAGAATCACACTCCTGTTCAAAAGAATACCACAACGGAAATAAAACATCAATCTATAAAAGCTGAAGTTGACTTAAGATTTTTTGAATAAAAAAACCGCCACTCGGCCAAGTGACGGTTTTTAACGTTGCTATAAACTATTCTTTCCAGAGCTAACCGCTTGCCGCATCTTACAGCATCACAAGTGCCGATATGCCCGCGGCAATCAGCAGGCACACGGTGCCGAGAATGAACTCCTTCGGCGTGTGGCGCTTCGTTTCGACCGAGGCCCAGAATATCAGCGCGTAGACGGCCAAGCAGCCGGGGATCCACTTCGCACCGAAGAAGATGCACAGCAGCAGATCCGGGCCGGAGACGCTGCATGAGTGCCCGCTGGAGCGGATATGCAGCAGGCGGTTGAACACGATGAGCATGATGACCGACATGAAATAGGTCATGCACACAAAACGGAACTCATTGCTGTTGGGACGAAGAAGGCTCCACGCGAGCAGAACGCCATAGGACAGCAGCGAAATATACATAGCGATGATGCGCTGCTTCTCGCGCCCGGTGTGCAGTGCGGCGGATATGGGATAGGCCAGCACCGGGCCGGCGCTCAGGCCGAGCAGGCAGGCGATGAGCTGATCTCGCCGGACTATCGCCCCGGCAGGGTTAAAGTAAAGTATGAGCGCAAAGGCTGCCGCAGCGAAGGGCGGCGCGGAGATAACACGTATTGCCTTTGCGAGCTTCTGACGAAATTGCATGTCCTCACCTCGGGGAAATTATAATCCGCAGAGCAGGTAGAGGCAAGCTATGCCGCGCTCTCGCCGACTATACTGATATCACTATACTCACGATAGAGCAGTAGAGTCGACTCTACACGGACAAACTCCCTGCCAGCGTCTAATAATTTTTTGAAAAAAATCAAAACGCCTATTGACAAAACTGTATTAACGTGTTATTGTACTAATCGCTTAATACAGCAACACAAGGAGGCAAGACATGGAATGGCATTTTGACGACAATATGCCGATATACACTCAGCTTGTGTATCAGATAAAGTTCGCGATCGTTTCCGGGGAGTTGTCTCCGGGAGAGAAGATGGCAGGCGTGAGGGATCTGGCCGCGGACGCCGGGGTCAACCCGAACACGATGCAGCGCGCCCTGCAGCAGCTTGAGCGCGAGGGGCTCGTGTTCACACAGCGCAGCAGCGGCCGCTTCATCACGGAGGACACCGCCGTCATCGGCGAGGCCAAGCGCACGCTTGCGCGGCAGCATATCGAACAGTTCATGGCGTCAATGAAAAAGCTGGGATATACCAGGGAAGAGATCATAGCGCTGCTTGAGAGCGGCGAAGAGGAGGACAAAAATGGAAGAATGCTTTGAATGCAGAGGACTGAGCAAGCGCTTCGGCAATGTTCAGGCGCTTGACGAGGTAAACATTTCTATCATGCCGGGGCGCGTTGTGGGTCTGCTCGGCCCGAACGGCAGCGGCAAGACAACGCTTATCAAGCTGGCAAACGGTCTGCTGACGCCGGACTCTGGCGAGATCGACGTCTGCGGCTATAAGCCCGGCAAGGAGAGCAAGGCGCTCGTGAGCTATCTGCCTGACCGCCCATGCCTGCCAGAGTGGATGAACACCAAGCAGCTCATGGATTTCTATGCCGACTTCTACGCGGACTTTGACCGCGAGCGTGCCGGGAAAATGCTCGAGCATCTGAACATACCAGAGAAGCGGACGATAAAGCAGATGTCCAAGGGCACACGCGAAAAGGTGCAGCTCATCATGGTCATGAGCCGCCGTGCGAGACTCTATATGCTCGATGAGCCGATAGGCGGCGTCGACCCCGCGACGAGGGATTACATCCTCGACACCATCATCAGAAACTATGACGAGAACGCGAGCGTCATTATTTCCACCCATCTCATAAGCGACGTTGAAAACGCGCTTGACGAGGTCATCTTCCTCAAGGACGGCAAGGTGAACATGCAGTCGAGCGTTGACGATATAAGAGAGCAGTACGGCAAGAGTGTCGACGCTCTGTTCAGGGAGGTATTCAAATGCTGAGTAAGCTTATAAAACATGAGCTGCGCGCGGGCGGGCGCATTATGCTGCCGTTTCTCGGCGCAGTGCTGGCGCTGTCGGTGCTGGCCGGTATCTCGACCACGGCGATGGAGCATCAGGTCGATTACAGCTGGCTGAACGTTGTATACGGGCTCATCATTTTTGCGTTCGTCATGGGCGTCATGGCGGTGTGCGTCGTCGCCGTCGTTATGATGATCCAGCGCTTTTACAGGAACCTTCTCGGCGATGAGGGCTATGTGTCTTTCACCTTGCCCGCAACGGTCGATGAGCACATCTTCGCAAAGCTCATTTCATCGTTTATCTGGTTCTTTGCCACCGCCGTCGTGGTCGTGCTCTCGACGTTCATCATGACTTCTACGAGCCTGAACGCCATGTTCACCGGAGAGGGCGTCATCAGCATCGACGGTATGCTCAATGAGGTGCACTTCTGGGACTTCTTCACCGGCTGGGACATCGCGGGCTATGTGATCGAGGGCATCGTGCTGCTGTTCGTGTACTCCTGCTCTGTGTGCCTGCACTTTTATGCGGCTATGGCCATCGGTCACAGCTTCAATGACCACAAGGGGCTGCTGTCGGTCGTATCCTTCTTTGTGCTCAGCGCCGCGATGACCATGCTTGCGGTCGCCGGCGCGAGCATCACCGGCAACATCGGGCTGTTTGACATGTTTGATAACATCGATACCCTCAACATAAACGCCGCCATGCATGTGGTGATGCTTATCTTCATCGCGCTTGAGCTGGTGAAGGCCGCGCTGTACTACATCCCGACCACGCTTTGCCTGAAAAAGTGGCTCAATCTCGCGTGAGACAAAAACAGTAATTCGCAGTTCAACTCCGGGCGCAAAAACCGCGCCCGGATATTTGACTTTTCGCAGGCGACACACCGTGTCCCATGCGGGTATTGCTCGCTTTGTGTCCTGTTGCCGCGGCGGCAGCCGTGCTATTATCGGGCCGTAAACGAGGGAGGCAGAAATATGGATCAGATCAAAATAGGCAATTTCATCAAGGCACTGCGCCGGGAAAAGGGACTGACGCAGGAGCAGCTTGCCGAGCGCTTCGGCGTTGCGCGCAGGACGGTATCACGCTGGGAGACCGGCAGCAATATGCCGGATCTCGATATACTTATGGAGATGTCTGATTTCTACGCTGTCGATCTCAGAGAATTGCTCGACGGTGAAAGGAAAGGCGAGAAAATGAACAAAGAACTTGAAGAGACTGTGATGAAGGTTGCCGATTACAGCAACGATGAAAAGCTCAAGCTGATGCAGAGCATGCACTGGCTGTTTATCGCGGGGCTTATTGCGGCGATAGTGTATACGGTGCTGGTGTTTACAGGACATTCGCTGAACTTCTGGGGCGGACTGTGCTCCGGGATAACCTCCGGTATGATGGTGGTCGGCGTTTTTATTACGAGCAAGAACGCCGCGAAGATACGCGCTTTCAAGCTGCGCCTGCTTGGGAAAAAGTGAAGTAAGTATGTCAGAGAGCAGCGGCGGGAGAACATCCTGCCGCTGTTTTTGTTTTACCGTCGTTTTTACTTTGCTCTTGTTGAAAACTTTTTCGGTGCATGGTACAATATCACATCAAAAATCTTTGAGGGCGGGCGGCATGGGCGAAGAGAAGAAAAACAGCTTCTTCGAGGAAGTGTATAAGGTCGTCGCGCGCATCCCGGCTGGCAGGGTCATGTCCTATGGACAGATCGCCCGTGTGCTCGGCGCGCCGAGGGCGGCGCGGCAGGTCGGCTGGGCGATGCGCTGCTGCCCGGATGATATACCGTGGCAGCGCGTCGTGAAGGACAGCGGCGAAATAGCCGGCGGCGGGCACGCGGACTTCCGACGCATTCTGCTTGAGGAGGAGCGGGTGAGCTTCCTGCCCGACGGCAGAGTCGACATGGAGAAATGCCGCTATCATTATATAATAGAAGAGACTACGGAGGACGAAGAATGAACATCACAGTGTATCTCGGCGCGAACGAAGGAAACGCCCCCACGCTCAAAAGCGCGGTGCGGGAGCTTGGCACATGGATAGGCGAGAGCGGGAACGCCCTTGTGTACGGCGGCTCCAAGGCAGGGCTCATGGGCGAGCTTGCCGAGAGCGTGCTCATGGCGGGCGGCGAGGTCACGGGTGTCGAGCCGCAGTTCTTCATCGACGCAGGCTTTGAGTATGATGCGATCACGCGCCTTATCGTGACAAAGGATATGCCGGAGCGCAAGACGAAAATGATGGAGCTGGGCGATGCGTTCATTGCCTTCCCCGGCGGGACGGGTACGCTCGAAGAGATTTCCGAGGTGATGTCCTGCTCCGCGCTGGAGATGCTCAAGGCACCGTGCATACTATATAATTTGAACGGCTACTATGATGGGCTCAAGGCGCTGCTGGAGCACATGATAGATATGGGACTTTCGACCCTGGAGAAGCAGAGCCGGATATATTTCGTGTCTGACCTCGCGGAGATCAGGGCGATACTGGAAAAGGCATGACAGAGATGGAAAGCAGCCCCGTGCTGTACAGCGCGGAGCGCCCTGAGTGGCTCGATGAGTTCTGCGCCCTGCCGGAGATGCAGCGGCTCCGATACGTCGGCATGAACTGCGGCTGTGAATATACCTCCTTCCCGCGCTTTCGCGGGCTGCCGCGATACTCTCGGTACCGGCACAGCGTGGGCGCGGCGCTCATCGTCTGGCACTTCACCGGAAGCATGGAGCAGACGCTCGCGGGGCTGTTCCACGATATCGCGACGCCGGTGTTCGCCCACACGGTGGACTTTCTGTACGGCGACTATATGGCGCAGGAGCACACCGAGGGGCGCACCGGGGAGCTGATACGCGGCTCCGAGGGCATAACGCGCCTGCTCGATAAATACAATATAGACCCGGACGCAGTGACGGATTATCACATCTACCCCGTCGCGGATAACGACAGCCCGCGCCTTTCGGCGGACAGGCTCGAATACACGCTCGGAAATCTCGCGGCGTATACCGGGAGAACTGCGGCGGAGCTTCAGGCGTATTACGACGATCTCTGCGTTGCGGTGAACGAGCACGGCGAGACGGAGCTTTCGTTTACCGACACCGGCACGGCATACCGCTTTGCGCATGACGCGCTCGAAATGTCGCGCATATATGTTTCGGACGAGGACAGATACGCTATGCAGATGCTATCGGAGCTTTTGGGGCGGGCGCTCGAAAAGAATGTACTCGGCGCGGAGGAGCTTTATCTGACGGAGGAGACCGTTATAGAAAAGCTAATGTCCGACGCGGAGACTGCCGGACTGTGGCGCGCGTACCGCGCGCTCCACGAGATAGTTACCGACAGGGAAGCTCTCCCAGACGGGGCATGGCGCGTGATCGGCGCGAAGAAACGGCGCATCGATCCGTTCGTGCGCGGCGCGGGGCGGCTGTCGGAAATAAACGCGCAATTTGCTGGGGAAATAAAAGATTTCATGGACACGCCGCTCGACAGGGCGATATGCGCACGGTAAGGATCAGGATCATTTCGGAGGAGATCGTTTGGAGAACAACATTCTCAAGAAAATTTCAAAATTCATTGTCGACCAGCGTATGCTGGTGATGATCGTCTTTGCCGCGGCCTGCGTGTACTGCGCAATGTCGATAAGCAAGGTGAAGGTCAATGAGGACATCACGGCCTTCCTCCCGGCGAACACCGATACGCGCCGGGGGCTTACGATAATGGAAGAGGAGTTCACGACCTTTGCCAGCGCGAACGTTATGCTCGCGAACACGACTTACGACCGGGCAAAGGCTGTGGCCGACGAGATAGCAGAGCTGCCGCATGTGACCGGTGTCACCTTCGATGATTCGACGGCGCACTTCGTAAGCTCCGCGGCGCTGCTGACGGTGTCCTTCGACGGGGATGAGAACGACCAGAATGTCATCGACACTATGAACACCATCCGCGACATGACGGCGGGGCCGGATACATATATCTCCTCCGAGATAGGGCAGGATCTGCTCGCGCAGATAGCGAGCGAAATGGTCGGCGTGCTGGCACTGGCGGTGCTTGTCATCGTCGGGGTGCTGCTGTTTACCTCGCGCAGCTATTTTGAGGTGGTCATCTTCCTCATCGTGTTCGCCGTGGCGGCGCTGCTCAACATGGGCACGAACTTCTGGCTCGGCGAGATATCGTCGATCACGAACTCCATCGCCGTCATAATGCAGCTTGCGCTCGCGATAGACTATGCAATCATCTTCTCCCACCGCTATCAGGATGAGACCGAGCGGTTCCCGACGGAGTATGACGCGCTCATCGAGGCGCTTGCAAAGTCCATCGTGGAGATATCATCCTCCAGCCTTACGACCATCGCGGGGCTTGTCGCGCTGATGCTGATGCAGTTCCGCCTCGGCTATGACCTCGGCCTTGTGCTGTCAAAGAGCATAGTGTGCAGCCTTATCACGGTATTCCTGCTGATGCCGGGGCTTATTGCATACTGCCGCAAGCCGCTGCGCAAGACCGCGCACCGCTCGCATATACCGCAGCTCTACGGCTGGGGCAGGTTCCTGATGAAAACGAAGCTCGGCTTCGTCGTGATCTTCCTCGTCATCCTCCCGATGGCGGTGTACTGCTCATCGAGGACGGAGTACGCTTTCTCGGACAGCAGTATTGACGAGCTTGTCCATTCCGAGAGCCGCGACGCCTCGCGCAAGATAACGAACACTTTCACGAACGATACGACAATAGCTGTGCTCGTCCCCGCCGGGGACTATGCCTCCGAAAAGGCTATACTCAGCGCGGCGGAGGAGCTGCCGCACGTCAAGAGCGCGACCGGCCTTGCCAATATCGAGATAGAGGACGGGCGCGTGCTCACGGATTCATACACTCCGCGCATGTTCTCGATGCTGCTGAACATCGACTATGAGCAAGCGCAGCTGCTGTACGCGGCCTACGGCGTGGAGCACGAGCAGTACCAGGCCGTGTTCGGCAATGCCGAGGCATACTCCGTGCCGCTTATAGACATGTTCCTATACCTGTTTGAAAAGATAGACCAGGGCATCGTCACGCTCGACGACGCTTCTCAGGAGACGCTCGACTCCCTGCGCGGCGAGCTTGAGCGCGGCGAGGCGCAGCTGCGCGGCGTGAACTGGGACCGCATGGTCATAACCGCGGACGTCCCCGTCGAGGGCGAGGACAGCATCACGCTTGTCGACTCCCTGCGCAGTCTTGCCGATGGGTACTACGGCGAGGGAACATGCCTTGTCATCGGCAACGTCACGAGTGCGCGCGAACTGCGAGAGACCTTCAGCGGAGACTCGCTTCTTATAAATATCCTGACGATCACCTTCGTGCTGCTCATCCTTATATTCACCTTCAAATCCATCGGCGGCGCGGTGATACTGGTATTCGTCATTCAGGGCAGTATATGGATAAACTTCACCTTCCCGTACCTTACGCAGACAAAGGCTTCGTTCGTGACGAACATGATCGTCTCGGCGATACAGATGGGCGCGACGATCGACTACGCCATAGTCATGATGAGCCACTACCTCGACCTGCGCAGGCTCAACGAGCCGCGCGCGGCGATGGTCAAGGCCGTGAACGAGGCTTTCCCCACGGTCATGACCTCCGGCACGATAATGACCGTGGCAGGCTTTCTCATTGCCTACCGCGTGAGCGATGTTTACATAGGCCATATCGGCCTTGCGGTCGGGCGCGGCGCGCTCATCTCGGTCATCCTTGTCATGACCGTGCTGCCGCAGCTCATAGTGCTGCTGGATAAGGTGATAGAGAAGACAACTTTCGGGAAAAAGGCGGGGGACTGACGGTATGAAAAGAACTTTTTCGGTGCTTCTGTGCGTGCTGCTGCTCCTGCCGTGCTTCACGATAGGCGCGCTTGCGGCGGAGGATGATGCGGAAACGGTCAGAATATCCACCGCTGAGGAGCTTACGGAGCTTGCCGCGAACTGCGTTTCGGACACATGGTCGCAGGGCAGGACGATTCTTCTTGAAAACGACATCGACCTCACGGGGCTGGACTTCACGCCGATCCCGCTGCTCTCCGGTACCTTTGACGGGCAGGGACACAACATCACCGGCGTGAGCTTCGACGCCGCAGGTTCGACTCAGGGGCTGTTCCGTATGGTGCTTGCCACCGGCGAGGTGAAGGATCTCCGCGTCTCCGGGACGATAAAGGCGACCGGGACGGGGGAGAGCATCGGCGGCATCGCCGGTGTCAATTACGGCAAGATAACCGGCTGCCGCTTTGACGGGGCTGTTCAGGCGGTGAGCGCCGTCGGCGGTATCGCCGGGCTCAACGCAGAGGGCGCGGAGATATCCGGCTGCACAGTCGCCGGGACGCTCTACGGCCGCCACCGCGCGGGCGGCATCGCGGGAGAGAACCGCGGAACGCTCCGGGACTGCCGCGGCATGATGGACGTCAACACCGAGTATATCCCAGACGAGCAGGATCGCAGCTTTGATATCTCCACGCTCAGAGCCAGCCGCGAGGAGGACATCATCGACATTACCGATATCGGCGGCATTGCGGGGCTGAGCAGCGCCCTCATAGAAAGCTGCACGAACAGCGGCGCGGTGGGCTATCCGCACGTCGGCTACAACGTCGGCGGTGTTGTCGGGCGGCAGAGCGGGCGCGTCGTCGGCTGTGCGAACCACGGCGAGATCACCGGGCGCAAGGACGTCGGCGGCATCGTCGGGCAGATAGAGCCGCACGCCGAGTGGAACTTCACCGGCAGCGGACTCTCGAATATGCGCGCGGGGCTGTATGAGCTTGAATCATCGATGAACACCATGCTCGGCAACATGGGCGCGGGGATGGCAGACGCGGGCTACATGATGCAGGACGCGATAGACATCATTGCCGACAGCATCGACATCATCAACGGCTCGACCGACGGGGATGCGATGGATCAGCTCGACGCGAACTTTGAGCAGCTTATATCGATAATAAACTCAATCGCCGGGATAGTCGGCGACGGGACGCTTGCGTCCGATATGCAGGGCGTGAGCTCTGCCATGACCGACGTCTCCGCCGCAATGACGGAGATGCTCTACGGTCTCGGCAGCGCTTCCGACGCGCTGAACATAACCGACGTGTCCGACCTGAACGACCCCGACACCGCGCCCTGCGCCGTGGTGAACGGCCTGAACCGCGCTGCCGTCAGCGCCGATACGAACGCTGGGGGCATCGTGGGGAGCATTGCGCTGGACGTGTCCTTCGACCGGGAGGATCAGCTCAATATCTCCTCCGTCGTCCTTGACAGCGGGCGCTATGAGGTGCTCGCGCTGGTGAGCGGCTGCGAAAACTATGCCGAAGTCAGTGCAGTGAAATCCTGCGCCGGGGGCATTGCGGGCAGAATGGACTACGGCCTTGTCTCCCTCTGCGGCTCCGCCGGGAGCGTCAGCGCCGGGAACGAGTACGCCGGGGGCGTCGCCGGACTCAGCACCGGGACGCTGCGTGACTGCACGGCGCGCGCGAACGTCTCCGCGTCGAGCTACATGGGCGGTATCACCGGCAGCGGAAAGAACATCGAGAGCTGCCGCGCCATGCCGCACCTTAAGGGCTACGCGGAGTTTCAAGGCTCCATCGCCGGGTTTGCCGACGGCAGTATAAAGGATAATCTGTATTCCGACTGCACTGTCGGCGGTGTGGACGGCTTCAGCTTTGCCGGGCAGGCAGAACACATGGACTATGAGGAATTTGCCGCGCTCGACGGCACGCCCGACAGCTTCAGGAAGATAAGCGTAAGCTTTGCGGTCGAGGGAAAGACCATCGAGACTGTCGAAGTGCCCTTCGGCGGCGCGGTAGAAAAGCTGCCGGAGATACCGGACAAGGACGGCATGCGCTGGCGTTGGGACGATTTTGACAGCAGCGCCGTATATTTCAGCATGACCGTTGAGGGTAGCTATGTCCGTCCGGTTACGACGCTCGCAAGCGACGGGGATGAGCCGCTGTTTCTTGCCGAAGGCGTCTTTGACGAGACTGACAGCCTGCTTGCCGTACCGCTCACGCCGGACTGCGCAGCGCTCGGCATAGACGCGGAGGAGCTTGTCTCGGCCTATACCGTCGAGGTGCCGGACTATGAGGGCGAGCTCACCGTGCGTATGCTGACCGAGGATAACGGCAGGCTCTATGAGCTGCGCGACGGCGCGCTCAGTGAGCTGAGCTACAACCGCGACGGCAGCCGCATCGTGTTCACGCTCGAAAACGGCGGCTCGGTCGTGCTGCTTTCGGCGCAGCGCGGGACGACGCTTCTGCTGCCGGTGGCTGCGGCTGGGGTGATAGCCGCCGGTACCGCTGCGTTCTTTGTGGTAAGGAAAAAGAAGACTGCGAAGAATAAGGCGGAATGATATCAAAGAAGGCATGCTGCGCCAGCGGTGTGCCTTTTTGATAATATAATAATGGAACCTTTTTCCATCGGAACACGTCATTATTATGGAATAATACGATCGGAGTGACTGCCATGAAAAAGCTGCTGACGCTCTTGCTCGCGCTGCTCATGCTCCTGACGCTGTGCGCCTGCGGAACTGCCAAACCCGCAGAGCCAGGAAGCCCGGAGGAGACATATTACTGGCGCACCGAGGCGGTGAGCCGCTATCCCTTCGGCCTTGACGGCACGATAAGCGCTGCTGCGGCGGACGGGGAGCACATCTTTTTATGCGGTGTCATGGACGGCGCGCCCTGCCTTGCGCACATGGACTATACGCTTGACGGCGGACTGCGTATCGGCGATGCCATAGTGACAGCACTGCCGGAAACAAGCAGCCCAATCTCCCTTGACTGCGCCGCGGGGCGCTTTCTCCTGCTGCTCGGCGAGGAAGCGGACGGCGGGGCGCAGTACACCGTGAGCGCCTATCTGCCTGACGGCACCTTGACCGAGACCTACCCCGTGAGCATCGATGCGGGGGACGAAGCGCGGAGCATCCTTACTCTGCCCGACGGCGGCTTCTGGCTGCGCGGGGTACACAATATCCGGCGCTATTCCGCTTCGGGCGAAGAGCTTGAGAGCTTTACGCGCGAGCGCGTCGAGTTCTGCCCGCCGCTGCTGATAGACGGCGAGGCGGTCTTTCAGACTATCGATACCGACAGCCATAGATCGAAGCTCAACACTTATGACGCGGCGGCGGGGAAGCTCGTCCCCATCGACTGCGATATCGACCTGAGTGCGCCGAGCGCAGTGTGCCGCAGCGCTGCCGGGGAAGCTCTCGTGTGCATGGGCGGGATGCTCGTGAACATCGGAGGTGACTTCACCGCGGCGCGCACCGTCGAGCTCGACGAACTGTACAGCGCGCAGACGCTGTACAGGGAAGTCCTCAGCCTTGATGAGAACACTTATCTTTTGGTCCCCACAAAGGCTGACACTTTCCCAAACGAAAACTCCGGGGAGCTTGTGTGCCTGACGCGGGAGTGGGCGATAGAAGACCGACGCACGGTGAACATCGCCTTTTACGGCAGAGCGTCGGGAATGCTGGCGACGCTGAAGCAGCAGTATGTGCAGCTCTCGCCCGACCACCGCGTCGAATGCCTTGATTACGGCGCGGATGAGGAAGGGCTCACGCGTCTGCTGCGCGACGCGGCGACCGGGGAGGGAATGGACCTCATCGTTGCCGACGGGTACTCGATCGACACCGCCGTAGGTTTCACCGATCTCTACCCGTTCCTTGATGCCGACCCGGAGCTTTCGCGCGAGAGCTTCGTGCCGGGTCTGCTGCTGGGGCTTGAGCGCAATGGACGGCTCAATGAGATATGGAGCGGCTTTTCGATCTGTACATTTGTATCGGGCGGTGCGCTGCGCGATAAGCCGGGAGCGCTCAGGCTCGCGGAATGTCAGGAGTATCTGGATTCTGTCGGCTGCACCGATCCGTTGTTCAACGGCTGGATGACAAAGACGGAGCTTCTGCGCTGCATGACGCCCGGCATATTCGCGCGCGGGACGGAAGAACTTGAGTCGGACGGTGTCCGCGCGCTGCTTGAGCTGTGCGCGGCAAGACCGGCGGAAGTGAATACCGAGGACACGGGAACCCCGGAGCTGATGTACACCGACCTCCAGCCGGACTATCTGAACCGCGCCATGGAGTCCGGCCACGCGCTGCGCCTGCTCGACGGGAGCGACGGCGGGGATGATTTCACAAGCCTTGTCTGTGATCCGCGCGGCTGCTATATGATCCCGGAGACCTGCCCGGATAAGGAGAACGCGTGGAGCTTCCTGCGTCTGCTGCTCATGGATGGGCAGCAGATGAAGGACTTCGACCGGCGGCGCGTGTGCTATCCGAGCAATGCCGCAGCGCTCGATGCGGTGCTGGATTCCTACGCGCTCCCGGAGCTGGGCGAAACGGTCATGGGGCTTATTGACGGCGCGCCGGTGTACACTCAGGAGAGCGCCGGGATGGAGCGGATATTTATCGAGAGTATGCAGCCCTACCTGTACGGTGACTCCGACATGGACACGGCGCTCGATATCGCGCGGGGCAAGCTTGAGATATTCGCGGCTGAACACAGTGCTTGACATATTTCTGTCGGCACGCTATATTGTACCTGATAGTTAAAAAATTTTAACTATCAGGTAATTTTAGTTTACGGAAACGGAGATGCAGATAAACATGAATAAGATCGCTGTAGTCACAGGCGGCAGCGGCGGCATAGGCCGCTGCACGGCGGCTTCGCTCAAGGCGGCGGGCTGCACCGTTTATGAGATATCCCGGCGCGATATCCCGTCCGACGGCATCATACACATGAGCGCGGACGTCACGGATGAGACGCAGGTGCGCCGCGTCATAGACGAGATCGCCGAGCGCGAGGGGAGGATCGATATCCTCGTCAACAACGCCGGCTTCGGCATATCCGGGGCGGCGGAGCTGACGGAGAGCCGGGATTCCCATGCGCAGCTTGAGCTGAACGTCTTCGGCACGGATAACGTCACGCGCGCGGTGCTGCCGCATATGCGCGCGCAGGGCGGCGGCAGGATAGTGTGCATGAGCTCCATCGCCGGTATAGTGCCGATCCCGTTCCAGCTCTGGTACTCTGTCAGCAAGGCGGCCATAATCGCCTATGTCCTCGCACTCCAGAACGAGGTGCGCCCCTTCGGGATAAGCGTCTGCGCAATAATGCCGGGCGATATCGCCTCCGGCTTTACCGACGCACGGCGCAAATCCGCCGCCGGGGACGATGTCTATGCCGGGCGCATCGAGCGCTCTGTCGCCGTCATGGAGCATGACGAGCGCACCGGCATGACGCCCGAATACGCCGGCAGCTTCGTCGCAAAATACGCGCTGAAAAAGAACTCACGCCCGCTCGTTGCGATGGGCTTTGCCTACAAGGGCGCTGCCATGATCGCAAAGCTCTTCCCGCGCCGTCTGTCCAACTGGATAGTCGGGCAGATATATGCGAAGTGACGTTTCGGCTCGACATAATATATTTGCAATGATTGACAAACTGTGGGATAATGTAAAGCATATCTTACATGTCTGGAGCGCGCCCGGAATGAAAACAAAACGCAGATGGTATATTATCGCCGCCGCACTGCTGCTTGCAGCTGCGGCGGCTGCCGGAATATTTGGACATTTTCGCCGTGACTATCGCAGCCGTGCCTATGAGCTGCTTGCCGCGGGGGATTATTCCGGCGCCGTGGCGCAGTTTGAAAAGGCGGGGGACGGCGATAACGCCGAGCTTTGCCGGAAGCTTATCCGCGAGCAGAGCTATACCGACGCGCGCCGCGCCCAGCAGGCGGGGGACTATGAGACCGCGCGGCGGATGTTCACCGAGCTCGGCGATTATAAGGACGCGCGCAACCTTGAGCTTGCCTGCCGCAGTCTTGAGGCGCGGCAGCTCATGGAGGAAGGGAAGCTGCTGGACGCGCTGGAGCTGTTTGAATCCCTCGGCGAATACCCCGGCACGGATACGGGGATGGATTCCGTAAAGGAGAAGCTGTACCGGAAGGCGCTTGACTGCGCCTGCGCGGGGGACTATGAGCAGGCCTGCGGTTTGTGGCAGCGGCTTGAGGACTATTCCGACAGCCATGTGCTTGAATGGCGCTGCGAAAGGGTGCTCGAATGGAGCCGGGACAAGTCCGCAAAACCGCTTTTCAGCGATGAGAACCGCTTTGATAATTCGTATATGAAAGAGGTCTACATCTGCGATACGGGCTATGTGGTGCTGCCGGAGCAGTGCGATGCGGACACACGCTTTTTCATATACTTCCCCGGCGGCCGCGATATACAGATATCCGTGGACTTTCTCTACTATTATATAATGAACCCGGCTCCGAACACGATAGCGCTGTTTCTCCACACGAACGGCCTTGATTATATGGAGGAGAAGACAAAGCTTGCCGTGGACATGCTCGACCGTGTTGCGGCGGAGTGCGGAGTGTTCGCGCATGACGTCATGGTCTGCGGGTCAAGTCTCGGCGCGTATCCCGCGATGCACGCGGCTATATACTGCAAGGAGGACTTCGGCATCACCGTGCCCTGCGTTCTCTCCCTTGACGCCGGGAGCGACTGGCAGGAGTATCGCTACACGCTCGATAGGGAGGAGTGCCTGAAGACCGCGCAGCTCGGTACGCAGTTCTATCTGTTTGAAAGCCCCTTCGTCGGCATGAACCGAAACCCCATAAAGGAAATGGTGCTGACCGGGAACGACGTCACGATAGTCGGCTGCGTGTATGACCAGCATGAACGCATTTCCTTCGACGCACTCGGCATGGGCGTTATAAACTGGGCGCTCGGCGACCGCAGCGAGCCGTATGTGTCGGATATATACAGTTTCAACAAGCTGACACCGTGATTTTTTTTGACGGAAACTTCAGCCAAATAACAAATTGCTGTATTGACACGGATGCGGAATAAATGTATAATGTGTTAAAATTATACTCATGACGACGGATGAACAACAAAAGACTCGCGCGTAAAAACAGGGCCCTGTTTTTTTACACTTTGTTCCAAAGTGTAATGGGGTTTGGTTTCCTGCGAAGCCGGACGGCGGCATCAGGCGTCGGGTATAAAAATTTTAAGGAGGACAAACATGAAGAAATTTATCGCACTGCTCATGGCTCTCTGCATGGTATTCGCTCTGTGCGCATGCGGCGGGGCTGCTTCCGACAATGCGACCACTGCTCCCGCAGCCGATACTGCAAAGGCTGATGACACCGCTGCTGACGACGCTGCTTCCACCGGCAATGTCCACATCGGCATAGTCACCGGTTCCGTCTCTCAGTCTGAGGACGACCGCCGCGGCGCCGAAGCTTTCCAGGCGATGTACGGCGAGGATATGGTCAAGCTGGCCATCTACCCCGACAACTTCACCGAAGAGCTCGAGACCACCATCCAGACCATCGTTAACCTCTCCGATGACCCCGACATGAAGGCCATCATCGTTAACCAGGCTGTTCCCGGCACCACCGAGGCTTTCCGCCGCATCAAGGAAAGCCGTCCTGACATCCTCTGCATCGCCGGTGAGGCTCACGAGGATCTGCCCGAGATCGGCTCCGCTGCTGACCTCGTCTGCAACAACGACTTTGTCGCCCGCGGCTACCTCATCATCCGCACCGCTCACGAGCTGGGCTGCGACACCTTCGTTCACATCTCCTTCCCGCGCCACATGTCTTACGAGACCATGAGCCGCCGTGTTGCCATCATGCAGGCTGCATGCGATGAGTTCGGCATGGAGTTCGTCCTTGAGACCGCTCCCGACCCCACCTCTGACGTCGGCGTTGCAGGCGCACAGGCTTACATCCTTGAGAAGGTTCCTGAGTGGGTCGAGAAGTACGGCCAGAAGGCTGCTTACTTCTGCACCAATGACGCTCACACCGAGCCTCTGCTCAAGCAGCTGCTCGAGTACGGCGGCTACTTCATCGAGGCTGACCTGCCCTCTCCCACCATGGGCTACCCCGGCGCTCTGGGCATCGACCTGACCGCTGAGGCTGGCGACTATGCTAAGATCCTCGCAAAGGTCGAAGAGGCTATCTGCGAGAAGGGCGGCGCTGACCGCTTCGGCACCTGGGCATTCTCCTACGGCTACACCGTTTCCGCCGGTCTTGCTCAGCATGCTCTGAACGTCATCAACGGCGAGAGCGAGCTTTGCGATATCGACGATATCGCAAAGGCATACGAGGTCTTCTCCCCCGGTGCTGCATGGAACGGCTCCAACTACACCAATGCCGAGACCGGCGTCAAGGCTGAGAACACCTTCCTTGTCTACCAGGATACCTACATCATGGGCAATCCCGGCCACTACATGGGCTCCACCTCTGTTGAGGTTCCCGAGAAGTACTTCACCATCAAGTAATCAAGCATAAGCCTATAACAAAGGGGGAGGAAAAATCCTCCCCCGACGTTTCGTTTTTTGTTCCGACAGCGGATCGGCCGCCCCTTGCGTAAAATGACGGGAGCGCTCAGCAGAAGCGGTGCTGCTTCTGTGATCTCCCGGTTAAGTTAGGATTTGAAAGATATGATAAATGCCAATGCTCCATTGCTGGAGATGAAGAATATCAAGAAGGACTTCTTCGGCAACCAGGTTCTGACGGATATCAACCTCACGCTCATGCCCGGCGAGGTGCTCGGCCTCTGCGGTGAGAACGGCGCCGGTAAGAGCACGCTGATGAAGATACTCTTCGGTATGGACGTCATCAGAGAAACAGGCGGATACGGCGGAGACATTCTCATTAACGGTGAGAAGGTCACTTTTAACACGCCCTTTGACGCGCTTGCTGCCGGTATCGGCATGGTGCATCAGGAGTTCTCGCTGATCCCCGGCTTTACCGCAACTGAGAATATCCTTCTCAACAGAGAACCCAAGAAAACAAATGTGCTTTCTCAGGTGTTCGGCGAACGTCTGGACACCCTTGATTATAATGAGATGAACGGCCGCGCCGCGGCCGCAATCGACAAGATGGGCTTTTCCATTGACCGCAGCATGGTCATAAACGATATGCCCGTCGGCCACAAGCAGTTTACCGAGATCGCCCGCGAGCTTTCAAAGGACAATCTCAAGCTCCTCATCCTTGACGAGCCTACCGCCGTCCTTACCGAGAAGGAAGCGGAAGCTCTGCTCGATTCCATAAGAGGCATGTCCGAGAAGGGCATCGCCGTTATTTTCATCACGCACAGACTGCATGAGATCCTGTCCGTGTGCGATACCGTTGTTGTCATGCGAGACGGCTACGTTGTCAAGAACGTCCCCGCGAAGGACACCGACGTCACTGATATCACGAAATGGATGGTCGGCCGCAATGTAAGCAGCGCCGCCAATAATGATATAAGGACCCTGCCGGATGCAAAGACCATCATGAGCATACGCAAGCTCTGGGTCGACATGCCCGGTGAGATAGTCCGCAACGTCGACCTTGACATCAAGGAAGGCGAGATCCTCGGCATCGGCGGTCTTGCCGGTCAGGGCAAGCTCGGCATCCCCAACGGCGTCATGGGCCTGTACGAAGCCGGCGGCACCGTCGAGTTCGAGGGCAAGCCCATTCCCCTCAACAGCCCGCGCAGCTGCCTTGACGCAAACATAGCTTTTGTCTCCGAGGACAGACGCGGCGTCGGCCTCCTGCTCGACGAGACGCTTGAATGGAACGTCGCTTTCCCCGCAATGCAGGTGCAGAATAAGTTCCTCAAGAAGCTCCTCGGCGGGCTTATCAAGTGGAGAGACGAAAAGGCCATCAGCGAAGTCACCGATAAGTACATAGAAGAGCTTATGGTCAAGTGCACCGGCTCCAAGCAGAAGGCGCGCGAGCTCTCCGGCGGCAACCAGCAGAAGATCTGCCTTGCCAAGGCCTTCGCGCTCGAACCGAAGTTCCTCTTCGTTTCCGAGCCTACGCGCGGTATCGACGTCGGCGCAAAGTCGCTGGTGCTCGAAGCGCTCAAGAAATTCAACCGTGAGTCCGGCGTCACCGTCGTCATGATCTCCTCCGAGCTTGAGGAGCTGCGCCAGGTGTGCGACCGTATCGCCATCGTGTCCGGCGGCCGTATCGCGGGCATACTTCCCGCTTCGGATTCCTCCGAGGACTTCGGCATGCTCATGGTCAGTCAGGTAAAGTGAGGTGGAAGGATGAACAGACAATTATCCGGCGAGAACGCCACATTCATGGACAGGCTCAAAGCGGCTGTCAACTCCTTCGGCCTGCCGAGACTCATCATCGCGGGATTCCTCCTGCTCCTGTTTATCGCTGCTCCCTTTGTCGGCGCGGACTTTGCGACCCAGATCACCAATACCCTTAACCGCTTCAGCTGGAACGCGATCCTCGTGCTCGCAATGGTGCCGATGATACACTCCGGCTGCGGCCTCAACTTCGGTCTGCCGCTCGGCATCATCTCCGGTCTTCTCGGCGCGACGCTCTCTATTGAGTTCGGTTTCACCGGCGCTATGAGCTTCGTCATGGCTATCGTTATCGCGACTCCCTTTGCTCTCATCCTCGGTGCGGGCTACGGCTGGCTGCTCAACAAGATCAAGGGCGGCGAGATGATGATCGCCACCTACGTCGGCTTCTCGTCCGTCTCATTCATGTGCATGATGTGGCTGCTGCTGCCGTATAAAAGCCCGACGATGGTCTGGGGCTTTGCCGGCAAGGGCCTGAGGACCACGATCTCTCTCGAAGGCTTCTATGACAAGGTGCTCGCGAACATCCTGCAGATCAACATCGGCAACCTCTCCATCCCGACCGGCACTCTGCTGTTCTTCGCACTGCTGGCCTTCCTGATGTGGGCTTTCCTCCACACCAAGACCGGCACTGCCATGACCGCTGTCGGCTCGAACCCGACCTTCGCAAAGGCCGCAGGCGTCAATGTCGACAAGATGCGTATGCTCTCCGTCATCATGAGCACCTGGCTTGCCGCTGTCGGCATCCTCGTCTATGAGCAGGGCTTCGGCTTCATCCAGATATACACCGCACCCTTCTATATGGCGCTGCCTGCCGTCTCCGCCATCCTCATCGGCGGCGCGTCGGTCAACAAGGCGTCCATCGCGAATGTCATCATCGGTACCTTCCTGTTTCAGGGCATCGTCACCATGACGCCGACCGTCATGAACTCCATGATCCACATGGACATGAGCGAGGTCATCCGTATCATCATCTCCAACGGTATGATCCTCTACGCTCTTACCAGAAAAACGGAGGGCTCGAAATGAAAAATAAAAACGTAAGCAAGGAAGCCGTCCCCTTCGGTAAGAGAGTTCTGAGCTTTGTGCAGAACAACTCTGTGCCGCTCATGTTCGTGCTCATCTGCATTGTCTGCATCCCGATATCCGGCTTCTCCGTCGGCTATCTTATAAACGAGATCGTCACGAGAATGGGCAGAAACATCTTCCTTATCCTCTGCCTGCTCTTCCCGATAATGGCCGGTATGGGCCTGAACTTCGGCATGACCCTCGGCGCAATGGCCGGTGAGATCGCACTGATCTTCGTGGCCGACTGGCAGGTGTGGGGCATCCCCGGCGTCGTGCTGGCGATGATCCTGTCCGTGCCGTTCTCCGTCCTGCTCGGTATGCTCTGCGGCAAGCTCCTCAACATGTCCAAGGGCAGAGAGATGATAACAAGCTATATCATCAGCTTCTTCATAAACGGCGTGTATCAGCTGATCGTGCTGTACATGATGGGCTCCATCATCCCCATCAAGCACTTCTCGCTCAAGCTGCCCCGCGGCTACGGCATCAGAAACACCGTCAGCCTCCTCAATATGCGCCAGTGCGTGGATAACCTGCTCGCCGTGAACATCGGCGGCGTTAAGATCCCCGTGCTTACATTCGTCATCATCGCGCTGTTCTGCCTGTTCATCGTCTGGTTCAGAAAGACCAAGCTCGGTCAGGATATGCGCGCCGTCGGTCAGGATATGGAGGTCGCGCGTGACGCCGGCATCAAGGTCGAGCGCACGAGAATAATCTCCATCGTCATGTCCACCGTGTTCTCCGGCTTCGGTATGATAATCTACCTCCAGAACATGGGCAACATCGCGACCTACTCCTCGCACTCGCAGATCGGCATGTTCTGCATCGCGGCTCTGCTCGTCGGCGGCGCGTCCGTTGACAAGGCCTCGATCGGCAACGTGTTCCTTGGCGTCATCCTTTTCCATACGATGTTCATCGTCGCGCCCTCTGCCGGTGCGAAGATAACGGGCGACTCGATGATCGGCGAATACTTCCGTGTGTTCGTGTCCTACGCGGTCATAACCGTCGCGCTCATCATGTATGAGACGAAGAAGCGCAAGCAGAAGAGCCAGCTCGGCCAGCAATTGGCGCGGGAACAGCTTGAGGAGGAGACGAAATGAACAAGACAAAAACCCTCCTTATAAGGATCATTACCGTTGTTTTCTTCGTGGCGCTGGCGGTGCTGATGTACTTCCTCGGCCGCGGCCACACTGTGTATATCGACAACAAGAAGCTCGAATATAACGGCACGACTTATGACACGCCGTATAAGGTCGAGGTTTATGTCGGCGGAGAGCGCATCGCAAAGCTCTATGACAAGGAACGCGGCGCATCCACCTGCATCGGCGCGAACTTCTCCATGGACCTAGTCGTCACTCAGGAAAAGGGCGGCAGCGAGGAGAGCTACACCTACTCCATTAAGCTCCCCTATGACAAGGACGGACTTATCGTAAATATCCCCGGCCTGATGGCAGGTCTCGGCGAGGACGCGTATATGACCGAGTTCATCTCCACCGTTCCGGAAGAGACGGTCGATGAAGAGGTCGTCACCGACGAGTTCGGCATCACAATGGATGAACCCTCCGCGGACGAAACCGCTGCGGGCTGAAAAGAATAAGCACTAATACGACGGAGCCATGCTCCGTCGTATTTACCATCAGTTGACAAGGACACACACGCCTGACAGCGTGTCTTTCTGGTGCTTTTTGTC
>CEAZ01035105.1_pt1 | contig 24843 bp, 24 predicted proteins | sample 557361 | NCBI WGS metagenome assembly CEAZ01 (sample SAMEA3182074, study PRJEB8094) | gut metagenome | biome: human; feature: gut; material: Stool; isolation source: human stools | place: Canada | collected 2012-02-22 | reverse complement strand
TTCACCGGCAACAAGTTTGAGTTCCGTATGCCCGGTTCCTCCGCGTCCATTTCCGGTGTGAACGTCGTTCTGAACACCGCTGTTGCCGAGTCCCTGCGTCAGTACGCAGATATCCTTGAAAAGGCCGACGACTTTGAAGCCGCTCTGCACGACCTTATCAAGGATGTTATACATAAGCACAAGCGCATTATCTTCAACGGCAACGGCTATGATGAGAGCTGGGTCAAGGAAGCCGAGAAGCGCGGCCTGCTGAACCTGCGCTCCACGCCCGACTGCGTGCCTTACTACCTCAGTGAGAAGAACGTTGAGCTCTTCACCCGCCACAAGGTCTATACCGAGACCGAGCTGCATGCGCGCTATGAGATAAAGCTCGATAACTACAGCAAGGTGCTGCACATCGAAGCGCAGACGATGCTCGACATGGTCTGGAAGGATATTCTCCCCGCCGCCAGCGCCTACACCAAGGAGCTTGCAGAGACCGTTGCCGCAAAGAAAGCAATCGGCGGCGGCATCGACACGAGCTATGAAGAGAAGCTCGCAGGTCATGTGAGCGTCCTGCTCGCCTCTGCCACGAAGAAGGCCGAAGCGCTCGAATACGCGCTCATGGGCGTCAAGGACATCACCGATACCCTCGCGCTTGCCCGCTATTACAGAGACACGATATTTGCCGCAATGAACGAGCTGCGCATCATCGTCGACGAGATGGAGACTCACTGCTCCACAAAGTACTGGCCGTACCCCTCCTACGGCGATATCCTCTTCAGCGTAAAGTAATACCATATATAACAGGCTCCCGGAATTCCGGGAGCCTGTTTACGTTCCGTATTATAAAACAGGAGCTGCCTAAGTTGGCTGCTCCTGCTGCGTTTCAAGCGTATATTACTTGGTGGGGTCGATGATGATCTTGCAGATGTTGGTGCCGTCGAGCATCATCTGGATGGCCTTGTTGATCTCGCTCAGGCCGAGGCGGTCGGTGACCATGCGGTCGAGGTGCATCTCGCGCCAATTGTCTTCAAGGAAGCGGACGCCCTGCTCAAAGTCCTCCTGGCTGTACAGGCGGTTGCCGATGAGCTTGATCTCCTTGAAGGAGACCTTGCCTATAACGAACGGGTAAGCGTCGCCGGAGAGGCCGAGGCTCAGCATCTTACCGCCGCAGCGGCAGAGGTCGGGCATCTGGAGCACGCAGGCGGGTGCGCCGGAGGTATCGTAGACGATATCGAAGCCGTGGCCGTCGGTGACCTCACGCATGAGATCCATCGCGTCGGTCTCGGTGGGGTTGATGGTCTCAATGCCCATGGACTCGACGAACTTGCGTCTCGGCTCGTTGATCTCGGAGATTATAACGCGCCCTGCGCCCGCGGCCTTTGCGAACACCGCGATGTACAGGCCGACGGTAGCGCCGCCGGAGATGAATATCTTGTCGCCCTTCTGCACCTGGGAGTTGACCATGACATGCTGACCGACAGCGAACGGCTCGCCGAGGATAGCGACCTCATCGGGGATATCCTCATCGAGCGCGACGAGCTTGTCAACGCCGACCTTGGTGTACTCTGCAAAGCCGCCGTCGACATGGATGCCGAGGAGCTTCAGGTTCTCGCAGACCCAGGGCAGGCCGCGCTGGCAGGCAGCGCACTTGCCGCAGGAGATGATCGGGTTCATCAGCACGCGCTGGCCGAGCTTGAACTTGCCGTCATAGCCCTCAGGCAGGGACTCTATGGTGCCGAGGATCTCATGGCAGAGAACGGTCGGGACGGTGGCGGTCATGTGCTTGCCGCGGTAAACGGTGATGTCGGAGCCGCAGACGCCCGCGCGCTTTACCTTGATGAGCGCTTCATTTTCGCCGGGAACCGGCACAGGGATATCGCACAGCTCAAGATCGAGCCAATTTTTCAATACAGCTGCTTTCATTGCATGATCTCCTTACCTGGCTCAGATCACGGCTGCTTGCCGATGTAGGCGAGGATGCCGCCGTCGACGTACAGAACGTGGCCGTTGACGAAGTTGGAAGCGTCGGAAGCAAGGAAAACTGCCGGGCCCATGAGGTCGTCAGTGGTGCCCCAGCGGGCTGCCGGAGTCTTTGCAACGATGAACTGATCGAATGGGTGACGGCTGCCGTCGGGCTGGCGCTCACGCAGAGGAGCGGTCTGAGGAGTGGCGATATAGCCGGGGCCTATGCCGTTGCACTGGATGTTGTACTCGCCGTACTCGGAGCAGATGTTGCGGGTGAGCATCTTGAGTCCGCCCTTTGCGGCGGCGTATGCGGAAACGGTCTCACGGCCGAGCTCGCTCATCATGGAGCAGATGTTGATGATCTTGCCGTGACCCTTCTTGATCATGCCGGGGATGACTGCCTTGGAGACGATGTAGGGAGCGACGAGGTCAATATCGACGACCTGGCGGAAGTCCTTTGCCTCCATCTCAAGCATGGGAACACGCTTGATGATGCCGGCGTTGTTGACAAGGATGTCGATGGTGCCGAGGTCGCGCTCGATGTCTGCGACCATCTTGACGACGTCTTCTTCATTGGTAACGTCGCAGTAGTAGCCCTTGGCGTCGATGCCCTTATCGGCATAAGCCTTCATGGCCTCTTCCATGTGCTTCTCGCCGCGGCAGTTGAAGGCGATCTTCGCGCCGCAGTTTGCGTAAGCCTCGGCTATCGCAAAGCCGATGCCGTATGCTGCGCCCGTAATAAGAGCGACTTTGCCTTCGAGTGAAAACTGTTTCATCATGTCCATAGTGAATTTCTCCTTTTCAAAAATTTCAATATAGATTGAGGTTAACCGGTTTCTTAAGGCCGGGTAAATTACCGCCTGCATTGTGTAAAAAAACAGGCGGTATTTATCAATGATTATCTCTGGACTCTGCCGGTGCCGTCGCCGCCCATGAGCTTTTCAACATCTGAAACGCCGACACGGTTGAAGTCGCCGAGGATGCTGTGCTTGAGGCAGGACGCCGCAACGGCGAACTCAAGCGCAGACTGCTTACAGTCGTAGTTATTCAGACCGTAGATCAGGCCGCCGGCAAAGCTGTCGCCGCCGCCGACACGGTCAACGATGTCGCGAATCTCATAGCGCTTGGACTCGTAGAACTTCTCGCCGTCGTTGAGGCAGGCAGCCCAGCCGTTCCAGTCGGCGCTCTTGCTCTCGCGCAGAGTGATGGCGATCATCTTCATGTTCGGGTACTCGGCAAGCACCTTGTCGCCGAGAGCCTTGTACTTGCTGCGGTCGAGCTCGCCGGATTCGACGTTGACGTCGACGGTGATCTCAAGAGACTTCTGAACGTCTTCCTCGTTTGCGATTGCGACGTCGACATACTTTGCGATCTCACGCATGACCTCGGCGGCGCGCACGCCGTACTTCCAGAGGTTCTTGCGGTAGTTCAGGTCGCAGGAAACGGTGATGCCGCGCTTCTTTGCTTCCTTGACGGATTCGAGGGAAAGCTCCTTTGCGCTCTCGCTGATAGCCGGGGTGATGCCGGTGATATGGAACCAATCTACGCCCTCAAAGGCCTTGTCCCAGTCGATATCGCCGGGCTTGGCAAGCGCGATGGAGGAATACTCGCGGTCGTACACGACCTTGCTGGGCAGCTGGTTTGCGCCCGGCTCAAGGTAGTATATACCCATGCGGCCGCCGCCGCGGATGATGCGGGTGGTGTCCACGCCGAACTTGCGCAGATCCTTGACGCACTCGTCTGCTATAGCGTTCTTCGGCAGAACGGTCAGGTAGCTGACGTCCATGCCATAGTTTGCCAGAGAGACCGCAACGTTTGCCTCGCCGCCGCCGAAGGTGGCCTCAAGCATCGGGGTCTGGAAGAAGCGCTCCTGTCCGGGAGCCTTGAGTCTGAGCATTATTTCTCCAAAAGTAAGAACCTTCATTTAATTAATCCCCCGATCATTTCTGAAGAAGATGCACGGCAAAGCCGCCGATCTCGTTCTTGAAGTAAACAGCCTTGATGTTGTCCTTGTCCTTGACGGAGTCCATATCCAGCTCGTAGCCGCGGCGCTCCATCTCGGCGATTGCGGGGATCATCTTATTGGTGCGGATGGCGATGTGGCCGTTCGCGCCCTTGAACATGGTCTTCATGACCTCAACACCGGTGGAAGCGAAGTTGGAGGAGTTGCCCTGCTTGATGTTGAAATCGAAAGCGTCGTTGAACGCCTTGCAGACATCCATCGAAGCGTCGGCATCGGGGGTGTTGATACCGATGTGCGCGACCTCGAAGCCGAGCAGAGTCTTGCGTGCTTCCTTGCACAGCGCGGTGATCTTATCGAAGTTGCCGGCTGCGATATCGGCCTTCGGGCAGATCCAGCTGCCGCCGACCGCGTGGATGTACGGGGAGGAAATGAACTCGGCCAGATTCTGGGCATTGACGCCGCCGGTCGGGATGAACTTCACTCCGCCGAAGGGGCCTGCCAGAGACTTGATTGCGCTCAGACCGCCGTAAACATTGGCGGGGAAGAACTTCAGGACCTTGAGGCCGTGCTTGAGAGCCATCATTATTTCGGTAGGAGTGACGCAGCCGGGGGTAACGGGAATGCCGTTGTCGCAGCACCATGCGACGGTCTCCTCGTCATAGCCGGGGGAGACGATGAACTTTGCGCCGCACTCGACGGCGAGTTTGCACTGCTCAAGATTGATGACCGTGCCTGCGCCGACGACCATGTCGGGGCACTCCTGTGCGACGGCCTTGATGGAATCGGCAGCGGCGGCTGTACGGAAGGTGATCTCCATAACGTCAATGCCGCCGGCGAGCATCGCCTTGGCAGTGGGGACAGCGTCCTTCGCGTCCTCAAGGACTACCACGGGGACGACGCCGGACTGAGCCAGTCTTTTCAATACATCCATTTTTTATTCCTCCTGTTGTAAAATTAAAGGAAATACAATATAATATCAGGCATACAAACACGGAAATCTCCGGTTCGTAAACCGGTTTACGAGGTGCAGCATATGGATAATCAGAAAATTTTGCAGCAGTTTATCGACAGCTTTCAGGACAACGCGATCCGCAGCCGGAGCTATTATCCGGAGTTCCGCCGCAGATGGGAAGCGGTAATACGCCGCGCCGCCGAGAGCGATGATGTCTATTTTGACCCCGCTTCGGACTCTGTTTTCACCGTTGAGCACAGCTTTGCGGGGATAGAAACCGGTTTCCATTTCGACCAAATGAAAATTGCCGAGTGGTACCAGAAAGATCTCAAGGACAAGCACGTTGTCTTCAAGCCCCAGAAGCTGAAGCACTACAAACAGGGACTGCATTTCCATGAGTACACCTGCAGCTACGACCCGAACGCGGCGGAGCCGACGCTCAATGACGAGAACCGCAACATCATCGCCGCGGCGATGCCGGAGCTTCCCGCGCGGCTTCAGATAGTCTACGGAAACAAGTGGGTCGACGGGCGCTTCAACGCGTTTCTGAAAACGCGGCTTTCCATCTATCTCATAGATACGGACTATGTCCCCGCGTTTCTTGCGACACCTCTCGAAGTCTGTCTTTACCTTTTTCTCATGGACTACTGTATTATAAAAGAAAACTACACAAAGGTCAAGGATGAAGATTTGAAGCAGTTCCTCCACATCTTCAAGGCCTCGCCCATGCTCAGGATAAAAAAGCTTCTCTGATACCCTGAAAAGCCGGATTCTTCTTCACCCTCCCACGGATACGCGGGAGGGTGAATTTTTTTGGTTTATCTGAGCTTATTTACACCAAAGGTGTCCATATCGTCGAAGGCCTGATTTTCGCCGCCCATCGCCCATATAAAGGTGTAGTTCGAGGTGCCGCAGCCGGCATGGAGCGACCATGACGGGGAAATGACGGCCTCATAATTCTGCATGACGAGGTGGCGGGTCTGCTGAGGCTGACCCATCAGGTGCAGGACGACCTCTCCCTCGGGGAGATTGAAGTAGGTGTATATCTCCATTCTGCGCTCATGGGTGTGCGGGGGCATGGAGTTCCACACGCTGCCCGGAGCGAGTTGGGTAAGCCCCATGGAGAGCTGGCAGGTCTCCAGAACATCGGGGTGGATGAACTGGTTGATGACGCGCTCGTTGGAGTTTTCCTTGCTGCCGCAGGGGCGCTTGTTGGCGTCCTTGATGGAGATAAAGGTGGTCTTGCAGTCCTTGTGCGCGGGAGCGGAGACAAGGTAGAAGCGTGCAGGATGCTCCTTGTCTCTACTGCCGAACACGACGGACTTCGTGCTGCGGGAGATATACAGGCAGTCCTCAAAGCCGAGCTCGTACTTCACGCCGTCGGCCTCTATCCAGCCAGCGCCGCCAAGGTTGAACACACCGGCTTCACGGCGCTCAAGGAAGAAGTTCGTGCCGAAGTTTGCCCAGACGTCGATGCCCTTGTCGATAGGCAGAGCCTCGTTCACGGGCATGATGCCGAGAACGACCATGCGGTCAACATGGGAGTAGACAGCCTGCACGGTATCGGGCTGATAAAGGTCCTGGATAAGGAACTCTTTTCTCAGTTCCTCCGTGGTATAACGCTTCACATCTTCGGGATGTGCTGAATAACGGATATCCATTTATAAGCCTCCAGAAATTAGCTCACAAGGCCGAGTGCCTGAGGAATTACCATAGTAAGCCAAGGCACGTAGGTGATGAGGGTCAGGCAGATGAGAATGACTGCGAAGAACGGCAGCAGCATCTTGATGATCTGCTCGATCTTGACCTGATGCACGCGGCAGCCGGCAAACAGGATAGCGCCGACAGGGGGAGTCAGGGTACCGACGCAGAGGTTCATGACCATCATAAGGCCGAAGTGGACAGGGCTCATACCCCAGGTCTGCACGATGGGCAGGAAGATCGGGGTGAAGATCAGGACTGCGGGAGTCGGATCCATGAAGCAGCCGACGATGAGCAGGATGATGTTCATGATGAGCAGGATGACGTACTTGTTGGTGGTGAAGCCAAGGATAGCATTTGCGACGAGTGCGGGGATGTGAGTGTAGCTCATGACGTAGCCCATGATGCCGGACACGCAGACGAGGTACTCGATGACCGCGGTGGTCTTGACGCTGCTCCAGATGACCTTGGGCAGATCCTTGACGGTGATGTTGCGGTAGATGAAGCTGAGGATCAGGGAGTAGAGAACCGCGATAGCGGAGCCCTCGGTCGCGGTGAAGACACCGCCGAGGATACCGCCGATAACGATGACGATCATCAGCAGGCTGGGGATGCCGTCCCACAGAGTCCTGAGGACGAACTTTGCGTTGTAGTGTTCGGTGCTGACATAGCCGCGCTTCTTGGCCATGACGCCAGCGACGATCATGCAGCCGAGACCCCAGAGGATGCCGGGGATGTAGCCTGCCATGAACAGAGCCGCGATCGAAACGGAGCCGGCGACGGTGGAGTAGACGATCATGATGTTGCTGGGCGGAATCATCATGCCGGTCGGGCCGGAGGCGATGTTGCAGACCGCTATGTATTCATCGGAGTAGCCGTCTTCCTTCTCCATGGGGCCGAGGATGCCGCCCATTGCGACAGCCGCGGCAACGCCGGAGCCGGACATTGCGCCGAAGAGCATGTTAGCGACGATGTTGGTCTGAGCAAGTGCGCCGGGCAGACGGTGCGCAACGAGCTTTGCGCAGCCGACGAGACGGCGGGCGATACCGCCGGTGTTCATGATGTTGCCGGCGAGCACGAAGAAGGGTATTGCCAGCAGCGAGAAGGAGTTGACGCTCTGGAACATCTTCTGTGCGGAGATGGTGAGGAAGCCCTGATTCGGCATGATGATGAACAGAGCCGCGGCGCTGCCGAGACCGATGCTCAGGCCGATCGGGAAACCGAAAGCGAGGGTAACGAAGATGAGGGCGATCATTACGATGCCCGCAATGGCTGTAACTGTCATTTCTGTCTACCTCCTGTCATGCGGTACCGGAGAGCTCATCGCCGTGGGTACGGGTGCCATGATTGTAGTTGTTGATGGCACGTGCGCAGTTATAGACCGCGTAGTACAGGGTGATGACGCCGGTAAAGGGAACGGAGGCGTACAGGATCGCCTTGGAAACGTGCAGGGACGGGTCGACCTGGACAGCCTGCTTTGCGGTGTAGAGCCAGCCGCCCCACACGCAGATGAGAAGAATGAACGCAAACAGGAAAATGTTGGTGATGACCTCGACGATCATGTACATTTTCGGGGAGAACTTGTCCTTTAATATATCAATGGCGAGGTGCTCACGGCTGCCGTAGACATAAGCGCTGCCAAACATAATCATCCAAACGAACAGGTACTGGGAGAGAGCTTCGGAAATTGCGCTGGGGGCGTTGAATACGTATCTTGCGATGACCTGGTAGCAGACCAGAACTGTCATAATGCCAAGAGTCGCCGTGCCGAGCACTTCGAGTATCTTGTCGACTATGAATTTTATTTTGTCGAATACCTTCACGGAGTGGCCTCCTTCTGACTTTTTAAAAACGGCCCACAGGCGTGCTGCGGGCCGTTATAACGCGGGAACTAAATATTAATAGTAGTTATTTAACCGATTAGCGCTCGGAAACGATCGCTTCGTAAATAGCCTTGGTCATGTCGGTGCGGTTAGCAACGTCATTGATCAGATCCTGGCAGAGAGCCTGGAAAGCGGGGACATCAGCGTCGGAGAAGATAACGCCCTTCTCAGCTGCCTTTGCCTCGTAGTCGGAGCGGAGCTCTGCGCAGAGGTTGAACATGTAAGCAATGGACTCGGATGCGCACTTCTTGAGGGCTTCCTGATCCTCAGCGGACATGGAGTCGAATACCTTTGCATTGATGCACAGCTCATCGGGGATCATGAGGTGGCCGGTTCTGTTGTAGTAAGGAGCAACTTCGTACTGAACGAGGTCAACGTAGGTGATGATGTTGTTCTCAGCACCGTCGAGGGTACCGGTCTGGATCGCGGAGTAAACGTCGCCCTGTGCCATTGCAACACCGACGCCGCCCATAGCGTTCATCATAGCGATGCAGGTGTCAGAACCCATAACGCGGATCTTCATACCGGAGAGCTCTTCGGGAGTGGTGACAGCCTTGTCACGGGTGTAGAGGTTACGTGCGCCGAGGGAGTAAGCGGAGAGAACGACGAAGCCGTGGTCACGAGTGGTGGCGAACAGGTCGTCCAGCTTGCCGGACTCGAAAACCTTCTGCTGATGCTCGATGCTGTCGTAAACGTACGGAGTGCCGAGGATAGCGAAGTCAGGAACGTAGGTCTCGATGATGGAGTTTGCAACGAGGGTCATGTCGAGAGCGTCCATGGTGCACTGCTCGAGGGTCTGCTGCTGGTCACCGAGCTGAGCATCGGGATAAACTTCGATGGAGTAACGGCCTTCGGTGGCGTCATACAGATCGTCGCTGAGCTTCTGAAGGGTCTTTGCTTCAGGATTCTCGATGGTCTGGTTGAATGCGCACTTCAGAACGGTCTGGCCGACCTTTGCGCCGTCGGTTGCTGCTGCGGTGTCAGCAGGAGCTGCTGCATCAGCTGCGGGAGCTTCGGTGGCTGCGGGAGCCGTGGTGCTTGCGGACTGGCCGCATGCGCACAGTGCGAATACCATGCACAGTGCGAGGAGCATTGCGAGAACAGATTTGACGTTTTTCATTATTTTTCCTCCATAATGAATTTATATACAGGCAGATCGCTCTGCCGGTAACACAAATAAAGTTTTGCATGCGGGCGGTGTTAAGATTCCGTTAACTCCGACAAAGTTTCCGACAAAGTTTGGCAAAAACATATCCGTTTCGTCAAGATAACGGTTTCGTAAATCGGTTTATCAACTTGGCCTAAAATAATTCCCCATAAGCGAGGAATCATTTTTTATCTGTCAAATGCCATCACATCATGAAATGATGTGGAAACGGCCGGCCGTTTCGGAATTCTCTGATTTACTTTTTATTTTTTCGCCGCGCCTGCGGTGGTGGATTCTCTTATAATAATAGAAGACGGAACTATTTCCTCTGCGGGGGTCTCGGCTGCGCTGCCGTTTATCCTGTCGAGCAGAAGCCTTGCCGCTCTCGCGCCGATCTCGCCCGTGCTGAGCGCCACCGCGGTGATACCGGGGTCTGCGATCTGCAGCCAGTCCCAATCGTCAAAGGTGCACAGGCCAAGCTCTGCGCCCGCCTTGATGCCAAGGAACTTCATCGCCGTGAGGATGCGCTGGGTCGTCGTACCGTTTGCGGAAAGCACCGCTATGCGCTCACCCTCGTGCTTTCCGAGGAAATCACGCAGGCTGTCGACGCAGCTGTTGGGATGCTCGCAGTCTATTTCGTATATCTCCGGTGCCGTTCCGCTTTTTGTGACGGTCTCGGCATAGCCCTTGCATCTGAGCTCTCTCGGAGCTATCCTTGCTATCGTCTCCGAAAAGAAGGCCACGTGCTTATAGCCCTGGGAGAGGAGCAGGCGCGTACACTCTGCTGCGTTTTCCTGATTGCGGCTGCATACCGTGTCGATAAGCCCCGGCTCCATCAGCGGTCTGTCCGCGAGCACCAGCGGAGTGCCGCGTTCCTGAAGCTCAAGCAGGTATTCATCGTTGCTGCCGCAGGTGTTGACGATGAGCCCGTCCACCCGGTTATCAAGGAAGCCCTGTATCGCTCTCTTCTCGCGGCGGGCGCTTTCGCGGCTGTCGGCAAACAGCACCTGATAGCCCGACTCCTCGCACACGGAGGTGATGCCCTTGAGCAGGAGCGCCGAGAAGGGACTGCTGATGTCTCCGATGACGCAGCCGATAAGCATCGTCCTGCTGGACTTGAGCCGCTGCGCCGAACGGTCAGGGTGATAGTTGAGCGCCGAGACCGCCGCGGATATCTTCTCCTTTGTCTCCGCCGACATGTTCTCATACTTGCCGTTGAGGAAGCGGGAGATCGTCGTCTTGGAAACTCCGCAGTAGCTTGCGACCTGATTTATAGTAACTTTCTTTTCTGATTGAGCGTCCATTGTTTACCACTAAATTAACAATTCTGTAATAAGTTTAGCATCAGGTTTTCGTTTTGTCAACCGGTTTCCAAGCATCTTAATGACGTGATACTGTACAGAATTTTCATCCCATTTTGCAGCACTTTCCACAAATGGCGTGTTTTTACGGTACAAATGGCAGATTTTCCCGCGACGGCGAAACAATCTCCGCCGCCGCGCGTCCTATCAGGTAAGGGGGCTGAATTCTTTCCTTGTATTCTTCGGCGTATATTGATATAATGTACTGTAATTAACTTGGAACAGTTCGCCCAATTCACTCTACCCTATTCACTTTATACGGAGGAAAAGATATGATAAACTTCAACGTGCCTCCCTGCACTGGGAACGAAATGAAATATATAGAGCAGGCCATCGCCTCGCACAAGATCTGCGGCGACGGCAGCTTCACCAAGAAGTGCAGCGCATGGCTAGAACAGCGCTTTGACGCGAAGAAGGTGCTCCTCACCACGAGCGGCAGCAGCGCGCTCGACATGGCGGCGCTTCTGTGCGGCCTTGAGCCGGGTGACGAGGTCATCCTTCCGAGCTTCACCTTCTCCAGCACCGCAAACTCCTTCGTCCTCGCCGGGGCAAATCTCGTATTTGTCGACATCCGTCCGGATACGATGAACATCGATGAGACGCTCATCGAGCGCGCCATCACCGATAAGACCAAGGTAATATGCGCCATGCACTATGCCGGCGTCGCCTGTGAGATGGACACGATCATGGACATCGCCCGCCGCCACAAGCTGCTGGTCGTTGAGGACGCGGCGCAGGGCATCATGGCAAGCTACAAGGGCAAGGCTCTCGGCACGATCGGCGACCTTGGCTGCTACTCCTTCCATGAGACGAAGAACTTCTCCATGGGCGAGGGCGGCGCCATCGTCATAAATAACCCCGATTATATCGAACAGGCCGAGATACTGCGCGAAAAGGGCACCAACCGCGCCAAGTTCTTCCGCGGTCAGGTCGATAAATATACGTGGGTCGGCTTCGGCGACAGCTATCTGCCGAGCGATCTGAACGCGGCCTATCTCTGGGCACAGCTTGAAATGGCGGACGAGATCAATAACGACCGTCTTCACAGCTGGCATGAGTATAACGAAGCCTTCAAGCCCCTTGAGGCCGCCGGTAAGCTCGGTCTGCCCACGATTCCCGAGGGCTGCGTACACAACGCGCACATGTATTATATCAAATGTAAGGATCTCGCCGAGCGCACTGCGCTCATCCGCTTCCTGAAAGAGCGTGATATCCTTGCGGTGTTCCACTATGTTCCTCTGCACTCCGCCCCTGCCGGTGAGCGCTTCGGTCGCTTTGACGGTGAGGACAGGTACACCACCGCCGAATCCGACAGGCTCCTGCGCCTGCCGATGTACTACGGCCTGACTGCTGAGGATCGCGGCCGCGTCATCGCAGCGGTCAAGGAATTTTACGGTGAGTGAGCCATGATCTCATTCAAGCCCTGCGACCTGCCGGTCATCACCGGCGATAAGGTCACGCTCCGCCCCATAACCGACGCCGACACCGATCTCATCGTCCGCTGGCGCAACGATCCCGCCGTGCAGCAGTTCTTCATTTTCCGCGAGCCGTTCACGCCGGAGATGCACCGCAGCTGGCTGCGGACAAAGGTCGAGACGGGAAAGGTCGTCCAGTATATCATCGTTGATAACGCGGACGGAAAGAGCGTCGGCAGCGTGTATTTCCGTGATATCGACCCGGCGAATGACAGCGCGGAATACGGTATCTTCATCGGCGAGGCCAGCGCCCGTCACCGCGGCATCGGCACAGCCACAGCCCGTATGTTCGTTGATTTCGGGCTCAACACTCTGCGCCTGCACAGGATCAGCCTGCGCGTCATCGGCGGAAACGACGTCGCCCGCCGCAGCTATGAAAAGGCCGGCTTTGCGACCGAGGGCGTTTTCCGCGACATGGTCAGGCTGGACGGAGAGTTCCGTGACGTTGTGTTCATGTCCATACTTTCGGAAAGGAGCGGCAAATGAAAAAGGTCTCTTTCGTTATCCCCTGCTACCGCTCCGCGAACACGATAGGCGTCGTCGTGAACGAGATACGCGATACGATGCCCACGCTCCCGGAGTATGATTATGAGATAATTCTGGTCAACGACTGCTCTCCGGATAACACCCTTGAGGTCATCTCCGCACTCGCTCTTTCCGACAGCCGCATCACCGCCGTCGACCTTGCAAAGAACTTCGGTCAGCACGCGGCGCTCATGTCGGGCATAAGCCACAGCACGGGGGACTTTGTCGTCTGCCTTGATGACGACGGCCAGACCCCGGCAAACGAGGTCGGCAAGCTCCTCGCGCGCCTTGAGCAGGACGACTGCGACGTTGCCATGGCTTCATATGAGCATAAGCAGCACTCGGCCTTCCGCAATTTCGGCACAAAGCTCAATAACCGCATGACCGAGATCATGCTTGGCAAGCCGCGCGACCTGAGCATGACGAGCTATTTTGCGATAAAGCGCTTCATCGTGGACGAGATGCTCAAGTATAAAAACTGCTTCCCGTACCTGGACGGGCTCATCCTGCGCTGCACGCGCCGGATCCGCACTGTCCCGGTGCAGCACCGCGCGCGTATGGAGGGCTCCTCCGGCTATACGCTCGGCAAGCTCTTCGCGCTGTGGATGGACGGCTTCACGGCCTTTTCCGTCAAGCCACTGAGACTTGCAAGCATATTCGGCGCGCTCACCGCGTTCGCCGGGTTTATCTATACCATCGTCATTATAATCAAGCACTTTATTTACAGCGATATCCCCATGGGCTGGAGCTCCACTATGGCTCTCCAGCTTATCCTCGGCGGCGTGATCCTGCTGGTTCTCGGTCTCGCCGGCGAGTATATCGGGCGCATCTATATGTGCATCAACGCCGCTCCGCAGTATGTGGAGCGCAGTGTGATACACCGCGGGAACGGCGAATAAAACCGGAGAGCGCACATGGATAACAAGGATTCGATTTTGATACTCGGCGCCGGGATCTATCAAGTCCCGCTGATAAAGAAGGCTCAGGAGATGGGGCTGCGCGCGGTGATCACGAGCATCCCCGGAAACTACCCCGGCTTTGCTGCCGCCGATAAGGTCTATTACGCGAACACCACCGATAAGGACGCGGTGCTCGATATCGCCCGCTCCGAATGCGTCGCCGCCGTGACCACGACCGGTACCGACGTCGCCGTCTCCTCCATCGGGTATGTCTGCCGCAAGCTCGGTCTGTGCGGGATAAGCGAGCAGGCCGCGCGCGTGCTCACCGATAAGGCGCTTATGAAAGAAGCCTTCGTAAAGGGCGGCGTTACAACGGCAGAGTTCCGCCGTGTGGAGAGCTATGATGAAGCCTTCGCCGCAGCTGAAGAGCTCGGCCTGCCGGTCATGCTCAAGATCGTCGACAAATCCGGCAGCAGAGGGATAACCAAAATAACCGACCTGTCCCGTATGCGCGAAGCGTATGACTACGCCCTCGCCGCGACGGACGCGGATCACATGGTCGTCGAGCGCTTTGTCGACGGCAGGGAGGTCGGCATCGACGCACTCGTGCAGAACGGCAGGCTCCTGCTGATGCTGCCCCATGAGAAATATGTCTATCACTCCGGTCACACCGGCATCCCCATCGGCCACTTCTGCCCGATGGAGGTCTCCCCACGCCTGCATGAAAACATGCTGCATGAGACGGAGAAGATCATCCGCGCTGCCGGCATGGATAACTGCGCGATAAATATCGATGCGATGATCCTCCCCGATGAGAGCGTCAGCATAATCGAAGCCGCCGGGCGCTGCGGAGCGACCGGCATCCCCGAGGTCATCAGCGGCTATACCGGGCGCGACTATTACTCCTGCATCATTGACGCCGCCCTTGGCCGCCCGATAGCGCCCTTTGACCTGACGCACGGCACACCGACGGCCTCGCAGCTTCTGTACACCGAGCGCTCCGGAATCCTCCGCGAGATACGCTACCGCTTCGCGGGGCGTGAATACGTGAACGAAAACGCCGTTGTCCCCGGCGTGGGCAAAGTCGAACTCAGCTTCGCTCCGGGCGACGATATCGACGCTTTCCGCAACGGCACGGACAGGATCGGTCAGGCTATCTTTCAGGCCGCGTCGAACGACGAGCTTCAGGCCGCGGTCAGGGCTTTCAGAGAAAGTCTCCGCGTGGAGGTCTGCCAATGAAATTCGACGGGCTTGTCACCCCCTGCTATATAATCAACGACGAAGAGTACAACCAGAACATCACGCGCTTCAAGGCGGAGTTTGAGAACCGCTGGAGCGGGCGCGTGCTCTTCGGCTACTCCGTTAAAACCAACAACTTCCCATACATGCTCAAGACCGCGCTCGCGCACGGCTTTCATGCTGAGGTCGTCTCCCCGGATGAGTACGCCTTTGCGCTGCACTGCGGCTGCCGTGAGGACAATATCATCTATAACGGCCCTCAGAAGCGGGATACCGTCATTTCCGCCTGCGCCGCCGGGAGCATAGTGAACCTCGATAATCTTGAAGAGGTCGCGCTTGTCTGCTCCGCGTTCCGTGGCAGCGAGCGTAAACCCGTTGTCGGCCTGCGCGTGAACTATGACATTGAGCGCGACTGCCCCAGCGAGACTACCTGCGCCGGCATCCCCGGCCGCTTTGGTATCTGCCTTGAAAACGGGGACTTTGAAAAGGCGCTCTCCATGCTGCGCGAGAGCGGCATCGAGCTTGCCGGGCTGCACCTGCACCAGAGCAGCAGAACAAGGAGCCTTGCGATATACCGCAGCATCGCCGGGAGGGCGGTTCAGACAGGCCGTGAGTTTGGCCTGTCCGAGCTTAAATATGTCGACATCGGCGGCGGCTTCTTCGGCGGAAGCTTCTTCCCCGGAAAGCCTACATACTCTGAGTACGCCGAGACTGTGTGCGTCACTCTGCGCGCGTTCTATTCTCCTGAGAAAACCGCGCTCATTCTCGAACCGGGCGCCGCGATCCTTGCAACGTCGATGGATTATCTCACAAGCGTCCTCAACATCCGCGAGGTCAGAGGGCACCGTATCGTGACCGTGGACGGCAGCGTCGTCCACATCAACCCCTTCATGAACCCGCACCCCACGCCGTTTACGATGATAAACCCCGGCGCCGAGAGCGATACAGAGCAGATAATCGGCGGCAGCACCTGCATGGAGCTTGACCGCTTCTATCCGCGCGATATGAAAAACCTCGCGCAGCATGACAGCCAATTCCTGTTCCACTGCTGCGGCGCGTATATGTCGACGCATAACAGCAGCTTCATAAACGCCGCGCCCAACATCTATCTCAAGCGCGGCGAGGAGTATACGCTCCTGCGCAAAAAAAGCATCGACAGTCTCTTTCCCAAAGAATCTGAAATATAGAGGACTAATGTCTTGAAAAAGAGTATCTCTCTGCGTTATATCGTGCTGCTCCAGGCGGCGGTGATACTGTACACCTGCACCGATATCGCCGCGAAGCTTGCCAGCCGCTATCCATTTCTGTCCATGGGCTTCGTGCTCTGCTACGGCGTCGAAATTCTTATCCTCGGCGTTTACGCCATCTGCTGGCAGCAGATAATAAAGAAGGTCGACATCTCCGTCGCCTACTCCAACCGCGCCTCGGCTATCTTCTGGTCGACGCTGTGGGCAGCAGTAGTGTTCCATGAGCATATCTCAGTCCAGAATATTATCGGCATCATCGTCATTTTTGCCGGGATATGGATGGTGAACAGAGATGCTTGAACATTGGCTCGCGCTCTTCGGCGCTGTGCTGCTCTCGTCCGTCTCGCAGATGCTTCTCAAGAAGTCGGCGGGGAAGGAGTACAAGAGCGTCATTTTTGAATACCTGAACCCGTGGGTCATCAGCGGCTATTTTCTGCTCGCCGCCTCGACGATCTGCGTGATCTTCGCCTTCAAGGGCGTCGATTTCAAGAACGGCCCCGTGATAGAATCGCTGGGCTTTCCGCTGGTGATGATCCTCGGCCGGATATTCTACGGTGAGAAGCTGACGAAAAACAAGCTTATCGGCATGGGTCTGATAATGCTCGGCGTCGTGATATATTATATATAAGAAACAGAGTGAAACAAATGAGCAAAGTATCCTTTGTCATCCCGTGCTACCGCTCGTCGAAGACGATTGGCGGCGTTGTGAACGAGATAGAGAGCACCATGGCGCAGCTGGCCTACGAGTATGAGATCATCCTCGTGAATGACTCCTCGCCGGACGATACCTTCGCTGTCATCTCCGCGCTCGCCGAAGCGGACGGGCACATCACCGCCGTCGACCTTGCAAAGAACTTCGGCCAGCATGCGGCGCTGATGTGCGGCATCAGGCACAGCAGCGGCGATATCCTCGTCTGTCTCGATGACGACGGCCAGACCCCGGCGGATGAGGCCGGCAAGCTCCTTGAGAAAATCGAAGCTGGCTATGACGTCGTCTATGCTTCTTATGACCATAAGCAGCATTCGGGCTTCCGCAACTTCGGCAGCCGCGTGAACGCGTGGATGACGGAGATAATGCTCGGCAAGCCCAAGGAACTGAGCCTCACGAGCTACTTTGCCGCGAAGCGCTTCATCGCCGATGAGATGCTCCGCTATGAAAACTGCTTCCCCTACGTCATGGGGCTCGTGCTGCGCAGCACGAAGAACATCTGCAACGTCCCCGTGAACCACCGCAGCCGTGAGCAGGGGCAGTCGGGCTATACTCTCGGCAAGCTTCTCTCCCTGTGGATGAACGGCTTTACCTCGTTTTCGATAAAGCCCCTGCGCATTGCGACCTATTTCGGCGCGCTCACTGCGTTTGCCGGCTTCATCTATGCGCTCATTATCGTCATCCGGCACTTTGCCGTCGGCATGGCGCCGCTCGGCTGGAGCTCCACTACGGCGCTGCTGCTCATTCTCGGCGGCGTGATCCTGCTGGTGCTCGGCCTTATCGGCGAATATATCGGGCGCATTTTCATGTGCGTCAACGCATCCCCTCAGTATGTAGAACGCAGCGTTGTGAAGCGCGATGAAACGCCCTGACGCGGCGGTCAAATTTCGTTTTATTAACAGTTTGTTCTTTTTCTCTTCCCTTGTTTCGACAATATTTTCTCTTCCTCGGTGTTAAGATTGTGCTAACGAGAACGGTGGACGTTCTTATTAAGCCACAGCCAGAGAAAGGGAAAGAAGATATGAAATTTGACATTGCAGCGGCGGAACGGGCGCTTGAGCTTGTTGCACAGAACAACGGCGTGACCGTAGAAGAAGTAAGAGAAGAGATTGCCGCGGCGATAAGCCTTGCCTCCGCACAGCCAGACGGCGACCACAGCGGCACTCCTCCCTCCCCGGAGAGTCTGATAGCATACGCAGCAGAAGAAACAGTAAACCGGATCATGCAGCTTGCATGATCCGGCTTTTTTATTCCTCAGCCCACACCTGGGCGCATTTTACGGCCTTGCGCCAGCCGCGCAGAAGCTCCGTGCGCTTCTCTTTTTCCATCGCTGGCACAAATACGCGGTCGATACCCTGATTCTGCTTCACGTCCTCAAGGCTCTCCCAGTAGCCGACGGCAAGTCCCGCAAGGTACGCTGCGCCCAGTGCCGTCGTCTCTATGCACTTCGGCCTGTATACGCTGCACCCGGCAATGTCCGCCTGAAACTGCATCAGGAAATTATTCGCGCACGCTCCGCCGTCCACCTTGAGCGCCGCGATCCCTATCCCGGAGTCGCGCTCCATGGCCTCGGTGATGTCCTGCGTCTGGTAGGCTATCGACTCAAGCGTTGCGCGCACGAGGTGCGCCCGGCTGAAGCCGCGCGTTATGCCGACGACCGTGCCCCGCGCGCGCTGGTTCCAGTATGGCGCGCCGAGTCCCGTAAACGCCGGGACGACGTAGGCCCCCGCCGTGTCCGGCACTTTCTCGGCGTACTGCTGCGTCTCCGCCGCGTCCGATACCACATTCAGCTCGTCGCGCAGCCACTGCACCGCAGCGCCGCCGACAAAAATGCTGCCCTCAAGGGCGTATTCCACATGGTCCCCGCAGCTTGCGGCGATAGTCGTGACAAGCCCGTTTCTGCTCTCGACTATCTCACTGCCGGTGTTCATCAGCAGGAAGCAGCCCGTACCGTATGTGTTCTTCATCTGCCCCGGCTCGAAGCAGCACTGCCCGAACAGCGCGCACTGCTGGTCGCCCGCCGCGCCCGCAATGGGTATCTCCCCGCCGTACAGCTCAAATTCGCTGCTGCCGTATATGCAGCTTGAGGGCTTCACCTCCGGGAGCATACATTCAGGGACGTCCAGCAGCCTGAGCAGCTCCTTGTCCCAGCACAGCTCGCGGATGTTATAGAGCATCGTGCGGCTGGCGTTGGTGTAGTCCGTCACGTGGACGCGCCCGCCCGTCAGCTTCCAGATGAGCCAAGTGTCTATCGTGCCGAACAGCAGCTCACCCGCCTCGGCGCGCGCCCTCGCTCCCGGAACGTTATCGAGCAGCCACTTGATCTTTGACCCGGAGAAGTACGCGTCCGGCTGCAGCCCGGTCTTATAGCGTATCGCCTCGGCGTGGCCGCCCTTTATAAGCCCGTCGATGATATCGGAGGTGCGGCGGCACTGCCAGACAATGGCGTTCGCGATTGGCTCGCCGGTGGCCTTGTCCCAGATAACGGTCGTCTCGCGCTGATTCGTGATGCCTATCGCCGCGATGTCTTTGGCTTCAATGCCCAGCTTTGCCATGGCCGCGCGGGACACCTCGAGCGTCGTGTTCCATATTTCCCCGGCGTCGTGCTCGACCCAGCCCGGCTGCGGGTATATCTGCCGGAACTCCTTCTGCACCGAGGCGCAGATATTGCCGCCCCGGTCGAACAGGATACATCTTGAGCTGGTCGTCCCCTGGTCGAGGGACATGATATATTTCATGATATCTCCTTACTAAAACATTTACTATGCCGCCGTTTTACTTGCGGCCAATGTACGTTCCTGCGTCCTTGAAAAACGCCCATATGATAAGTATCATCACGATCCCGATCGGAAACGCCGCAATTATGCTCACCGATTGCAGATTGGCCATTGAGCTTTCCGAGAAGACCAGCGCGATTGGCAGAATTATAAGCAGGATGCACCACATAAACTGGATCAGCTTATTGGGCGTTTCACCTTCGCCCAAACGGTGATAACTATATAGGGACGTTGTGAGTGCGATAGAGTCAAAGGACGTAGCATAGAACGCGATCATTGTGAAGAGCAGCACGCACAAAATAAGCTTGTAGCAGGGGAGCGTCTTGATTATGGTGATGATCATCACATACAGATCTCCGGTCTTCTCATACATGGATATAAAGTCATACTGCCCGGTAAGCTGCAGTCCCAAGGAATAATTTCCCAGCACAACAAAGCTGATAATAGTGGAGCCGACGCCAAACACATAGCCGCCTAGGATCGTTTGCCGGATAGTCCTTCCACGGGAGATGTTTCCGATAAAAAACGGTACGGCCACGCACCAGACCATCCAATATGCCCAGTAATACATTGTCCAGTTCTGCGGGAAATTGGTGGTCCGTAGGGGGTCGGTATATGTGGCGAGCGTCAGAAAGTTCTGTGTCATGCGTCCAAGCGCCGCGATACCCGTTTCGATAATATATATTCCCTCTCCGCCGAACAGCAGCACATAGGCAAGCAGTCCGAAAAACATTATGATGCATGCCTTTGCCAAAGCGCTGATGCCCTTGAAGCCGTGAAGGAGCGAATATGTATAGATAAAGCAGGTAACTATCAGTATCACTATTGTAACGGCCGTCCTGTTAAGGCTGATCCCAAACAGTTCGTTTATCACATTCGCCATCAGCGGCGTCGCGATGCTGAATGTGGTCGCCGTTCCCGCTAAAAGAGCAAACACTGCCAAGATGTCGATGATCTTTCCGGGAAGCCCATCGGTTTTCTTACCCAGCAGCGGGCGGCAGGCCTCGGAGTATTTCTGGCGGTCGCGCTTGCGCACATGAAGCATAAACCCAAAGGCCGCAGCCAAAACCAAATAAAAACCCCATGGAATAAAGCTCCAATGAAAGATTGGGTACACGCTCACCCAGTCCTGAAGGCTCCCCATCTCCGCGATATGCGGGTCGGTGGCGTATATCACCCATTCGGAAAATGAGTAGAACAGGATATCCGCCGCAAGGCCGCAGGTGAACATCATTGCTCCCCATGAGAAGAAGGAGTATTTCGGTTTTTCGTCCGGTTCGCCCAGCACTATGTTCCCGTACCGCGAAAACGCGATGTACAGAGACGCAATAAAAACGCCAAGACCAATAATAAGATAATACGCGCCGAATGTATCACCGAGGAAAAACCTGATACTGCTCAGGGCCCGGTTTGAATCAGCCGGAGCTATAAAAAACAGTACGCCGAGCGCAACTACTATTAATAAAGGAAGCAGCGTTATCAGCCAATCTATCTGCCGCTCTTTTTCTTTGCCTTTCAATGCTTCACCTTCCCAATTCTCTATGCCGTGTTCTTATTCTTGGGTTTGCTTGTTTAATAATAGGAAGCCGTTCTTTGCCAGCTCGTAAAACTTATGTACATATTCGTACTGCTGCTTTTCATACTCGTCGAACAGGACACCGGAATCCCGCTTTATTTCACACCACACTACCCACAGAAGTGCGCTGCATGCAATATACCCGTATATCTTTATTCTGTGCCGCTCATCGCAGTCCGGATAGTACATATCCGTTACCCTGTCGATCTCTTCCTTGTCATAGCCTGCGTATATGCAGAACATGGCAATATCCATATCGGGGTCTGCCTGCGCGGCATATTCCCAGTCTATAAGATGCACTTCCCCATCGCGGACCAAGAAATTATCGTATACAGGGTCCACATGACAAAGCACGGATCTGCGCGGCAGCCTGTTGATGATCCCTCTCAGTTCGTCGATCTCTTTGCGCCGTGCGCTATATTCCGGAACGAAATCCGAAATGTCATGCCTGCAGCTGCACTCATAGTGCTCAAGCATTTCAAACGGGTCAAATTCCTTTTCTGTCTTTATTTCTTTATCGTGCAGCGCCTTGAGATGCAGCATGCACCGGCGCACCTCTTCGGCGTCGGCAACATTACAGTTATGCACCCCGGCGATATACTCCGTTATCTTGAATCCCTCTACCGGATCAATGCAGACGATCTTATCCGTGATGTTCTCATCCGCCAGTTCTCTGTAAACGGCAGCTTCCTGAGTGCGGTCAAGAAGATACTCCGTCCCCTCGCCCGGCACACGGATAAGGTACTCTTTTCCTTCTGCTTTAAAGTAAAACAGTTTGTTCGTCATTCCCTTATTTATCACATAGAAAGACGATATTCCTTTCATGAAGCCGTTTTCTTCCAATAACCGGATGCATTGATCTATTTTACGATCAGGCACGCTGTCTTTCCTCAGTGTCTCCGTGATCTCTTCTCTGCAAATCATGTCAGCCATTTCCTCGTTTTACGGTTTAATGCACCGGGGGTGTCATAAGTGTTTACATATGACACCCCCAAAGCTTGATTCTTAACTCAGTTTTTAAAGCTTTGCTTTCTTTTCAAGGACCATTTTATAAAATTCTTCCGCTTCCCTGTGGCAAGTCTTAAGCAGCTCCAGCTCCCGTTCACTCGACAGCATGATCTCAAAGTCTGCCGGAAGATCCAGCGGCGCTTTTGCGACCATGGACGCAACATAGTCCCAATCGATAATGCCTCTGTCAAGCTTTCCGTCGACATTGGGGATCCAGTGGCGGTCATACTTCAGAATGTTGTAATCTGCTTCATTCGGATCCTCTGCATAAAGAAGATTGTCGGGAATGGATTCATTGTCCTGCAGATGCGTGGCGTAAAGCCTTGACAGATACTTCTCAAGGAAGTGATAGTGGTTTTCCCGGCACATCAGCGTCGCGTGTCCGGAGTCCCAGCAGAAGCCCAGAAATTCCTCGGGATATCTGTCGAACATCATGTCGAACTGCTCGTCCTGATATTTCTGCGGCGTGCAAATGAGGTTCTCCAGCGCGATCCTGACCCCGGCGGCCATCGCGTAGTCCTTTATCTCGTCGAAAGATTTCATCACCTGACGGTAATAAATGTTCTTTTCCTCCGGCTGCTCTTCAAAAAGCATGAACGGCAGCTGCATGTGCAGCACCATGACCGACGCGCCTATGTGTGTGCAGAGATCGATCCTGTTTTTCAGCAGGTCCACACCGGCAAGTCTTGCGTACTCGTTCTTGGACGTGTAGTCCTTGCGTATATCGGTAAAACGGTATCGGTTGTCATATATGGTCTTGCCGTTGACCGTCTTTGTGCGCACACCACCCTCGCTGGCATGTATGCTGTGAGCGCAGATATTGTATTCCCGCAGTATGTCACGAGCCTGAAACATCTCGCTCGGGCTGTACATATATTCTCCCTGCCAGTTCTGCATCCACTGAGTGTGGGTAAACCCACACTCAGCAAGATTGCGTATCTGGCGTTCAATATCTATCCAGCTGTGCAGATCGCTGTTATAGTCGGTCTCGCATGAGCTGAGCAGTTTTATTTCCGCCATGATCCTTTTCCTCCATTTGCTCAGGCATGTGCCTCGGCGCGTGCTTTCTCGTTCATCTTCATCAGCACAGTGCCGCATATGAAGCCGATAACGGACAGAACCGCCATCATAATGAAGCAGATATGATATCCTCTCAGCGGGGTCGCAGTGTTGACATACTTGTCGACTATGTTGCCGGACACGGTATACAGGAACACTTCGGGCGCATAGGTGCACAGTGATATGATGCCGGACGCAGTACCGGCAAGTCTCTTCGGGACGAGCACTTCATCGATAGTGGAGAAATACATTGCCTTGATGGAGTACAGGAACAGACCGTATACAACAAAGTTGCAGATAACGAGAGGTACTCCCGCGCCATGGGTCGGAATAAGGACATAGAGTGACGCGAATATAGCCATGCCGACAAAAGCCCACTTGATAAGCTTGATGCGGCTGCCTATCTTATCCGCGATGAAGCCGGCAACAAACGCGCCAAGCATCATCATCACGTAGGTACGGATAACGCTCAGGTTGCCGACGACGGTATCGCTGAGCCCAAACGCGTTGGAGAGATAGCCGGTGATATAGCCGTGGAAGATCAGCGCAGAATAGTTGCATATGCCGAGCGCTCCGCAAAGCCATACTCGAGGCATTTTGGCAACTTCTATAAAATCTTTCTTATTGAGCGGCTTTACCGAGCCTGCCTCCGTTGCGACGGGCTTGTCGTTTTCAAGAAAAATTACCGCAAGCACACCCGCAACAGCCATCAGAATACTGTAATAAAGGATCGCATTTTTCATGCCGCCGATGGCGTCGGATGCAATGCCAAACACCGCTACCGAACCGAACGCGACCAGAGTTCCGATAAGACCGCGGCCGCCTTCGAGCAGGCCGAACAGACGTCCCTGTTCTTCCTCTGTGCCGAGTCTGTTTATGGATTTTACCATTGCCGCCCAAAAGGTGAACACCGTCGTAATGGCAAACACCGCATGGATCACGACGAGCCATATAAAGCTCGGCAGAGTCCAATACCAGAATCCCGCAAGTGCGGTGCCGAAGCAGGAAATGACTATCAGCGTCTTGCAGCTGAACTTATCTGCAAGAACACCGCCTGGGAAATAGCAGATGAAGTTTACGATACCATAGGCCGACATGATCAGACCCAGCTGTGTGTATGTCGCTCCTGTCGCCTGGGACAGGGGCTCCATATAAGTCTCGCGAAGATAGGGCAGCTTGGTAATAATTCCGCCCGCCAATGCGACTATAAATAGTGTCAGATATTTTTTGAAATTTGCTTTCTTGGTATTTGCCACTTTCTCTTCCTCCTCAAATTATGTTTTTATTGGTTTTGACGATAATTGTCCCTAATCACCGCCGTTCTTGATTCTAAAATATCAGAATTACACAAAAAAGCAAGGTACAAACTTAC
>CEAZ01016209.1_pt1 | contig 25078 bp, 17 predicted proteins | sample 557361 | NCBI WGS metagenome assembly CEAZ01 (sample SAMEA3182074, study PRJEB8094) | gut metagenome | biome: human; feature: gut; material: Stool; isolation source: human stools | place: Canada | collected 2012-02-22 | reverse complement strand
TCAACAGCATTTCCATGAGCGTGTCGGCACGAATGAAGCAGTATGGCATCCTGCGTGCCATCGGGATGGATGATGCACAGCTGAAACGCATGATCTCTGCCGAAGCTGGCACCTATGCGGTGTCCGGTCTTGTGGTGGGCATTGCGCTGGGTCTTGTGCTGAATCGGAAGCTGTATATCCTGCTCATCACCCATTATTTCGGTGCAGCGTGGCAGGTGCCGTGGGGCTGTCTTGCCGTGATTGTCGTAGTCGTGCTGGCGGCTGTGGTGCTGGCAGTATATAACCCGGTCAGGCGAATCCTCATGCAGCCCATTACTGCAACCATCAGTGAATTATAAGCCAGAACAACAGATGCCCACCAGCTTATGGCGAAAACCATAGGTCGGTGGGTATCTGATTTACGAAAAGAATGAAATGCTGTTCGCTGATTTTCCCAATGCAAACCGTTGTAAAATATGGTATTTGTCATATGCTCACATCCTTTCTTGATTTTTCCTGTTGCCTTGTGTACCCCATTTGAATACACTTTCCGGGGGAGAAAAAAGAGCCCGGAGAACCTTACCGATTTGGTAAGGCCCTCCGGGCTTTTTTATAGTTTCTCTGCTCTATCCGGGCGTAAGGGTACACTTTTCCCGCAAATTTTGATGTGAATTCAATAAAAATCAAATACTGCGCGTAATATCGTCAATCATGCGGTGATCTAAGGCAACGCCGCACAATTCCCGCCTTACGGCTTAAGCACCGCTTCGGCGGCTGCGGCACCTCGCTCGCCGTATCGGCACTTAGAATTATGCGGTATTGCCCCAAATAATAAAAGAAACCGCGCACATCAAATATCACTGATTGGTTTTCAACTTGTTCTGAAAAAACTTCGTGTTATACAGTTTCAGTGCTGCGGGAACATCCAACTGATTTTTGCAGAATCCCAGCGTCTTTTCACAGTTGTGCCCCATATCTGCAATCAGCAACAATCCGGAAACAAAGGCGGCCATATCACTGTTAAGGAACAGCAGCGGATTGGCCATCTCCTGTGGGGTGGCAAGGCGTCCTGCGCCGCCGTTTTCTTTGACAAGATTATCCTGCCCGCCGGCCATTTTCTCAAATTCTTTTTTCATGCCGGTGTCGGTGGAACCCGGCAGCAATGCATTCACACGGATCCCGCGCTTTCCAAGCTCCACGGCTTTCAGCGAGGTATAGTAGTTCATGGCACGCTTGGAGAGGGTGTAGGCCATAACACCCACGCCATCCTTAGGAGAAACTGATTTCATAAACGCAACCATTTCATCCCACGTCTTGCAGTCCATAACTTTCACATACTCTTTGCGCCATTTTTCCCACATCAGACCACCACAGCTTGTCACATAGGCAATGCTGCCGCCGGATGGAATGCGTTTTTCCAAATAGGTATCGGTCATGTACTTGTTTGCTATAAAATTCACTGTGAACGTCAGCCAGTAACTTGTCCGCGCCCCGGACAGACCCGCCACACCGAAGAATCGGTCAATCACCTGCGGCAAAACGCCAAAGGCCGCATCAATGCTTCCTTTATCGGACAAGTCTGTTTCAACAAAGGCTGACAAGCCCTCTATATCTGCTTTATTGCGATCCAGTGCGTATACCTGTGCGCCCAGTGCCACCAGTTTTTCACACAGTGCTTTGCCGATGCCGCTGGCGGCACCCGTTACAACGCAGACCTTATTTTGATAATCTTCCAGCATGGATTTGTTCCTTTCTCAATGAAACTTCGCGGCGGCCAACGACAGTGTTCCATAGCCCTTCATGCGGAAATAAATGGCACTGATTCCATCAGGGATTGCCAGTTCCGTTGTCTGCCATCTCCACTCGTTCCCTCTTGCCGCTGAAACCGTGCCAATCGGCTCACTATCCGCAGTGAGGAGTACGTCAAAGCCGCCATAATAGCACATACCACGTGTCTTGACCGATACTTTCGTGACATTCTGAAAATTCAGATATTTGAATCCAACTACCGTACCGGGAGTTAAATTGCAGATATATGCTTCCGGTTTACTTTCACTTTCCGGCATGACATCCGCGCCGTCCTGCGTGATGTACGGGAACGGGTTCTGCCCGGCCTCGGCATTGACCTGCGGCGGCTGCGTCATATACAGGTTACAGGCGGCATAGGCGGGCAGTTCACGCAATTCGACAGCCGGCAAGGGAGCGCCGTTCGGTCCGCTTGTTGTGATTTCCACCTGCGGGATACGCCCGTCCGGCAAAATTTCAATCGGTTCCACCATGCCTTGACGGCAGAACATACTGCTGTTCGTGTGGCGATGGTAGAACACATACCAGCGCCCATTTATCTGCTCGATACTGCCGTGGTTGTTGCCCGTAAAATACCGTGCCGTATCACACAAGCCTAAATCGGCATTATCTACCAGCGTGCCGCCATAAACAAAGCCGCGGCAGGGGCTGTCACTGACAGCGTAGCACAGTTCATGGCTCAACTCGGACGAGTAGATAAAATAGTACGTATCCCCCACTTTGCGGATGCTGCTTGCCTCGAAAAATGCGTGTCCCTCAAAGCCCGTTCCTTTTGCAGTCTGGGCACCGGGTACAACAGCCGGATATGTTTGCTCAACAGTCAGCATATCGGACGCAAGGCGATAACAGAGCGCCCCTGTGCGACCCGGCATCATCGGCGGGCAGAAGCCGCTGTATAGCCATGTGGTTTCCCCCTCGGTCAGCACACCGGGGTCAAATTGCTGCTCATCACCGGGGCGTGCGCCCAAAGTCGTGCCATCCGGGTAATGAACATCCCCGTAATAGGTATATTTCCCTGCGGGGGTATCACAGACAGCCACCGAGATGGCAGAGGTTTCGTTCAGCGCATAATAGAGATAGTAGCGTCCATCCGGACCGCAGGTCACATCGGGGGCGTACAGGCACTGGCGGCCATCCTCGTTATGGGCAGCTTCGGCGCGGGTGTAGATGATGCCCTCGTACTGCCAATCCGTCAAGTCATCCACCGGGGCTGACCAGCATACATAGTCGTTCTGGCAAAAAGCATAGCCGGCAAAGCGGTCATGGCTGCCGTAGATATAGACACGTTTGCCAAACACATGCGGTTCACCGTCCGGCACATACTCCCAGCTTGGGAGATACGGGTTCATTCCGTGATTTTTCATAATTTTCTCCTTATTCAGCGCTCAAATGCAGGATTGCCGGAGCGCAGCCGTCGGCGGTAAAGGTCACAGTCACAGGTCCGGTCTTTTCCGTGCTGCGAAGGACAGCCTGTAAATGACCCTGCCAGCTCTTATGGTGGTGTTGGTCGTAATGCTCAGCATTTTTATAGGCGGCGCTGCCGTAGCCTTGCAAAGATGCCGCACCGACCACCTCGATTTTCACATCATAGTCGGGCAGCAGTTTGACGGTGCCGTTTTTATCTGTTACATAAACATCCGCAAAGCAGAAATCCTGTCCGCCCGCGCGCAAAATGTTCTTATCGGTCTTGACGGTCAGCACGGTTTCGGCATCGGCTGTGTGCACCGAAGTGCGGTAGATTTCCTGTCCGTCCGCATCATAGCCAACACCCACGAGTTCACCCGGTTCATAAATGCAGGGAATCTTGGCAAAGTAGTCTTTCACCTGTGCCTTGCCCGCGCTCTTGCCGTTGATAAAAATTTCCACACTGTCGGCATCCGTGTAGGCATCTACAAAAGTCCGTTTTCCCTCATATCCTTCATAAGTCCAGCCGTCTACCGTATCGGTCCAGCGGTAACTTGTGGCAATAGGGGGCTTTCCGTTATGAACAGGTGGCTGGCTGGCAAGGTACAGCGCGTGTACAGGCTTGTCTAAAAAGCCGCCCCAAATAAACTCATAACGATGCAGCGACGGCTCTGCCTGCCCTGTCAAATCCAGCACGCCGCCGTGGTTTGTGACCCACGGGTAGCTTTTGTGTTCCTCGTTTTCCTCATAGTGCAGGTCGCAGCAGTTGATTTCACCCAAGTGAGATTGCAATGTCCAGACAAAATCGCCGATCAAGTAGGGGTGTGTCTTGGCAAACTTCATCGTATCCGGCAGCATGGTATGGCGGGTTTCGGTACCCAGCAGTACACGTTCCGGGTGGAGTTTGTGCAATACCTCATACCGATCCTCATAGTAGTTATACCCGGCAATATCCAAATAAGGGTAAAGGTTTTTTGTGGCATCTTCATCCATGCGGATGTAGGTTTCCGGGTAAACCTGCCCTTTCTCGTTGTCAGGCAGATTGTTGACTGCGCTGCGGAAGATGGACGCATAGTGCATCCAATCCGCCTTTTGCCGTTCTGGGTCATCGCGCATCCATTCGTCCTCATCGGTTGTCAGATAAGGCGTACCGTCCAGATATTCCCGCAGCCAATGTACGCTGGGGCATAAAGTGGTCGGACGGGTCGCATCCAGCGCATGGATGGCATCTACAATTTCCTTGCCGACGCGCACGCCCTTTACACCGCCAGCCTCCGGGATCTCGTTGCCGATGGAGTAAATCACCACACTGGGATGATTGTAGGCATCCTGCACCATTGCGGCTGTATCGGCCTTAAAGTCCTGCATAAAATATCGGTTATAAGGGGAATTGGGGGACTTCATACGATACCAATAGTCAAACGCCTCGTCCATCACATAAAGACCCACTTCATCGCAGGCTTTCATCAGACTGCGGCTCATCGGGTGGTGGGCGCTGCGGATTGCGTTGAACCCGGCCTTTTTGATATTGCGGGCGCGGTGCAGTTCGGTGGCATCATTGTTGATAACGCCGATAACGCCCATATCATTATGGATGCAGCCACCGCGCAAAAATGTCGGTTCCCCATTGATAAGCAATCCACGTGCGGGGTCAATTTCAATTACACGCAGACCAAACGATTCCGTGACCGTGTCAACTGCTTTTCCGCCGCTGTACAGGGTGACTTCGGCAAGATACAGATTCGGATGTTCGGCGTTCCAGAGCTTTGCGTCCGGAATTTCCAGTTCGACCACAGCACGTCCGTCTGCAACAGCCGCTTTGGCGCAAACTACTTCCTTCCCGTTTTTCTCGGCGATTCGCACCTCGGCACAGTCACCGCCGTGGGTCATTACCTCGACCCGCACGCAAGCGGGTGCGACAGACAACGTTGTGACACGCACGCCGTATCGCTCCATATAGGCGTCCTCACCCACCAGCAGATGCACCGGGCGGTAAATGCCGCCGCCCGTGTACCAACGATTATGACCGTCCTGCGGCACATGGGCGGTGACTTCAATTGTATTGTCGCCTTCGCGCAGAAGTCCATCCAGTTCCACCGTAAATGGCGTGTACCCGTAAGCTTTTTCGGCGGCGGGGCGGTCATTCACGGTCACCGTCGTCATGCAGTATACACCCTCAAATTCCAGTACAAGGTGCTTATTTATAAGTTCCGACGTGATGTGCAGGGTCTTTGTATAGGTATAATCGTTGCCGCGCCAGCCTGCCAGCAGAAACCATGTAAACCCCGGCTCGGTATTGCGCGGGGTGTTGAGCATGGCGTCATGCGGCAGGGTCACATCAAAATCGCGGCCATCGGGGCAGCTGAAATGCCAGCCGGTGTTAAAATCCAATCTTTGCATTGTCAATTTACCTTTACATGATTTTTGTGTCAGCTACAAAGCTGCGATTTTTGCCATCGGGATAAGCATCTCCCACAATCATGAACTCCGCTTTCCCGCGAATATCCTCAGAGGATGCCCCGACCATCAGCTCGACTTTTCCGTGTTCAACTTTCCAACGCATATCGGCATCCAGAAAAGCCAGTTGGCTCATTGGCAGGGAAAGACAGACCGTTTTTTCTTCACCCGGCTGCAGATTCACTTTGGCAAACCCCACCAGTTCTTTAACGGGACGCACCATGCTTGCCGCCATATCATGCACATAAAACTGCACGATTTCTGTGCCGGCTTTATTTCCTGCGTTGCGCACATGCAGCCGCCCTTTCAGTACACCGTCTGCCTGAATAGCGTCTTTTTCCAACCGCAATGTATCGTACTCGTATTTTGTATAACTCAGTCCATGACCAAAGCAGTAGCGTGGCGTGTGCGCTCCATCGATATAGGCGTTTTTCGGCGTGCCTCCTGTCATACTGTAACAGGTATTTGTCGGGTGGTTGTAGTACACAGGGATCTGCCCTTCATGGCGTGCCACTGTACAGGGCAGCTTGCCGCAGGGATTCGCCTTTCCGGTCAGCAGCGCGGCAATGGCCTCACCGCCCTGCGCACCGGGAGCCCATGCCTCCAGTATCGCGTTGCATACGCGGTCTGCCGTATCGCTGCTGATGGGGTGACCGTCAAAGTGAACGCCGACAACCGGCTTGTGCAGCGATTCCAATTTTTCTAAAAAGCGTTCCTGACAAACCGGCAGTCCAATGTGCATGGCATCAATACCCTCGCCCGTTGTGCAGGACGCATTCCAGCCATAATGACCGCCCAAAGTGCAAATCACCAAATCGGCATCTTTTGCGATCTGCAGTGCCGCATCATAACCGCTTTCCTCATTGCCGGCATAGGGGTATCCCTGTGCATACAGAAACTCTGTATGCGGGGCAGCAAGGCGCAATGCCCCCAGCATACTATACGCATCGGGATAGCAGCGCCGTGCCAGCGGCTCGACACCGGGGGTTTCCATAACGACTTCGCTTCCCGGATATGTCTTTTGCACCGCATTTTCTGCAGCCGGAGAATCCGCATCGGCCTGGATGCCGGCCATGCTCATCTTAACGCCCAGCGTATTTTCTTTCATGGCCAGTGCTGAATATCCGCCGAATAAGGCACGAACACTGTCAGCGTGCCAGCCGATAACAGCCACCTTTTTTACGCTCTTTGCCAGTGGCAAGACACCGTCGTTTTTCAGCAGGATCATTGACTCCTGCGCGATTTTGCGGTTCAGCGCCGTATCTGCGGGAGTGATTTCCGCCTGTACATTTTCAGCGGGGAAGGGGTTTTCAAACAGACCCAAACGGAATTTCATCGTCAGAATACGCAGCACCGCTTCGTCCAGCAGCGATTCCTGCACAACACCGCTGCGAATGTTTTCTTTCAGTTCATCGTTATAAGCCGCAATGGTCGGAAGCTCTTGATCCATACCCGCTTCCAGCGCAAGGCGTCCTGCATCGGCAGGACTCTCAGCCAGATGATAAGTCGATTCCAGCTGTTCCACAGCACTGTAATCCGACACAGTTACACCGTTAAAGCCCATCTCACTGCGCAGCAGATCACGCAGAATTGCCTTACTGCCTGCCGGGACCTGCCCATCAATGGCAGCATAGGAGTTCATTACGCTGTCAAGTTTTCCATCTGTAATGGCTGCCTGAAACGGCTTGGCATAAACTTCACGCAGTTCACGCGGGGAAACGACTGCCTGTGCCGTATGGATTCCACCCTGTCCTGCCATAAACCCAAGAAAATGTTTGCTGCAGGCACTCATACGATGTTTATCCTGTAAGCCTTTCACATAGGCTGTCCCCATCGCAGCGGCAAGGGTCGGATCCTCACCGTAGGTTTCTCCCATACGACCAAAGCGCGGGTCACGGCAGATATCGAACACAGGAGCCAGCGCATGACTGATTCCCATAGCGCGTCCCTGTCGGGCAATGCAGGCTGCCATTTTCTGCTGCTGCTCCGGGTCCCATGTGGAAGCCTGCCCCAGCCCGCAGGGAAAAGAAGTCGCCGCTGTCACCATCACACCCGTTAATGTCTCGATATGGAAAATTGCGGGGATATGATGTTTGCCGGACTCCATGATTTGTTTCTGCAGCCTTGTAATAAGTCCCGCTACGCTGCCCACATCGTCCAGCATAGTCGCAATCAAAATGCAAACCTGACCGACACCGTAGGGGTTCTGCTTCTCCACCGATTTGCCAAGGAAAGAATCAATGGCATTGTAGCATTGAATCTGCCCAAATTTTTCATCCAAATTCATCCGTGCCAGCAGGTCACTTGCACGTTCTTCCGGGGAAAGACTGCTATCTTGGTATTTCTGCATCATCGTATTTCCTTTACTCGTAATCTTCCAGTTTCCAGCTGTCCCGCCATTCAATCTTCACAGTATCGCCGTCAAAAAGGATGGGAAGCCAAACGTAGTCGGCATTGCGCGTATCCTCTTGCGGCAAATTGGCAAGCAGCGCCCAATCCGCAGGCGTTTTCTCCACGTCCGGATCAAAGAGTCTGTCGTAAAGCGGACCATAATGCGTGTAGTCGTAATCCGGTGCATTCGGCATCCAGCGGTCGGCACAGGCAATGTACAAGTCCTTTTTGTTCGGAACCTTGAATACCGACGAAATCTGGCTGTGAAAGCTCGTTTTTGTCTTGTCACCAATATGCGGGTCACCCTGTACCGTATAAGGACCGTGCCATGTATCAGCCATGGCTGCCTCTGACGGATTCGGGAAATACCCGGTTGTGCCGGAAGTCAACAAATAGTGTTTTCCATGCCGTATAAAATGCGCCGTAGCCTCCCGCACATGGGGCGGTCCTTTGTGGGGAAAATGCGTGGAGTAATAGCCGGTCACATCGGTGTAATCCTCCGTCAAATCGGCGATGATCGTCTCAGAATGTACGCGTTCAAAGAAATAATACGCTTTTCCGTCCGGTGCTACAGCCAAGTCAAAGTCACCCGCACTCATACCAAGTGGGCGCAGTTTTTCCCTCACAATGGTATATGGACCAAAGAAGGAGTCTGCCGTAAGCACTGTTTCGGTCTGCGTCTGGTCTTTCTCCATAATTTTCAGCCAACAGACATATTTTTTGGTCCGTGCATTATAAATGATGTGCGGACGATCCATCATAGAAGTGGGGTGCAGCGAACTGTTCGGGTCATCCGTCACGGGCGGGATGAGCAGACCTCGATCCTCCCAGTTATACAAATCTGTAGATGCGTAATAACGAACGCCCCAGTGCCAGATGCCCGCAGCCTTGTCCGTTTTTTCCTTGTTTTCGCCGTACCAGTAGTACACACCATCGAGATAAATCAGTGAGCCGCCATGTGCTTGAATGCGGTTCCCATTTGTATCCAGCCACACTTGACCGGGATAAAATGCATCGTACATTACTCATATTCCCTTCTAAAAAGCGGGCAGAGAAGATTCCCTGCCCGCAAAAATAGTGTATTATTCGGCGGCTGCTTCCGTGGTCGCAGCGGCACGAGCCTCAAGATCCTGTTTGATTTGGGGCATCTGCTTATCTACGGTGTAGAAGCGCAGAATCGCAGCAACAACAAGCATGAGAGCCAGCGGAGCAACGGATGCAAGTACACGAATCATCATAATGGCAGAATCGACCTGCACATCCGCACCACCGACATAGCCGGAAGCGCTCATCAAAACGCCCATCAGGAAGCCACCAAATGCACTGCCAATCTTGCCGGCAAGACCGGTCAAGCTGCCCATCGTGCCTTCCATACGCTTAAGGCCTTTCCATTCGTTGTAGTCAGCTACATCGGCAATAAACATATTGAACATCATATTCAGCGGCACGGCACCGGCAGAAACGAGCAGAGCCGCCACAATAAAGAATACCATGTTGCCGCCTGCAAAGAACGTTGCAAGGTAGCCGATGCAGCCTACCAAAATACCGATGACAGACATACCAGCCATACCAAATTTTTTGCGCAGTACGGGCAGGGCAAAAGCCAGCGGCAATACCAGAATCGTGGTCACCGAGGCAACGCCCATCATTCCAAGGTTTCCGATGATGTACTGCCAGTAGTAAGTGCCGACACCCAAGCCCGTGGCAATGTTCTGTACAAAACGAACCATGCAGATAATAAGAACCGGGCGGCTTTCCTTCAGCAGAGGCAGCAGGTCTTTAAGATGTGTCTGTTCGCCATTTTTCTCAGAGACGGGGGTGAATTTTTCAGGAATGGTAAGGATGCGCAGCATACCGATTGCGGTCAACGGGATAGCGATCATACCGACCAGACGGCTCCAGCCGACGGCATCGGTTCCGACCTTTGCCATTGCCGTGGGGAACAGGACATTAAATACCATGGCACCGGCCATCGTAAAAATACTGCCGTAACCAACGATTTTAGACTGCTGTTCCTTGTTTTCAAAGGCGCGAACCATGTACACAACATTGTTGGCGTTCAGGAACGTAACGCAGATGGAGTTCATAAAGGTGTACATGCAGAAGATCCAGACGCACTTGGCCGCGGTAGCAAAGCTCGTCGGGCAGCTGAACAGCAGCCATGTGGACAGCCACAGGAACAGCATAAAAATCTCATACGGGCGACCCTTGCCCCAGCGGGTTTGCGTGCGGTCGACAATAAAGCCCGCAACTACATCGGTAAAGCTGTCAAAAATTTTGCTGACCATGAACAGTGTGCCCACCAGAGCAGGGGCAAGCTGCAGTACATCGGTACAATAGAACGTGGCATAGCCAAGCATCAGTGTGGACAATGCTACAGAACAGGAACTGGAGTTCCACAAAAGCAGCTTGCCCAAACCGACTTTTTCGGCCTTGCGCTGCTGCTTGCGCGCCAGCTTTTCTTCTTTTGTCATAATGATTTCTCCTTCAACTTGTGTGGTAGAAGCTTACCATGTCAATCGATTGTGGTCTTATTGTATCAGAGGATTCGTCATCTTAACAGGCAAAAATTGGCGTAAGAGAAATATATTTGGCTTCGTTTGCCGGAAAACGCCAATTATCTTCTGCAAACGCTAAATAGCTATTTCTAATGTGGCTGCGTTCTGCTATAATACCAGTAGTAGAAATGCAAAAGGAGGTCTCGCAGTGGACCATGTCTTCACTATCGCCGAAGAACGGCTCAATTTGTTTGCCCGCATGGCGAACAGCGCTTGCGGACTGAGCTTATGGTGCTTTGGGATGAAAAAACAGCTGTACACCTGCACCTGCCCGGCTGAGAAGGAGTTCCGTTTATTTCTGGATTTAGGGCAGTGCCTCGACTATGCTATTGCTCATGGTCCCGAAAGCCATGCGCCCATTTTGATGAGCGACCCTATCGGTATGCTTTGGGTCGCTGAGTGCGTATTGCACGGCGATGATGCCGGCTATCTGGTAATATTGGGACCCGTGTTTGATGCCGCAGCTTCTTGGCAGACTCTTCAAAATTGCTTGCGCGGTATGAATCTGTCGGTGTCCTTGACCGCAACCATTATGGAAAAATTGGAACAGGTTCCGATTTTGCCTTTATCTACGCTGCATCAATATATCAAAATGCTGCATTGGGTTCTCTATGAGGAAACTCTGGATGTAGGGAGTATCCGTCTGCAAAATCGAAGCAACATAATTCCCGATAAGGAAGAGTCCCCCTACCCTTGGGATCCGGACCGTGCCCGCGTGGTGGAAGCACAAATCATGCAGCGAATCCGCGAGGGAGACATTTACTATCCGGATAATCGTAAAGGCATGGAACGTTTTGCTGATAAAGATGCCTATAATTTGGGCAATCCCCTGAGGGAAAACAAAGATACCGCGATTATTTTCACGGCGCTTTGTGCCCGTGCTGCCATGGATGGCGGGCTTTCCCCCCGCATTGCAAAACAGTTGGAGGTGCAGTACATCCGTGCTATTGAACAATGTACCGACGTAGGGCTGATTGAAGTCAACAGCGCAATGGTATCGGACTTCGTTCACCGCGTCCATGACTGCCGCATGAATCCGGCTCTATCCGATGCTGTTCAGGAGATTTGTGCCTATGTGCATAGCCATCTGACCGATGACATTTTGCTGGATGACATAGCCGCTGCGGTGGGTTACACTTCCTACTATCTGACAAAGAAATTTTACCGCGAGACGGGACAGCGGATGACAGATTACATCAATCACGCCAAAATACAATACGCCTGTGTTCAATTAACAGGAACAGACAAAACGCTGCAGCAAATCAGTGAGGAACTGCATTACAGTTCCCGCAGCTATTTTACCGCCGTATTCCGCAAGGTAATAGGATGCAGCCCCACGGAGTACCGCAATAACGGAGGAAACAAACCATGACCTTGACCAGCCATACAGATTTTGCCTCTTTTCTGGAGGCGGTACAGCAATGCCGTGGGGAGGTACTGTTTTGTACCCGGGAAGGCGACAAGCTGAATCTGAAATCCACCCTGTCCAAATATCTGTTCGCCGCGTTAGCCGGGAATGAGGAACTGCTGAGAAAGGGAAAAATCGTCTGCCAGTTTCCGCAGGACGAGGAAAAATTGACACACATCCTTTCCGCCTCGATGTAAAAGCAAACAGAGAATAAATGCAGCACCGCACAATTCCCGCCTTACGGCTCAAGCAGCGCTTCGGCGCTTAGAATTATGCAGTATTGCCAAAAAAATGGCGTTTGCGTATTTTGTTTGGCTTTTTTACCAAAGAAAGTCGAATTAGTATACGTAAACGCCATTTATTTTGTTTTCTGCGCGGAAGCAGCACTTTATACTGTAGGGTATACAATACAGAAAGATGGGTGCTTCCTATGAATCTCTATGCCCTTTCCGTGAATCATCGTGCGAACCCTCTCGGCATCAACTCTGACGAGCAGCCCTATTTTGGTTGGAAACTGAAAAGTGAAAAGCCGAACACAATGCAAGCCGCATATCGCTTACGGATCTATGCAGACGATACGGTTTGCTTCGACAGTGGGCGGGTGGAAACAGCATGCAACGCTTTTGTTTGCGGTCCCGATCTTCTGCAACCGCAAACATTCTACCGCTGGGCAGTGACTGTATGGGATAATCATGGCGAAAACACCACCGCCGAAAGCAGCTTTGAAACCTCGCTGTCTTCCAAGGAATGGAAAGCCGATTGGATGCGCACACCCCGCGCCTATGTGCAGCGCAAAAAAGGGTTCGGCACACAGCCGCCGGCCACGCTGTTTCGTCGCGCGTTTACTCTTAGCGCTGCACCCCGCCGTGCGCGGCTATATGCCACCTGCCTTGGAGTTTACCGCCTGACCGTAAACGGAAAACGCCCCGATATGCGGGAGTTTGCCCCGGAACACACATCTTACAAGGGTTTGTTGTGCTTTCAGACTTACGATTTAACGGCACTTTTGCATATCGGCGAAAATGTACTGGGCATGGAAGTCGGCGACGGCTGGTATTGCTGCCCGCAGACGCAGCCGCCCATCGATGGCTTGCAGCCCGACCATACGGTGTTGTTCCAACTTGAAATTGAAAATGCCGATGGCACACACACCCGTATTTGCTCCGACGAAGGCGTGCTGACACACGAGAGCGCTGTGCGTGCCTCGGATATTTTTGATGGAGAACTCTATGACGCGCGTCTGGCTTTGCCCGGCTGGGATATGCCCGGTTTTACTGCTGCTGACTGGCTGCCCGCTGTCAAAGATACAAAGCAGAGCGATTCTGTTTTATACCCGCAGTTTGACGACCCGGTGATCTGCGTAAAAGAATTGCCCGCACAGTGTGTTTATACCAGCCCCAAGGGCGAGACGATCGTAGATTTTGGACAGGTCGTCGCAGGTCGCGCCCGTGTGACTGTGGATTTGCCGACAGGTGCAGCAGTGACGTTAGAACATTTTGAAGCAGTTGACGCAAAGGGAAACTATTTCAACAACATCGACAGTGCAATGGGCGTAACCGAGCAAAAAGACGTGTTCATTTCCGATGGTACACCGCAAACATTTGAGGCGCGGTTCACTTTTCACGGATTCCGTTATCTGCGTGTCAGCGGGGTGGAAAATCCGATTGCCGAGCAATTTGTGGCTGTCGTTCTTTCTACCGAAAAAACAAATGCTGGAACCTTTGAATGTTCCAATGCAGATTTAAACCGCTTATACCAAAACACTCGCTGGAGCCAGTGTGCGAATATGCTGTCCATTCCCACCGACTGTCCCCAACGCGAAAAGGCGGGATGGACCGGCGATATCTCATTGTATGCCAAAACCGCCTTGCTGAATGAGGATGTCACGCCGTTTCTGACCCAGTGGCTGCAATCCCTGTGTGTGGACCAGCGCGAAAACGGCTCGATTCCCTTTACGGTTCCGGATGTGTCTATCTACCACTATGCCGGCATTCAGATGGGGGAGCAAACCGGATGCGGCGGTCCCGTGTGCAGTGCCGGTTGGGGTGATGCTGCCGTGACGGTGCCGATGGCCATGTACGAAGTCACCGGCAATATCCGCATCCTTGAAAAGCAGTATGACAGCATGAAGGGCTGGTGCGACTATGTTATCAGCCGTGCCCGTATTCACGCACCGAACAGCACCCTGCCCGATGAAGTGGAAGAACATCTGTGGGACACCGGATTCCAGTTTGGTGAGTGGCTGGTGCCCAGCCTTGCCGGAGCACCTCAAGAGCAGTTATTCGCCACAATGGCTATAACTTCTGCCTATACAACGCCGATTTTCGGCTGGCTGGTCGTCCACAAAATGGCACAGGCTGCCGCCGTTTTAGGGCGCGAAGAGGATGCTGTTCGGTATCAGGAAGAAGCCGACAAGATGAAACGCGCGATCCGGGCAGCACTTATTACGGCTGACGGTGTTTTAAGGTATGAACGGCAGGGTGCTTATGTGCTGATGTTGGTCTTTGGGCTTGTGCCGGATGCATGGGTGGACAAATTCGGTACAAAACTGGCAGAAATCATTCACGCAAACGGCGACCGCCTTGACACAGGATTTTTGCCCACGCCCTATTTGCTGGATGCGCTCTGCATCGGCGGGCAGCGCGAACTCGCCTATACGCTTTTGTACCAGACAGAGTCTCCGTCGTGGCTGGCACAGGTAAAGCGCGGTGCCACTACAATTTGGGAAAGCTGGGAGATGTATCAGCCCGATGGAACGCCTAAAAAAGAGAGCTTCAACCATTATACCTACGGCACGGTAGACGATTGGATTTTCCGCACCATCGGCGGCGTAGACCAAGAGGATACAGGCTATCGGCGGCTTATGATTCATCCTCAGCCGGACAAAAGCTTGACGTGGGCCAAGCGCAGCTTTGAAACGGAGAATGGAACCGTATATGCGTCTTGGAAACGTGAAGGCGGACAATTCATCTTAACCGCCGACATTCCCTGTAATACCACCGCCAGAATCATTTTGCCGGATGGCACACAGCATACGGTCGGCAGCGGTCACTATACATTTAATTGTTAAGGCAACACCGTACAGTCACTTTGCGCTGGGTAACCACGGTGCACCCGCCCTGCGCGTGACGCCGGAGGTGCCTGACGACCTGCACAGTGCCACCGTCACGGTGGAAGCCGCCTGCGAGAACACCCCCGACGGCACCGAGGTTCTGTTTGCCATCGAGGGTGTCGAGGAACAGACCGCCGCCGTGCAGGGCGGTAAGGCTGTGCCGCCCGCCATGATCCAACAGCTGAACGCCGCATTGAATAAAATCAAGAAAGAGGGATGAGCCATGAAGAAGGTTACGCTTTCACTTGATAGCTCATTGAAAGAGATTTTTACCTATGAAGAAAGCCGCGCAGTGTTTGACAAATTCCTGCCCGGTATGCGCACGATGGCAGAAAACCAGCCCGCAACGCTGGGCTTCTCCGTTCGTAAAATCATACAATTTTCGGGCGGAGCTATCCCCGACGAAGCTGCCGACGCGCTGGACGCAGCCCTGTGTGCGCTCGAACTGTACAGTGCCGAGCCGGAAATGTCCGACACGCCGCTGACCCCCGACGGGGCTGAGGTCGTGCCGGAACCGCCCCGCGACGCCATCTACCCCGGCAAGGTCTGGCGCGACACCAACGGTCGCCGCATCCAAGCCCACGGCGGCGCGCTGTATTATGACGACGGCGTCTACTACTGGTATGGCGAAAACAAGGATCACACCGACGGCAAATGCCCGGTCTGGACATGGGGAATGCGCGCCTACCGATCCACCGATTTGTGTAACTGGGAAGATTTGGGCTTGTTCATCCAGCCCGACCTGACCGACAAGGATGCGCCGCTGTATCCCACGTCCCGCGCTGACCGCCCGCACATTGTCAAATGCGCGTACACGGGCAAGTATGTCTGTTGGATCAAGCACTGCGGTGACAATGCCTGCTTTACGGTCTTGCAGGCCGACAAATTCTTAGGTCCCTATGAAATTGTCAAAGCCCACTACCGCCCGTTTGGCTGCGAGGTCGGTGACTTTGACATTGCCGTTTGCGGCGATACGGCGTACCTCTATATGGACGCAAACCACAACGGTCAGCTGACGATCCGCCTGACGCGGGACTTCTTGGAGGCGGAAGAAAAAATCTGCTGGCAGTACGAGGGTCTGCACGCGCCGTTCAGCCGCGAAGCGCCGGCTGTGTTTGAGCATGGCGGCAAGTGGTATATGCTGACCTCCGGCATGACCGGGTATGTGCCGAACAAGAGCGACAGCGCCGTGTCCGACGCGCCCGACAGGCCGTTTGTGAGCATCGGTGACCCGCACGCAGATGACGCGAGCCATGCGTCCTTCAACAGCCAAATCTCGCAGGTGTTCAAAGTTCCCGGTAAGCGCGACCTCTACATTGCGCTGGCTGACCGCTGGGTGCCGGACTACCCCGTGGATGCTAAACGGGCTGATCTGCTGGAGCGCTGCACCGCACAACGCTTTGACCCCGAACACTACAAGGCAACGTCCGAAGAAATGCAAACCATGATGCAAAGCCCGATGCTGACCAGCGCCAATACTTCCCGCGCCAATTACGTCTGGCTACCCATCACATTTGAGGAAGGCAAGCCGAAGATCTACTGGCGCGACAGCTGGAAATTGAGCGATTTTGAATAAGGAGTTTTGTATGCGCAGCACATTGAATTTCAATTCCCATTGGCAGTTCACAAAACCCGGCGCGGCACCGGTGGCTGTGACCCTGCCCCACACATGGAACGCCGCCGACGGCACCGATGGCGGCAACGATTACTTCCGCGGAACCTGCACCTATACCAAGGAATTCGCCGCCCCCGCACACGCCGACGATGAGGAAGTCTGGCTGGAATTTGAGGGTGCCGCCATGACGGCAGTCGTCACCTTGAACGACCAGGAGCTGACCCGCCACGCGGGCGGCTATTCCACCTTCCGCGTCAACCTGACCCCCGCGCTGGCTGCGCAGAACACGCTGACTGTGACCGTGGACAACAGCGCCAACCGCATGGTCTACCCGCAGAAAGCGGACTTTACCTTCTATGGCGGCATCTACCGCGATGTACATATCCTTATTGTACCGCACAGTCACTTTGCGCTGGATAACCACGGTGCGCCCGCCCTGCGCGTGACGCCGGAGGTGTCTGACGACCTGCACAGTGCTGCCGTCACGGTGGAAGCCGCCTGCGAGAACACCCCCGACGGCACCGGGGTGCTGTTTGCCATCGAGGGCGTTGGGGAACAGACCGCCGCCGTGCAGGGCGGCAAGGCTGTGACCGTATTTGATATTGAAAATGTGCATTTGTGGGACGGCGTGACGGACCCGTATCTGTACAGCATCGCCGCTTCTCTGCCCGGCGGTGATGCCGTGGCGGTACACTTCGGCTGTCGCAAAATCGCGTTCAAACCCGACACAGGTTTCTGGCTCAACGGCAGAAATGTCCGCCTTGTGGGCGCGGCGCGGCATCAGGATCGCGCAGGGATCGGCAATGCGCTGACCGCCGCTGAACATGAGGAGGATATGCAGATTTTGCGGGATATGGGCGCCAACACCGTGCGCCTTGCCCACTACCAGCACGCGCAATACTTCTATGACCTCTGCGACAAATACGGTCTTGTCGCGTGGGCAGAGATTCCCTACATCACCGAGCATCTGCCCGAAGCCACCGCCAACACGCTGAGCCAAATGGAAGAACTTGTAACACAAAATTACAACCATCCGTCCATTATCTGCTGGGGCTTATCCAATGAGATTACCGTCACCACCGGCGTGACAGAAGACCTGACGGCGAACCATCGTCTTTTGAACGACCTCTGCCATCGCCTGGACGCCACCCGCCCCACCACAATGGCGCACGCTTTTATGTTGGATCCCAACGACCCGTTTGTGCAGCTGCCCGATATTTGCAGTTATAATCTCTACTACGGCTGGTACTTGGGTGAATTGCAGCAGAACGATGAATTTTTTGACACATTCCACAAAAACCACCCCGACCGCGTCATCGGTCTGTCGGAGTTCGGCGCGGACGCAAACCCCGCATACCAGAGCGCCCGCCCGGAACGCGGCGACTGGTCGGAAAGCTACCAAGCCGTCTACCACGAGCATATGCTCAAAATGTGGTCGGAGCGCCCTTACATCTGGGCGATGCACGTCTGGAATGGGTTCGACTTCGGCGCGGACGGTCGCGGTGAGGGCGGCAAGCCCGGTCAAAACCAGAAGGGTCTTGTGACCTTCGACCGCAAGACGAAGAAGGACGCCTACTTTATCTATAAGGCATATTTGAGCAGCGACCCGTTTGTGCATCTCTGCGGACGCCGCTATGTCCACCGCGCGGAGAGCCAGACCGAAATCAAGGTCTACTCCAACCAGCCCCGCGTCACGCTGTTTGTGGACGGCAAGGAGTTTGCCGCGCAGGACGGCTACAAGATTTTCAAGTTTACGGTGCCCATCTCCGGCACGCACGAAATCAAGGCCGTGGCGGGCGGCTGCACCGACTGCATGACGATCACAAAGGCAGACAAACCCGACCCGACCTACCGCGCCGAGGGGCAAGTCGAAAACTGGTTCGATAAGCCGGAAGAGCTTATGAAAGAGGGCTATTACTCCATTATGGACTCAATGGAGACTCTGCAGAAATCTCCTGCTGCCAACAAGCTTCTTTCTTCCCTTATGGTTAAGGCATCCAACGCCTATGGGGATGTTGCAAAAAATGTAAAAATGCCGCCGGAGATAGAAAGTCAGATAGCACGCACATCTTTGCGCTCCATTCTGAAGCAGGTTGCAAAGTCCATCACCCCTGCAGATGTGCAACAGTTGAATGCGGCACTCAATAAAATCAAAAAAGAGAGCTGATCCATGCGTGAAGTCGCACTTTCTCTAAATGGCACCCTGCGTGAGATTTTCTCTTTTGGGGAAAGCCGTGCCGCGTTTGATCGGTTTCTGCCCAGTATGTGTATCATGGCAGAATCGCAGCGTTACCGCCCCCTTTGGGTATAGACTTAGTGATGAGCTTTCTGAAATCATTTTAGATTATCTCCATTTTGACCACTACTGTGCAGTGGCACTATAAAATGCTGGAAAAGCCTGTTGTGACAACCAACAACGGGCTTTTTCCTGTTTTTGCGGCAAATGTGCAGAACCAACAAAATTCACGTTTCAACGCCAGTCTATACTGCCCTGTCGTAGTTCTCCGACCCGGAAGGCCAGAGGTTCGAATCCTCCCGGTCGCACCAAACAATGAAAATCCGAACCTTTTCTCGATAGGAGAAGGGTTCGGATTTTTTGTTTTCTTTGGAAATGAGAACAACGGCTCTTCACTGACGGCTGTGTGTCCGAAACCTTATCAGAAAGACCGTATTACGAAGGTCACAACTGTAAAGGTGCCGTAAGGCAGAAAGGACGCAAGATTATGAAGTACGATGCAAGAGCCTGCCATTTCAACATGGACGCCGGGTGCGTGGAGCTGCTGCTCCGGGATGGGAGAATGATCTACATTGGCTGCACCGGGGTCGAGGATGCGCTGGACGTGACTATGGCACAGAGAGCGGAGTTGGAATACCTTATCTACAATGACCCACTGGGCTATGCCGATTTGATTCTGAATGGCAATCCAGAAGAATACTTGAAAAACGTAACCGGGAGCCATGGGTTAAAAGATTAAGAGAAAAGCGCAGAGCACCTTATTCAGAGTGCTCTGCGCTTTTCTGCATCTTACGCCATTGTTGCGGGGTCATGCCGTACTTTTGCCGGAACAGTTCGTAGAAGTGGGTGCGGTTGGTGAATTTAAGCTGCAGGGCGATCTCGCTGACGGAAAGTGTTGTTTCCCGCAGCAGCCGTTCAGCCTTCTGGAAACAGAAGGTCATGCCGTAATCGAAAAGGCACAGACCGGTGCGCCGCTGGACGATGGAATTGAGGTAGCTGCCATTGTAATTCAAAAGCCGTGCCAGTTCGCTGCGAGGCAGCCGACCATCTGTATCTTCCAGCAAACGGCTGATGCGTAAAAAGAGCAGGCTTTCGGGACTGCTGCTCAGGTGCACCGGGGTGACGTAGAACCCGGACAACAGAAAATCGAACAGTTCGCAAAGTGCGCCCTTCAAATAATAGGTGGCGGCGGCACTGGGTTCGTGCAGGATGTGGGTCATGCGGGCGATGAGCGTTGTCAGGGTTTGAACGCTATCGGTGTTTTCCGGTGTGGGGAAAAGATCCTGATATTCCTTTCGGAGGTCCTGTCCCAGATTTGCCAGCATGAACTGCAAAATGGGATTTTCCGGCAGATGACGCTCGGCTTCAAATAATTGCAGGGATGCAGATTCCGTCAGGCTGCGGACAAAATCTACGGATAGACCAATAAAACAGAGCTTGGCAGGGCCTGTGAACCGTTCGTTATGGAGGATGCTGCGGTTCACCAGACAGCAGGCCCCGGCACAGTAGGGATATTCTTTTTCCTCGATCTGTTGGATGACCTCTCCTTCCAGCACCAGCATCAGCTCAAAATAATCGTGGCGGTGCAGCGGACGGGAGCTGAGCGCACGGAACAAAGCATCCATAGAGTTTTCATGTAGCCAGTAGCCATTCGGTGAGAACATCTGAATGCTGTATTGGTCGGTTTCCCCCAGACCGGTACAGGACTCCAGCGTGATCTGCACCGGGGACATGATCTTGTAGAAGGTAGAGAGCTGACTGCCCTGATTTTCAACCTCCAAAATATTCTCGTAGCTGGTGGAATCCGGTTTCATGAAAGCGTCTCCTTTTTTCGCAATGTGCGAATATGATACAATCTGATGGATGCGGCACACGATGCTGTCATTGTGGAATGTGAACGGAATTGCTAAAATATAGGCACAATAAAAAAACATTCTGTAAAAGCTGTGCGGCCGATGGCTTTATTATAGAGTGCTTTTGAAAAAATGTAAAGCGACAGACGCATTCTGTCGCAGAGAATGATACAGCACGTCTTGAAAGGAGAATCCCCATGTCTGCACCTGCAACGACAGAGAAAAAATATCTGAAATGGTATCAGAAGCTGGCCTACGGTTCCGGTGATCTGGCCTCTAACTGCTCCTATGGTCTGGTTTCCAGCTTTGTACTGCTTTATCTGACCGGAACACTGGGTCTGGACAGCGCCATCATCGGCTCTTTGATGCTGGCTTCCAAGGTTCTGGACGGCATCAGCGATGTGATCTTTGGCACCCTAATCGACCGCACCCACTCCAAGCTGGGCAAGGCTCGTCCCTGGATGCTGTTTGGCCAGGTAGGCGTTTCCCTCTGCCTGTTTTTGCTGTTTGCCATCCCGGCTGGCAGCACCACCATACAGTACATCTACTTCTTCATCGTGTACACGGCACTGAATGCAGTGTTCTATACTGCCAACGGCATTGCCTATTCCTCTCTGGTGGCGCTGATCACCAAGAACAACAATGAGCGTGTGCAGCTGGGCTCCTTCCGTTTTATGTTTGCAGTCGTCACCAACATCTTCATGGGCTTTGCCGTTACCGGCATGGTGGAGAAGTTCGGCAGCGGTGCCGCAGGCTGGCGTACCACGGCTCTGATCTTCGCTATCGTTGGTCTGGTGGTCAACACCATCAGCTGCCTTGCTGTTAAAGAGCTGCCGGAGGAAGAACTGAGCGATAACACCAGCGAAGCCGCAGAGGAAGGCAAAGCAGTTGCCAAGGAGAAAAAGCATGGCTTTGCCGAGACCGCTAAGATCCTCATCCACAACAAATATTACCTGATGATTCTTGCCATCTACATCGTATACTACATCATGAGCAACCTGACCACCGGTGCCGGTGTGTTCTGCGCCACCTATTACTGGGGCGATGGCAGCCTGCTGGGGCAGTTCTCCATGATGAAGATGTTCCCTGTTATCATCGCACTGGCCATTGCGCCTGTCCTCATCAAAAAGACCGGCAGTATGCAGAAGGTCAACTTCTGGGGCTACGCCATCAGCAGCGTGCTGGGCATTCCCATGATCTACTTTGCCATGCAGAAGAACCTTTCCATGTTCCTGCTGTTCATGTTCATCAAGGGCGTCTTTGCAGGTACCCTCAGCGGCTCTTTGAACGCTCTTATTGCTGAGGCTAGCGGCTACACCACACGCACCACCGGCGTCCACATGGACGGTATGATGTACAGCTGCTCCTCTCTGGGCGTGAAGGTCGGCGGCGGCATCGGTACTGCGGCTGTGGGTTGGCTGTTGAAGCTGGGCGGCTTTGTGGGCACCGCAACGGTCCAGAGCGAAAGCGCCATTCGGATGATCTTCAACCTGTACATCACCTTCCCCTTTGTGATTGGCATCATTATCACGGTGCTGCTGGCTTTCCTTGATGTGGAAAAAGCCAATAAGAAGTGGGATGCTGAACACCAGAAAGAGGCACAGGCATGATTCGACAGAATTTCAACGCAGATTGGACAGTAGAAAAGGGCGATGGCAATTCCCGGATGAATTCCTTTCTGGGAAATACCCAGACCAAAACCGTACATCTGCCCTACGATGCCATGATCCACGAAGCCCGCACCCCGGACACGAAAAACGGTGCACAGACCGGCTTCTACCCCGGCGGCGAGTACATTTTTCAGAAGCATTTCACCGCACCCCAGGCGTGGCAGGGCAAGCCGGTGTCGCTGGTGTTTGAGGGCGTGTACCAGACGGCGCTGGTCTACCTGAACGGCTGGCTGCTGACCCGGAACGTGAACGGCTATGCGGAGTTTACCGTGGAGGCTGGCCCCTACCTGAAATATGGTGCCGACAACCTGCTGAAGGTCATTGCAGACAACAGTCTGGAACCCAACAGCCGCTGGTATACCGGCAGCGGTATCTACCGCCCGGTGCGGCTGCTGGTGGGCAACAAGGTCTATCTGCCGCAGGATACCGTGCGTATTACCACCCGGGAGGTGGGCGAGGGCTTTGCCCTGCTGGATGTGACGGCACAGGTGCAGTCTGCCAGCACTGTTACAGAACGGGTGACCCTGCAGCAGACCATCTGCCGGGAGGGCACGGCAGTGCTCACCGACCGGCAAAACCTCCTGCTCCAACCCGGCGAAAGCAGAACCGTCTCCTTCCGGTACTGCGTGGACAGCCCGGCTCTGTGGAGCCCGGAGAACCCCAACCTCTACACCAGCACCATGCAGGTGCTGGAGGGCGAGGAAGAACTGGATCGGGAAGAGACCCGCTTCGGCATCCGTACCCTGAGCATCGATGCAGCGCATGGGGTACGCATCAATGGGCAGACCGTCAAGCTGCGGGGTGCCTGTATCCACCACGACAACGGCATTCTGGGTGCAGCTACCCTGCCCGATGCCGAGGAGCGCCGCATCCGTCAACTGAAGGAAGCAGGTTTCAACGCCATCCGCTCCTCCCATCACCCGGCAGGGCGGGCGCTGCTGGATGCCTGTGACCGGTACGGTGTGCTGGTGATGGACGAGCTGAGCGACGTATGGAACCTGCGGAAGAATCCCTACGACTATGCCCTGTACTTTGAGCAGGACTGGAAGCAGACCATTCAAAAGATGGTAGCCAAGGACTACAACCACCCCAGTGTTATTTTGTACTGTGTGGGCAACGAGATCTCCGAGGCAGGCTCGGAAAGCGGCGCAGAGACCAACCGTCGGCTTTGCAACACCTTCCGGGAGCTGGACCCCACCCGCTACACCACCAACGCCCTTAACGGTCTGATGGCTGCCGGTTACCGTCTGCGGGAGATCATGGGGGATGTGATGCGAAAGTTCCCGGCGCAGCCCGGTCCCTCCGGCGGCGATGGCGGCGGCAGCAATGCCCTGAACAGCTTTATGAGCCTGATGTCCGGGGAAAAGGGGGACTACTTTGCCACCCATCCGCTGCTGACCGAAGCGCTGTCCGGCTGCGAGGATTCTTGCGATGTGATCGGTCTGAACTACCTTACCGGACGCCACGTGCTGGAGCATGAACTGCATCCCCACAAGGCAGTGCTGGGTACCGAGACCTACCCGGCAGATATCGTGCGGCTGTGGCGCATCGTGGAGGAAAACCCCCACATGATCGGCGACTTCACATGGGCCGGCTACGATTATCTGGGAGAGGCCGGCTGCGGCATCTTCCATTACGATGGCGGTGCCAACTTTAGCAGCATTTACCCGGAACGCACCGCCTATATTGGAGATCTGGATCTGCTGGGCAACCGCCGCCCTATCAGCTATCTGCGGGAGATCGTTTACGGTCTGCGGAAGGCCCCCTATCTGGCAGTGCTGCGGATGGAACACAACGGTCAGCTCTCCAGCAAAACGCCTTGGATGTTCAAGGATAACCTTTCCAGTTGGACATGGCCCGGTTTTGAGGGACAAACGGCTTCGGTGGATGTGTACTCCGCCTCGGAGGAGGTGGAGTTGTTCCTGAACGGTGCTTCTCTGGGTCGCCGTACCGTGGTGGATTTTACCGCCACCTACAGCGTGCCCTACACTCCCGGCGAGTTGAAGGCTGTGGGCTATACCGGCGGTGTGTGTGACGGCGAGTTCACGCTGCGCACCGCACAGGATGCACAGATGACCCTTACAGCAGACCGTAAGACCCTGCAAGCCAACGGCGAAGATGCCGCCTTTGTGATGATCCAATTTGTGGACGCAAATGATACCGCAGATCTGCACACCAAGCACACCCTGAAAGTGGAGCTGGAGGGTGCAGGTATTCTGGAAGCCGTAGGCAGCGCAAACCCCTGCTCCGAGGAGCGTTACGACACCCCGGAAAGCGAGACCTTTGACGGCTGCTGCATGGCGGTGGTCCGTGCAGGAGAAGCTGCGGGCGAAATTCATCTGACTGTCACAGCAGATGACAGCGTTCAGAAGCAGCTGACGATCCTGATTCAGGAAGCAGAGGGCTGAAGCTCAAAAAGCCGGTGAAGACTCAAAACAAAAACAGGGTGCGTCCCTGAATAGGACGCACCCTGCCAAAGACCACAGACGATAACGATATGTACAACAGGACGTTCCCCGTCGGGAACGCTCTGTTTCTCTTTGCTGGTAGTGTGATGAGCCTGTTCCGCCTGCCACGCGGCAAACTCCC
>CEAZ01011337.1_pt1 | contig 25162 bp, 17 predicted proteins | sample 557361 | NCBI WGS metagenome assembly CEAZ01 (sample SAMEA3182074, study PRJEB8094) | gut metagenome | biome: human; feature: gut; material: Stool; isolation source: human stools | place: Canada | collected 2012-02-22 | reverse complement strand
ACGCCGACCTGACGGGCGAGCAGGATGTGCTCGCGGGTCTGAGCCATGGGGCCGTCGGTAGCAGCGATGACCAGGATAGCGCCGTCCATCTGAGCAGCACCGGAGATCATGTTCTTGACGTAGTCAGCGTGGCCCGGGCAGTCAACGTGAGCGTAGTGACGGGCAGCGGTCTCGTACTCGACGTGGGAGACGGAAATCGTAATGCCGCGCTCGCGCTCCTCGGGAGCCTTGTCGATGTTCTCGAACGCAGTGAAGTCAGCCTTGCAGCCCTCGGTCTCGGAGAGAACCTTGGTGATGGCGGCGGTCAGCGTGGTCTTGCCGTGGTCGACGTGACCAATGGTGCCGATGTTAACATGCGGCTTAGTGCGCTCAAACTTCTCTTTGGCCATAAAGCCCTCCTCTAAACAGGTCGTCCCCGGACGGGACTTTGCCTTTATACCATAGTGGCCTCTCAACATACTATTGAGAAGCCACCGTGTTACCTATGGTAGCGGTGACTGGATTCGAACCAGTGACGCCACGGGTATGAACCGTGTGCTCTAACCAACTGAGCTACACCGCCGGATGGAGCCTGCAACCAGACTTGAACTGGTGACCTCTTCGTTACCAACGAAGTGCTCTACCGACTGAGCTATACAGGCACTTGACGGGTGGGAGCTATAGGATTCGAACCTATGTAGGCAGAGCCAACGGGTTTACAGCCCGTCCCCATTAACCACTCGGGCAAACTCCCAATCGTTCAAGTATCCGCAGGTTCTTTGGTCTTTTGGACCGCCACCCCCACGAACGATGAAGATAATACGATGCCACCTTGGTGGCTGTCAACGAAAACCTCTAAATACACGGCTCCGGGCGTATCTATATAGCCGTGACCTGCGGTTTTGTTGACTTTGATTATGTGGAGTGATGAATTTGGCAATGCCAACGTCATTTCCCAAGGGAACACTTTGGCGCGGTGGAGCATATCTGCAGTCTCGACCCTCGATAACGGATCCCTTGCGCTTATTACATAGGTCGTGATCGGACTTCACCGGCACAATCGAGCTTGGATAATCTCCCACTTTTGGCGTGCATCTGAGGCCAAAGTGGCAGATTATCCACGCTCATTCTCCAGGCGGGAGAACTATAGAGCCACAACTACTCGGGCCAGGCCAAAGTAGACCCATAGAGCGGCTCCCCCTTGGTGCAGGGATAGCGACTCAAGTAACACGACGATAGCAAGTCGAAGAAATAAGTCATGGCATATTTCGAATAAACGCCGAGTCGGTCAATTCCGTTTCCCGCATTACCAAGACGATATACACGGTCGAAAGACCTCGATTTGTCATCGTTGCTAAACGCAGTAATTAGAATCTTCCTGCCCGAACGGCAATCAAGATACTCACGCGCCTGTGACGCAAATAGCCCGGAGACCGATACGAGAATTATCAATGACTGCGAAGCGTCTCCCATGTTTTTCATTTCCGCGACGTTAGTCCCAGCAACTATGCGAACTATCTTGCCCGCATAAAACATTTCCTGCTGAAATCGTACGAGATTGGCGCTCACATTATTGGTGCACCAGATTTCAACGTTTTTATGACCATCAATTTCGTCGACAAGATGCTTAATTGCGATATCGGACACGCCGCTTTCGACCTCAGCGAACATCTCGATCATGCGAACGTCGAGCTCTGCCCTGTACTCCTCGTAGCCAAATTCCTCCTCTCGATGGCTTAAGTCGCTTGGAAAGACTGACTGAGTAAATGATTCTTTCAAATCGCTAAGAGACTGGTAGCCCAATCGATTGCAGAAACGACGAACAGCGGAACGGGTCACGAATGCATCGCGGGTTATTGCGGCAACATTGATTTCGCTCGAACGCCTAATGTGAGCGATGAGATATCGAGCGATGGCGGCATCGTTTGACCCAAACTCGCTGTTGATGATGGAGCTAATGCGATTGAGCACATCGAAGTCATTGATATTCACGTGATCCCTCTTTCCGCTCTCCTCGAAATCATGGTTCATTTATTGAATCAAACAGCTTTGGTCGTTCTCCTATGATTCAAATCAGTTGACGTCATCTTAATCATAATTCCGCCACACGTATCCACCGTGTTGAATGATGGAAAGGGGATTCATGGGCAACGTGAACAACATGCCGTTTCTCTGGGGTTCCGCCACGGCGTCTTATCAGTGCGAGGGTGCCTGGAACGAAGACGGCAAAGGCCTTGGTGAGTGGGATTTCTTTAGCCACACAAGCAATAAGAACATCAACCATGTTGACGGTGATGTATCTTGCGACTTCTACCATCGCTATGAAGAAGATATCCGCATGATGAAAGAAGGCGGACAAAACACCTATCGCTTCTCTCTTTCATGGAGTCGAATCATCCCCACGGGTATCGGCGAAGTGAATGAAGAGGGTATCGATTTTTATAATCGAGTCATTGATTGCTGCCTCGAAAATGGCATAGAGCCCAACGTTACGCTGTTCCATTACGATCTGCCATTCACGCTTGCTTGCAAAGGCGGATGGCTGAACAACGACATGGCAGAGTGGTTCTGCAAATACGCCAAGATTTGCTTTGAGCGCTTTGGAGACCGCGTCAAAATCTGGGCTACCGTTAACGAGCCGCATTTCTACAGCTACTGCGTAAACATGTTGGGCAACTATCCCCCCAATCGATCGCTCGACGTTCAGTCGTACATGCAGTTTCAATACAACCTGATGCGCGCAAGCGCACTCGCAGTCCGAGCATATCGTCAAATGGGCTACGACGGCATCATCGGCGCCGTCCACGATGGCGGCGTTGTCGAACTCGACCCGGCAACCGAGCACCCTGATGACGTATTTCGATACGCAGACTTTTTCGCCAATCGCATGATTCTGGCACCAGCGCTTCAGGGTCAACTGCCGCCAGAAATGGACGAAATCCTTGAAAAACTTGGCGTCTCGCTCTATCGATCCCCAAATGACGTAGAAGAATTCAGAGACGGTAAAGTCGATTTTATTGGACTCAACGTGTATTGCCGAGAGTATGTAACCGACTGGCACGGTGGAGAGCTTGCCGTTTCGGCGAACAATAAGGGCGGTTCGAGCAAAAAGGTCGAAGGAAAATGCATTGCGCCCTTGTTTGAAAGCGCCCGCGACAGCAATGTTCCCCGCAATAAATGGGGCCGCGAAATACTCCCAAGTTGCATGTATTCAACCATCATGGATGTCCACGAGCGCTATGACGCGCCCCGCATCTTTATTACGGAAAACGGACATGGCGCCTATGAGCAACCAGACGCAGACGGAATGATCCACGATGATGACCGCATCGAGCTTCTGGGCCAGTTCATCGAGCACATGATGAGGGCCAAGCGCGACGGCGCGCGCGTTGAGGGCTACTACCTCTGGTCGACGATGGATCTGTATAGCTGGATCAACGGCTACGAAAAACGATACGGACTTGTCCATATCGACTTCGAGAACACTCTGGAGCGCACCCCCAAAAAGAGCTGGTATTGGTACCGAGACCTTATCTCGAAGTATCAGGAGCAGGAAGGTTAGGAGAAAGAGATGAAATATCAGGCAATGTCCGAAACAGTCCTAAAGGCTGTTGGCGGCAAAAAGAACATTACATCGGTAACTCATTGTGCGACGCGTCTTCGCATCGACGCACGAGACACCTCGATCATCGATCTCCAGCTCGCCAAATCGGCCAATCAGGCGCTCGGGGCAGTAGTCAGCGGTGGCCAGCTTCAGGTGATCATCGGCCCCAACGTCACCGAGGCTTACAACGACTTCCTCGACTTCGCGGGAATCGAAGTCGGCGGTGGCACGGTTGCCGACGATGCCCAAACCGCCAAAGACCTTGCAGAAGGCATTAAAAGCGGTAACACCGCCATGGGCTTGATTGAGAAATTCGGGAACGTCTCTGCACAGGTATTCATGCCCATCGTCCCGGCGCTCATCGTTGGCGGGCTCATTCTTTCGATCAAGAATCTCCTGGTCAATTATTGCGGATTGAGCACCGATAGCGGAACCGCCCAGGTCCTGTTGGCGATCTTCAGTACCTCATTTAGCTTCCTGCCCGTTTACCTAGGCTACCAGCTCGCCGCCGTCATGAAGATGCAGCCTATCATGGGCGCGTTGCTGGGCGCGATCATGATCAGCTCGTCCATTAGCGGTGCCGAGGGTCTCGACTTTCTTGGTATTCCCATCCCGACGAACGACTATGCGAGTACGGTAGTGCCCATCGTACTGGGCGTTGTATTCATGTACTTTGTCGACCGCGGCCTTCAGAAGATCATTCCCGACGTTACCAAACTGTTCTTGAAGCCGCTGCTCACCATGTTCATCGTCGTGCCTGTTGAGCTGATTATCCTTGGCCCCGCCGGCAGCATGATGGGCTACGCGCTGAGCGATGCCGTCACGTGGCTTATGGACAACGTGGCATTTATCGCTACTCCGATCCTGGCAGCCCTTAACCCCTATTTCGTCATGCTCGGTCTCGATAAGGCTTACATCGCAATCGAAGTTACGAGCCTGGCGCAGCTCGGTTGGGCACCCATTATCTTTGGATTCATCTCGAACCTCTGCATTGGTGGCACGAGCCTCGCCCTGGCAACTGCCATGAAGGGAAACAAAGAGAAGAGGGGTATGGTCACCACGGTTGCCGTCACCGCACTCTGTGGCGTAACCGAGCCCGCGTTCTACGGTTGCCTCATCGAGCGTCCCCGCCTGCTTGTCGGCACGGCAATCGGCGCGCTCTGCGCTGGACTCCCTGCAGGCATCTTTGTTCTGAAAGAGTATGTTGCGGGAGCATGCCCCGGCCTTCTTTCGGCACTCATCTTTATCGCTCCCGATGGATCCATGGGCAACTTCGTGCTGGCATGCGTTGTCGCCATCATCGCCATCGTCGTCTCCTTCATCGCTGCACGCGTGATCATCAAGAAGAACCCCAGCTATATTGAGTAGATGCCCGCTGTTTGCATTGGGGACATCCTCGGCAGACCATTAGCAAGAACCCAAGAAGTCCCTTAGGAGCTCGATTAATCCATTCGGATTCCTGAGGCACAAACGACCCCGATTCCACAATGAAATCGGGGTCGTTGCTTCTAAAGCCGTCGATAGACAATCGATGTTTACCTTAGCTCCCTATCCAAGTTAATTATCCACGCTCGTTCTCCGGTCGGGAGATTTTCGCCGCTCGCGTGTCCAGAAATCCACGCTCGAGCAGGACATCCAGGTCCGCACCCGCCCTTGTCTCGATCTGTAACAGCAAGAGGCCTATTCCGCTTTTACATGTTACAAATCAAGATATTCCTAAAACACCCTAAGTTTCATCTCAATCTGTAACAGTCAGTTGCCAAATATCGGTCTTGGTGTTACAGATTTAGACAAACTTGAGGACGAGACAAACCAAAAACGGGATGGGCGCCAACCCGATGGCGCCCCACCTAAATAGAAACGGGCCCTGTCCCATATAGAGACAGAGCCCGAAACTCTCATGGAGCCAGTGACAGGAATCGAACCTGCAACCCACTGATTACAAATCAGTTGCGCTACCGTTGCGCCACACTGGCACACTTGGCGCTTTCGCGCGAAGCCAATTAAGAATAAAGGAATTGCGGACGAGGCGCAACAGGCCGCACGGCGTTATACAAATATGCAAAATCCAGCAACGACACGTACCAGGCCCGTTCATTTTTATCAGTTCGCCCTCAATCTTGAAACCATTCGCCAGAACGAATAGTTTTAATTACAATTGGCTATATAAAACTATTCGTTCTGGCGAAGGGTTTCACGATGTTGACTACAAAGGAAGCAGCCGAGCTGCTCGGCATCACCCCGCGCAGGGTGCAGGAGCTCATTAAGAACGATGCGCTGACCGCCCGCAAGGCTTCTGGCGTGTGGCTTATCGACAAAGACAGCGTAGATACGCGACTCCGCTCCGCAACCAAAAGAGGGGGACGGCCTCGTCATGGACATGGGAAAAGCGAGATCGCATTCACCCTCATGAATCGCACGCACGAAGTGGCCCAGCTGGTCTACAGCAGATCACGGAAAGACTTCACCCACATCGGCGCCGACGTCGATCGTGCCCACGCCCCTATTGGAGTTTTTGCTCCCAGCAAACCTGTATCGCTCGACTCCTTCCGCAACTGGTGGCGCGGCCGCGGTATCCCGCTCGCACGCATTGGGCTAGCCTCCCTGCTTGCAGAAGCCGCAGTCGATGTTCCCGATGAACTCGTACAGCGAAATCTTGGCCTCTCCTTATCCGACCAGTATTGGATTAGACCCCAAAGTTCCGGTCTCGCCTGGGAGGATATTAACTTCTTCAATAACGCCTTTGATGACGTCTCTCTCAGCATCGCACCCTTTGCCCCAGAGGGAAAAGCGGCTGCCGCAAAGCCCGATAACACGTCGGACGGCAATCTTCAAAAGTACTGGACATGCGAGGGCGGGCGTCGAATTCTGCATAAGGCAGGAGCGCACCTGAACCAGGAACCTTATAACGAGCTGGTGGCGACCGCGCTCCACCGTCGCATCCTAAATGCCTGCGATTATGTGCCTTACTCGCTCGAGGGCACGGGCACTTCCGCCCTGAGCATATGCGATGTCTTCTTAACTGATGAAGAAGAGTATGTCCCTGCGTTCTATGTAAGCCAGCACGCAAACGCAGATGAACGGCTAACCGACTACGAGCGATTTGTAGCGAACTGCGAGGAGCTCGGGGTGACAGGCGTCAAGGATGCCCTTGACCGCATGATCGTATGCGACGACATCATCGCCAACTATGACCGCCATTGGCGCAACTTTGGCCTTGTACGAAACGTCAACTCACTGGTCTGCAGACCAGCCCCCATCTTCGATTCGGGCTCATCACTCTGGTGCAACATATCACTCGAGAAGCTTAGGGCGGGAGAGCACAGTTTTACCAGCGCACAATTTCATTCAAGTCCCGCCAAACAAATGTTGCTCGTCGAGGACATGGGCTGGTTTGACGGCGACAAACTCGAGGGCTTTGTCGACGAGGCGATCGAGATTCTGTCTAAAAACGATGCCCTAGCAGCGAGACTACCTTATCTAAAAGAGGCGCTAACGTGGCGCCTCGAAAGAATGATCGACATCGCTGAATGGAGTTAGCGAGGCAGCATTGCCACGCCAACTCCCCTACCTCCCGCGGAGGGCCTTGAGCTTGGCCAAGGCCTCGGGGCTCAGGCGGCTGCCCAGGGTCATCTTGATCTGCGGGGCTTCCTCTGCCTCTTGAACGTCGTTATCGATCTGCTTGATCTCGTCCACCAGCATGCGGCTCGAGATGCGCGTGACGCCCTTGCCCATGACGACGGCCTGGATCGTGCCGTCGCTCGACACCACGGAGCACGCGCGGCCTTCCTCGCGCGCCTCGATGCAAAGCTTCTGCACCACGGTATCGGCGGAGACGCCCGTCGGCGAAAACTCGATACGCACGCCACGGGCCGGCAGGTTGGGGCGCTCGTTGGAGATATTGCCCGCGCCGTCGAACACGATCACGGCCTCGTAGCGGCCCTGGGCAAACGCCGCAACATCGTTGATGAGCGCGGTGCGTGCCATATCGTGGACGTCGCTGGAATACGGATCGTCGGAATGGTCGTAGACGAGCTTTTCGTAGCGCAGCGTGCAGTGAATCACGTTGTAGCCGTCGACCACCAGCAGCTCGGGCTTATTGGAGTGCACTGTCGAGACTGGGTCGGCGATGGCCTGCGCAAACGCATTGCCGCCCACGCCAAAGGTCGCGGCCGAAACAATCGACTTGGCCGAGCCCTCGCCAAAGCGCTTGGCCTTGGACTTGGCACGGTTCTTCTTGGACATGCGCTACTCCTCCCCCATGAGCTCGCCGGCATTGCGGCGCAGCCACTCAAAGCACAGCGCCGTAGTCGCCTGGGCAACATTGAGGCTCTCGGTCATGCCGCGTTGGGGAAGCTTGGTCAAAAAGTCGCATTTCTCAAGCACTAGGCGCGAGATGCCGTCGCCCTCGGAGCCCATGACGAGCGCCACGCGGCCCTCGAAGGGAGCATCCCAGCAGCTGCCCTCGGCGTGCTCGGAAGCACCGCCCACCCAAAAGCCAGCGGCCTTGAGGTCATCGAGCGCACGGGCGATATTGGGAACCTGTGCGATGGGCAGATGCATGACAGCGCCAGCAGAAGTCTTGTAGCTGCCAACGGTTACGCCGGCGGCACGCTTATTGGCAATAATGACGCCCGCCGCGCCCACGACCTCGGCGGAGCGCACGATCGCACCAAAGTTGCCATCGTCGGTCACATGGTCGAGCACGACGACGAGCGCCGGTCCGTCACCCGTGCGGTCGAGAATATCGGCAATATCGGCATAGGGGAAGTTACCAACCTCAAGCGCAATACCCTGGTGAGCGCCATGGCTCGACAGCACATCGAGCTGCGCGCGCGGCACATACTTCATGCGGACACCCGCGGCGTTGAGGTCGTCGACCAGGCGCGACAAGGCGGCATCGCGCTCCCCGCCCTCGGCGATGAGCGCGCACTTGATGGGAAAACCAGTACGCAGCGCCTCGGCGGCAGCACGACGACCTTCGATAAACTCGCCCTTGGGGACCTGAACGTTGTCGCGGTTGCGATCTCGCTGCGGACGTGCAGCCTGGGCGCGATCGCGTTGCTGGTCGCGACCATCACGCTGCGGACGGCCGGTGCGCTGGTCGCGGCGACCGCCAGCCTTACCGGGGTTGTAAGGACGAGACCCCCCTCGTTTGCGGTTGTCAGCCATATGGAAAACCTCGAGATATTTAAACGGAAAACGGACGGGACGCCCTGGGACCGGTCCGAAAATAACACCTTCGGCATTATTTTCGGACCGGTCCCGAAGCGTCCCTACTCAAACGTGCGGCCTCTAGAGAGTCTTAATACGAGTGCCCGCGGCAGTATCCTCGATCGTCAGCCCGAGGTCCTTAAGCTGGTCGCGGATGGCGTCGGCCAGATCCCAGTTCTTGGCGGCGCGGGCCTCGGCGCGGGCCTCGAGAATCTTGGCAGCAGCCTCGTCCACGTCGTCGCCCGTGTAGGCAACCAGACCGGCGGCAACGCCCAGCAGGCCCAGCGGCAGCTCGACCTTGGGCTCGGGAAGCTCAACGCCAAACGTATCGAGCAGCTCGGCCAGCGTGTCGGCGGCGGCAAGCGCGGCGGCCTTGTCGGCAGCGTCGCCCGCCTGCTCCAGGTACTGGTTACACTCGGTCACAAAGCCAAAGACGGCACCCATGGCACCAGCGGTGTTAAAGTCGTCATCCATGCACTCCTTAAAGGCGGCACGAGTCTCAGCGGCCTTGGCGGCAAACGCCTCGGATGCTGCCTCATCGGCATCGGTCGTCGCATGGTTCGCGGCCCAGCGCAGGTTCTCGACCGTACCGGCGATACGCGTGAGCGAGTTCTCGGCACCCTCCAGACGCTCCCAAGAAAAGTCGAGCGGCGAGCGATAGCTCGTCTGCAGCATCAGCAGGCGCAGGGCGGCAGCGGAGTGCTGCTCGAGGACCTCGGCCAGCGTAAAGAAGTTGCCGAGCGACTTGGACATCTTCTCGCCGTCTACCAGCAGCATGCCCGTGTGCATCCAGGTGTTGGAGAAGCCCTGGTGCCAGGCGCAGGTGGCCTGGGCGCACTCGTTCTCGTGATGCGGGAAGGCAAGGTCGGAGCCGCCGCCGTGGATGTCGATCGGAGTGCCCAGGTAGCGATGCACCATGGCGGCGCACTCGGTGTGCCAACCGGGACGGCCCTCGCCCCAGGGGCTCGGCCAGCTGGGCTCGCCGGGCTTGGCGGCCTTCCACAGGGCAAAGTCGAGCGGGTCGTTCTTGTCTTCGTTTTCCTCGATGCGCGCACCCACCATAAGGTCGTCGATGTTACGGCCCGAGACCTGACCGTAGTTGGAATCGCTGCGCACGGCAAAGTACACATCGCCGTTATCGGCTGCGTAAGCGTGGCCCTGCTCGATAAGCGTCTTGATCATGGCGATCATGGGACCGATCTCCTTGGTGGCGCGGGGGCGCACATCGGGATCGAGCACGTTGGCGGCACGCATGACGCCGATGAACTTGTCCGAGAACTCCGTCGCGACCTCGGCGGCCGTTCGGCCCTGCTCGTTGGCGCGCTTGATGATCTTGTCATCGACATCGGTAAGGTTCTGGGCGAACGTGACCTCGTAGCCGCTCGCGATGAGCCAGCGACGAATCACGTCAAAGCTGATGAACGTGCGGGCATTGCCGATGTGGATGTTGTCGTAGACCGTGGGGCCGCACACGTACATGCGGACCTTGCCGGACTCGATAGGCTGGAACTCTTCCTTTTTATGGGTAGCGCTGTTGTAGATACGCATTCGTTACTCCTTAACGGTTTTCTGTAGCAGGCAGACGGCCCAGGCGCCGATCCCCTCGCCCTGGCCTTCCCAACCGAGCTTTTCGGTCGTGGTGGCGGCGACACCCACGTTTTCGACGTCAACGCCCAGGGCACGGGCCAGGTTGGCGCGCATGGCATCGCGGTGTGGGGTGATCTTAGGCTGCTGGCAGGCAATGGTGCAATCGGCATCGACAAACTCAAAGCCCAGCTCGCGCGCATAGTCCATCACGCGAGCGAGCAGCACCATCGAGTCGGCGCCCTCATAGGCGGGATCGGTGTCGGGGAATAGCTTGCCGATGTCTCCCCCGCGGCAGGCGCCCAGAATGGCGTCGGCCAAGGCGTGCGCGAGCACATCGGCATCCGAGTGGCCCAGCAGGCCGCGCTCGTAGGGAATGTCGACCCCGCCGATGATGCATCGACGCCCCTCCACCAAACGGTGGACGTCGTAGCCGTGGCCAATGCGCAGGTTACTGAACATGGGGAAGGTCCTCTCCCTCGGCCATGCGGCCAAGCAAAATCGCGGTTACGGGACGCAGGTCCTCGGGCACCGTCACCTTAAGGTTATCGCGCGGGCTCTGGACGCAGCGGACGCGCCCGCCCATGCGCTCTACCAGCGATGAATCGTCGGTACCGATAAAGCCCTCGGCGATAGCAGCGGCGTGAGCGCGCTTCATAGCGTCGACGCTAAAGATCTGCGGTGTCTGTGCGGCCCAATAGAGATCGCGCGGCGGCGTCTCGACGATGTTATCGCCGTCGACGATCTTGAGCGTGTCGATCGCGGGCTGACCGCACACGACGCCGTCGAGCGAGCGGTCGCCCACAAGCACGTCGATCGCATGATCGATGGCCTCGGTTGTAATGAGCGGACGGGCGCCGTCGTGGATGGCGACATATTCGAAACCCGCTGGAACCGCATGCACGCCGGCACGGGTGGAATCCTGACGGGTATCGCCGGCATCGGCAAAACTGATGGGCGTGTCATAGTCAAACGGGTCGATGGCCAGGCGGCGCATCTCGGCACGGCGCTCGGCAGGACACACCACCACAATGTGGCCGACCTTGTCGCTACGATCGAACGCGCGGATGGACCAGCTCATGAGCGGACGGCCCGCCACGTTAACGAGCTGCTTGCCGCCAGGATTTCCAAAGCGCTGACCGCTGCCGCCGGCAACGACCACGGCGCATACGGGCGCCATTATGCGTTCCCCTGTTTGGTGCCCTTCATGCGGTACAGCGAGTCCGCAAGAATGGCAGGATTGTTGACGCCAAAGTCGCCCAGGCGCTCCGGATCCTCGCTGATGTCGTCCATGAGCTCCTGCAACGAGCCGTACTCGTCGACGATTTTCTCGGCCACGCCGTCGCGCACGACGGACACGCGCGAAAGCGTACGCAGGCCCAGCGGCGTCATGACGGAGTCCTCGTCCAGGTCGTCGTAACCCAGAACCGCCGCCACATGCTGTGGGTCGGACAGGTCCTTAGGCGTCATGCGAGCGAGCTCGGCGCGAATCTTCTCGGCATTAGCCTCGGAGGAATCGCTCGCGTAGTCGCGAATCATCAGGTCATACTCGGTATCCATGCTGGAGCCCGCGAGCTGCTCGAGCTGCATCTGCACGAGCTTGCCCTGGTTGCCCAGCTTGACAATGCAATCCTTAAGCTCAGTCTTTGCCTGCTGCATGATCTCGAAGCTCGAGAAAATACCGGTAATGTCGGCGAGCGTAACGTAGTCGTCGAGCTCGAGGGCCGTCAGACGCAGCAGGGAGCGATCGAGCGACTGACGGGTAGTCTGGAGCGTGGCGACGAGCTGGTTGACCGAGCTCATGATGGTGGTGACGGGCTGGATCTCGTAGCTCTTGCCGTGAACGTACACGTTAACGACGGCACGACGGGCCGAGACCGAGATCACGATGGCATCGGTGAGCACCGACATGCGAGCGGCGGTGCGGTGACGCATGCCCGTCTCGCTCGTGGCGAGCGAGGGATCGGGATTGAGGTGGAAGTTGGCGCGCAGGATCTGGGTGAGGTCGCCGTCGATGACGATGGCACCGTCCATCTTGGAAAGCTCGAACAGACGGTTCGAGGTAAACGAAATGTTGAGCGGGAAGCCGTCATTACCGGCAGCGAGCACGTTTTCGGTGTCGCCAACGCAGATAAGGGCGCCCAGGTGACCGGCGATGATCATGTCGAGGGCGGTGCGGATCGGCTGACCAGGTGCCGTCAGGCGGATGGCCTGTTCCATACGCTTTTGCAGCTCGTTCTTATCCAAGGCATCGCTCCCATCGTATACGCTCCATAAACGCTAAATAGTTTCTCACGGTTTGCCCCCGCGGCGCTTGCGAAATCCGATGCTTACAGAATGAGCGAACACAGCTGAGAGCCCCAACCCAAATGAGCTGCTTATGTGCTAGCATCGGTATTCGCATAAATGAGGGAGTAGTCGCGTGATCGGGTTCGCCTCCGATGGCGCGGCAAGTCAACATACTGGCCGATGTGGCCTGGCTTGCCTTAATGAACGAGACTCGTGGCTGTGCGCGCAACGCGTACGCCACGGGTCTTTTTTGTTACTCCCCCAAGAGGTACACGCGGGCCCGCCCGCAGAGAGGGAGCCAGACTATGGGACTCGCAGAGCTCGTGTTGCTCGCCGTTGGCCTTTCGATGGACGCCTTTGCCGTTTCCATCTGCAAGGGTCTCGGCATGAAAAAGATTAACCTTAAAGTCGCCGTGGTGCTCGGCCTGTTCTTTGGCGGCTTTCAGGCCGGCATGCCCGTAATCGGATGGGCGCTCGGCAGTCAATTCATGGGCATCATCGGACCCATCGACCATTGGGTCGCCTTTATCCTTTTGGCCTTTATCGGCGGCAAAATGCTGTGGGAAGCCTTTACCGAAGACGAAGATGAAGACGAAGGCGACGACAAGGATGCCGAAAAAATCGACCTGGGCGAGTACCTGATCCTCGCCATCGCCACCTCAATCGACGCCCTAGCCGTGGGTATCTCGTTTGCGGCGCTCTCGGTCGATATCGTTCCCGCCGTGTCACTCATTGGCATCACGACCTTTGTCTTCTCCGTTGCCGGCGTAGCGATCGGCCACACCTTTGGCGCGCGCTACGAAAAACCCGCCACCATCGTGGGTGGCGTCGTGCTCGTCCTCATCGGCCTCAAGATTCTGCTGGAGCACCTGGGGATTTTGGTGCTGTAATGTCCAAGGCCATTCGTTTTCAGGGTAAAGATTCATTCGTTTTTATGTGACTGTATTATTCGTTTTTCGGGTATGATTTTATTCGTATTTAGGGAAATGCGAGGTAAACAGCATGGCAACGATGACGAAAGACACGTATATCCCACGGCTCATCGACCGGAAAATTGATCAATATCTCAATCTGTTCGGCGCCGTTGAGATCTCAGGCACTAAATGGTGTGGAAAGACTTGGTCCGCGCTTGCCCATGCAAATAGTGCCATATACGTCGATCGCGGTTCGAACCAATTGCTCATCGAGTCCGACCCACAGTATGCACTCGTTGGCGCGACCCCTCACGTTATTGATGAGTGGCAGCGCGTCCCCCAGGTTTGGGACTGCGTACGCCATGCTGTCGATGACACCACGGAAAAGGGCCAGTGGATCTTAACAGGCTCTTCCACGCCGGCAAAAGACAAGGTGAACCACAGCGGAGCCGGACGAATCGGTCGGCTGAGCATGCATCCCATGAGTCTTCAAGAGAGCGGTGATTCAACAGGTAAGGTAAGCCTAGCCGCCCTGTTTAAAGGCGAGTTTGCCCCATGCCCCTGTGCGTCGGGAATCGATTCTCTTACCGAGCTCATTTGTCGCGGCGGGTGGCCCGACGCGCTTGCACTAACTTCTGACACAATTCGGCCCGTACTCATGGGCTATCTCGATGCTGTGCATAATAAGAGCGTTCCCGACCTTGGCGGGCGCGAGCTCATAAGCTCACGCGTGGCAGAGTCTCTTGCACGAAATCTTGGACAGTCCTGTACAAACGTCACGCTCGCCCGTGATGTATTTGCCCTGGATAGTAACAAGGCGCCAACGGACGCCCAAAAGCGAGAAGTCTCACAGCATCTTGAATACCTCGTGCAGCTCTATTTGATTGACGAGCTGCCCGGATGGGTTCCGGCATCGCGCTCCCCCAATCGCATGAGGACAAAGCCCAAACGCTACTTCGCAGACCCCTCTTTAGCCGTTGCAGCACTGGGCCTTAACAACCAAAGCCTACTCGAAGACTACCAGACGCTCGGTCTTGCATTTGAAAACCTCTGCATGCGAGATTTACAGGTATACGCCTCGTCACTCGATGCCGCAGGATCTCACCCCGTCCGCTACTACCGCGACGATTCAGACCTAGAAATCGATGCCGTTGTTGAGCTTGCGGATGGAACATGGGGAGCATTCGAGATCAAGCTCAGCGAGGCTAAAGTCGAGCAAGGCGCCCGCAGCCTGCTGCGCATGAGGGATAAATTGCTCCGCGACAAAATGGGACGAACGAAGCCCCCCGCGTGTCTTGCCGTCCTCACGGGAATGGGAGAAATCGCATATAAACGCCCTGACGGCGTATACGTTGTTCCCATTCGAGCGTTTGGGGCTTAAAGAAAACGGGGCCGAGTGTTTTACTCGATCCCAAATAACTCAACGCCAGCGCAAGGCCTCATGCAGAGTTTTGCATGAGGCCTTTTCGTGCAGACTTTTGCATGTCATACTGATATGCAAAAGTCTGCATGTTAGGAGATCGCTGTGGATACCCTTCCCATCACCACACCGCGCCAAGCCGGCATCTACGTGCGCCAGGCACGCGAGACACAGGGGATCACCCGCGCGGTCCTCGCCAAAAAAGCCGGTGTTTCGGAGCGCCTGCTCGCATCGCTCGAGCTAGGAGACGCCACGGGTATTCGGCTCGACAAGCTGCTGGCGGTCTTTAACGCACTCGGCATGGGTCTCTTTGCACAAAGCGATAACGACTCCATCACATCGCCCTCCGAACATCCGAAGACGATGGCGAACCTCCCTATCGCGAACTCGAATGCCCTGCCAAAGCCAAGCGTAGGCAGACGGCCTGCTCGACAAGGAACGCCATCTTCCTATGGTGCCTTGCTGGCCCAAATCGCAGCCGAGCAAGGCCTTTCCGGTACTTCAGACCTTTCCTTTGGCTGTAAGGTTGTGAAATAAATGGCAGAGATGGAGCTTGCGACTCTCATTTGTGGCGAAATAGCCGGCACTCTCCGGCAAGACGAGCATGGACTCTGCAGCTTTGTATACACCCCAACCTATCGCGAAGCACCGCTATCGCTAACAATGCCACTTTCCAATCGCACGTATGGCCATAACATCGTCCACCCGTTCCTATTTGGCCTTTTACCCGACAGTCAGGAGCAGCGTCGCGCTATTGCCGCCGAGCATGACGTTGCATCCAACAACCCCGTCGCCCTCTTGTGCCATATCGGTCTTGACTGCGCGGGGGCTGTTCAGTTTTGTCGAACCGATCAATTAGATGCCGCCCGCGGCAGGGTCTCGGCATACCGCCCGCTTACCAATTCTCAAATCGCTCACAAGCTCAAAGCAATTCGCGATGACGAAAGAGAGACATGGATGGGCTCCAACGAAAGCTGGTCCCTGGGCGGCAACCAAGGCAAATTTGCACTAGCTTGGCATGATGGCCAATGGTGTGAATGTCTAGGGTCATCCCCCACTACCCATATCTTCAAAAATGGTGTCGTTGGGTTCAAACATCAGGCCTTAAACGAATTCGTCTGTATGAAAACGGCTCGGCGTGTTGGCATTCCAACTGCCAACGTCTCCTATTGCACATTTGAAGACGAAGCCGCGCTCGTCGTTGAACGGTACGACAGAATGGTCAATAGCAGCGGAAATATCGAAAGGCTGCATCAGGAGGACTTTTGCCAGGCGCTCGGTGTATTGCCAAACCAGAAATACACCGCCGACGGAGGACCAACTACACGAGACATCCAAGAACGACTGATTAACACAGTCCCACACCACATGAATCTTGTGCTTTTTACCTATATGTTGTTCTATAACGCCATTATCGGAGCGCCTGACGCACACGCTAAAAACTACTCGCTCATCCTAGGCAAAGGCACAAACGCGGTGCTCGCACCCATGTACGATGTCGCGTCGGGTTTGGCGTATGAGCACATGCGCCGCCGGGCGCGCCTTGCCATGAGCGTTGGCGGCGAAAATCGCGTGGGGCGCATCGGTCCAGGCGCTATCCGCCGATACCACGGTATGGGCGACCCCGCGCTGGAGGCGGCGCTCACCGATGCCGGGCTATCCGAAAAGTTTTGCTTTGCGACCATGATGGACCTCGCCTACGAGGTGCCCATTTGCATGGAAGAGGTCATGGACGAATACGCCGACCTGCCCGGCATGGCGAACCTGCGCGAGCATATGCTCGGACCCGTCCGCGAAAATTGCCAGCGCACCCTCGACCTCATCAGGGCGGATATGGGCTAGACGCCAATCATTTTCCTATTGCTTCAAAGAAGAGAGGAGGCGCCCGTCGCAAAAGCTCGGATGCCCCCTCTTGTAATGTCATTTGCAATCCGCTAGCACGTGGCTCGGACTGCTGCTCGTGCGACCTTTACGCAGCGAGGCGCTTGAGGACGTCGATAAGCAGCTCGTAGAAGCGCTCGGCAGAAGCAAGTTCCATGCTCTCGTCCGGGGTGTGGACATCGGAAAGCGTCGGGCCCACGGCGATGGCGTCCAGGCCGTGCAGGGCCTCGGCAAACAGACCACACTCAAGGCCGGCGTGGATGGACTCGATACGCAGCTCGGAGCCAAAGAGCTCGCGATAGCTCTCGACAAAGACGTCGCGGACCGGCGAATGCTCGGCATAGCTCCAGCCGGGATACTCGAACTCGAACTTAGCGTCGAAGCCCAGGACATCGGCCAGCGTCTGCAGACGGTCCTTGAACTCGTTCTGCAGCGAGGTGATCGAGGAGCGCGGGGACAGCATGATCTTGACCTGGTCGTCAGAAGTGGCAACCACGCCGATGTTGGAGGAAACCTCGACGGAGCCGTCAGTGGCGACGTTGCGGCGAATCACGCCGTTAGGGGCAAGACGCAGGGCGCGGATGAGGGCAAGCGCGGGCTTCTCGTCCATGGCCTCGACCTCGGCGTCGTCGGCGATCTCGACGGTACAGGCAAAGCCGGGGTCAAAGACCTCGAGCTCGGCGGTGACGTCGGCGATGATGCCACGGGCGATCTGGGCCGCGGCCTCGGCGGCAGCGTGGTCGGCGTAGATCAGAACAGCCTTGCACTCACGGTTGATGGCATTGTCCTTAGTGCCGCCGTTAAAGCTGACGATGGCGGGCTCGCCGGCAACCATCAGGCGATCGATGATGCGGGCCATGATGAGGTTGCCGTTGCCGCGCTCCAGGTTGATGTCGGCGCCGGAGTGACCACCCAGCAGGCCAGAGATCTCGAGCGTAAGGGTACTGCCGGTCTTGTGCTCGCGCACGATCGGGCAGGTGTAGGTAACGACGACGCCGCCGGCGCAGCTGACGGTGGCCACGCCCTCTTCCTCGGAGTCAAGGTTAATCATGGTGCGGGCGCTAATCTGGGACTTGTCGAGCGTCTCGGCGCCGACCAGGCCAGTCTCCTCGTCGGTGGTGAACACGCACTCGAGGGCCGGATGAGCAATCGAATCGTCGTTGAGCACGGTAAGCATCAGAGCGACAGCAATGCCGTTGTCGGCGCCCAGGGTGGTGCCGTTAGCGGTAAGGACGCCGTCCTTGACGACCAGGTCGATACCATCGGTCATGAAGTCGTGCTCAACGGAGCCCAACTTGTCGCACACCATGTCGATGTGGCCCTGCAGCATCACGGTCGGGGCATTCTCGGCGCCGGCAGATGCGGGCTTGCGAATGATGACGTTGTAGACCTCGTCCTGATACACGTCGAGGCCGCGCTCCTTGGCAAACGCGACCAGGAAATCGCTGATGCCCTTCTCGTTGCCAGACCCACGGGGGATCGCGCTGATCTCCTCAAAGAAATGGAACAGCTGGGCGGGCTCGTAGCCAGTGATCTTGTAGTCCATGGTGCCTCCTTGGCGCAACTGGTTTGACAGTAAGGCTTGCGACTTGTATATTCCCAGACTTTACGTGCATAAACCAGTCGAAAACGCCGAGCGCCCTCGCATCATCGGCTAACGGCGAGGAACGTCACTTTATCAAGATGGAGCAGGCTAGATGGACAGGGCGGATGAGTTGTTGACCTCTCCAACCAACCTCAACGCCTTTTCAACGTTAATGCATACACCATTGGTATGTTTAATGAGGTTTTTGTCCTCCGTCACGACGTAATCGACGTCGATGCGATTGGCAACGCCCAGCATCAGGTCATCCTCAAAGTCATTGTGATGATGTCTGAACATAAAGGAGTCGAACACCTCGTCTGCTCCCACCGGCGCGATAAGGGCGAGCTCGCGCATCTGCCGAACGCATGCCCAGGCCGTTTCGTCCGCCGCCGCAATGGCGCTATCGCTCAGCGAGCCATTCTTCCTTAGGCACTCTCTCTTGATTGCCGCCGAGACAAGATACGAGACATCTTTGACCGAAAGCGACGAGGCAAACAGGGCAATCAGCTCCGAGGCGTCGGCAATCTCAATCAGATGGACGACGTTTGCCGTACGGTCAGACCTTCCAGAAAAATAATCCATCCATACATTGGTATCGATTAACAGCTTGAGGATTCCGCCCGCACTCATAGCTCCACCCACTCGGGATAGCGATCGGCCATGGCCTCCTCATAGAGGTCGTCGTAGTCACCCGAGAACTCAGGGATGGGGATGCCGTATTTGAGGCACGAATCGCGAATGATATGGCTACCCTGTGCTGCTCTTGATTCCACGAATCGCTGGTTCGCCTCGTCGGAGGGAATCTCTGCGCTCCCCTCCTTTGAAGGCATGCGTTCGTTGATGACCAGATATTCCCAAAGCGCCCGAACAGCCTGCGACGGCGTCATACCGATATGGGCCAGCACCGCATCTCCCGCTTCTTTGAGCTGGCGATCTATGCGCACGTTCATCTGAACCGGCCGCGTATCGAGCATCGAGGTAGACATTTCGGCTCCTTTGCTATACGTATCTTTGAATTTAGTATAGCACGGAAGATATGAGCGCATTTCAATGGAAATAGGGGCGCTTCCTCATCGGAAACGCCCCCATCTTGCAAGGTTATGCTCAATCCCTACAGCGCGCCGGAGCCGGCTTGCATCATGCCGCCGGGGCCCGAGGTCACGCCGCCGCTCACAGGCGCGGCGTTGCCGGTGTGCGGTGCCGCCGGGGCGGTATCGCCACCGAGCGTACCTGCCGGACGCGGTGCCGGGATCTCGCCCGTGCCGTGGCTAAAGACAAACTTACCATCGGCCACGTCGCACAGGACGGTATCGCCACAGCCCCACTCGCCGGCCAGAAGCTCCTCGGACAGCGGGTCCTCGATGAGCTTTTGGATGGCACGGCGCAGCGGACGCGCACCGTTGGTGAGGTCGGTGCCCTCGGCCACGATCTTGTCATAGGCCGCATCGGTAAGCTTGATGTTCATGCCGTTGGCAATCAAACGCTGACGCAGGTCGTCCACCAGCAGGTGCGCGATCTTGGTCAGGTTTTCGCCCGAAAGCTTCTGGAACACCACGATGTCGTCGATGCGGTTGAGCAGCTCGGGACGGAACAGGCGCTTGAGCTCGCCCATCGCGCGACCACGGATCTCACTCGACGTGAGACCCCGCTCGCCGGTGGTACCAAAGCCCACGCTCGCATCCTGTGCAATCTCGCGGGCGCCCACGTTGGACGTCATGATGATCACCGTATTGCGGAAGTCGACCGTCTTGCCCTGGCTATCGGTCAGACGACCCTCCTCCAGCACCTGCAGCAGGATGTTGAAGATGTCGGGGTGCGCCTTCTCGATCTCGTCGAACAGCACAACCGAGTATGGGTGGCGACGAACGGCCTTGGTGAGCTGGCCGCCCTCGTCGTGACCGACGTAACCCGGAGGGCTACCGATGAGCTTGGAGACCTCGAACTCGCTACCGAACTCGGACATGTCGAAGCTGATGAGCGCATCCTTGCTGCCAAAGAGGTACTCAGCGAGCGTCTTGGCGAGCTCGGTCTTGCCCGTGCCGGTGGGACCAAGGAAGATAAAGCTGCCGCCGGGGCGACGCGGATCCTTGAGCGGCGAGCGGCTGCGGCGCACGGCCTTGGCAACCGCATCGACAGCCTCATCCTGACCGATGATGCGCGTCTTGAGCACGCTTTCGGCTTGCAGCAGGCGACGGCTCTCGCTCTCGGTAAGCGAGGACACCGGCACGCCCGAAGTCACGGACACGATGTCAGCAATCTGACTCACATCGATGGTGAGCGGGCTGGCGTCAAGCTCGGCGGTCCAAGCAGCCTTGGCCTCGGCGAGCTCAATCTCGGCAGCCTTCTGCTGCTCGGTGATCTCGGCGGCCTTGTTCATGTCGTCGCTCTCGGTGGCCTCCTGCGCGGCGGCCTTGAGCTCCTCAATGCGATGCTCGGCCTCACGCACCGGCTCGGGCGCGCGATTCGCGGCGATGCGAGCGCGGGCACCGGCCTCGTCGATGAGGTCGATAGCCTTATCGGGCAGGAAGCGATCCTGGATGTAGCGGTTGGAAAGGTTCGCGGCGGCCTCGATAGCACCCTGCGTATAGCGCACATGATGGTGTTCCTCGTAGCGCGGCTTGAGCGCGGTCAGGATCTTGACCGTGTCCTCGACGCTCGGCTCCTCGACATCGATGGTCTGGAAGCGACGCTCGAAGGCCGGGTCCTTGGTGAGGTACTTGCGGAATTCCTCGGCCGTGGTGGCGCCGATAATCTGGAAGGCACCGCGCGCGAGCACCGGCTTGAGCATGGAGCTCGCATCGATAGAACCCTCAGAAGAACCGGCACCGATGATGGTGTGCATCTCGTCGATAAACAGGATGACGTCGTCGGCTTCGGTTGCCTCCTGGATCACGTTCTTGAGGCGCTCCTCAAACTCGCCGCGATACTTGGCACCCGCCACGAGACCTGGCAGGTCGAGCGTCCAGATATTCTGGTTCATGAGGTTCTCGGGCACGTTGCCGGCTGCAATCTGCTGAGCCAAGCCCTCGACGATGGCCGTCTTGCCCACGCCGGGGTCGCCAAGAATGAGAGGGTTGTTCTTGGTGCGGCGCGAAAGAATTTCCATCATACGCTGGACTTCCTTTTCGCGACCAATTACAGGGTCGAGCTCGCCATCGCGCGCCTTCTGCGTGAGGTTGATCGCGAACTGCTTAAGCGTATCGGTGCCACTCCCCTTTTGCTGCGAGACATCCGAGCCGCTAAAGAACGGCAGGCCCGCGCCGGGACGACCGGCACCGGCGCTGGCGAGCGGGCGCTTCTTGTCCTGGTCCTTGGCGGTGAGTTTCTCGATAGCCTTTTTGATGGAGGCAGACGACACACCCAGGCGCATGAGGATATCCATGGCCATGCCGTTGCCCTCTTCGACGATGCCGATCAGCAGATGCTCGGTCGACACATAGGTCTGGTTGTTCTCGCGTGCCACGCGGAAGGAACGCTCCATCACGCTGATGACGAGCGGCGTAAAGGCGAGCTTAGCGGCCTCGGTCTCCTCACTGGGCTCGGGAACCGTGGTCTGGACCTCTTTGAGCGTGTCCATGATGTCATCGTAGGAGATGTCGAGCGAACGCAGTGCCTCGGCGGCAATGCCCTCGTCCTCCTTGGCAAGCGCGAGCAGCAGGTGCTCGGTGCCCACCTTATTTGAATGAAGATCGAGCGCCTCTTGCTTGGCCATGGACATGACCTTACGCGCACGATCGGTAAAACGGTCTAACATGCTAGTTCCTCTTAGACGAGCTAGTTTTTTCAAACGCAAAGCGCCGCCCCGCGGCAGCGCTTTGGTCTCTTTACCCATATGGAGTATATGTTAACCGTTGGGACCTTTCCCGCCCGTAGCCGTGCGACAACGTCTACAAAAAAGGAATCGCCGGGTGCGGCGGGCGCTCTAGGTTAGAGGCTGTTGCCTAGCAGGCAGGCTCGACACCCATGTCCTCGGCAACGTCATTGACGGCATCGGCAACGGGAGCGCCCGGCATGCGCACGAACTCCATATGCTGCTCTTCAAAGACGGTTCCCATGGGGAAGGCGCGGCGGAAGACAAAGCGAGCAACCGGACCAGCCACCAGCAGGTTCCAGGGCAGGGCCATGATAAAGTTACGCGGGATGTTGATGAGCCACATCATCGGCAGCGCCTGCAAATTGGCAAGCGGGCTGCCGGGCATGTGGAACAGGCCCTCGCACGCACCGTAGAACGACATGATGATGACCATAGGAACGACCATGCAGGAGCTTACGGCGAGCGTCATGGCGAGCGACGAGCTCTGGCCCGGCGCGACCAAGTACTTAAAGGCGAAGCCTTTGGCCAGCGGGCTGGCGATAAACCAGTCGCAGCACATGACAAAGACGTAGGCAACGGGGAAGCCGAGCCATGCAGCGGCAATGACCTCGCCGTTGATGGCCCCATGCTGCAGGGCAACGTTGTAGATGCTCATCCAGAGCACCATGCAAAAGCACATGATAAAGGTGAACAGCAGGCTCTCTCGTTTGTTGATAGGCATGAAGGGCATGGTCCTTTCTGTGTTACGCCGCGGCACCACGCAACAAAAACAGGCGGGCAAGATGGAGCTGTTGGGACTTCATCTCGCCCGCCCGTGGTACGTGCGTCTGCGACTACTTATGTGGTGGAACCAGCCTAGCACGAAAACCCCGCGCTTCGTAAGCGTTGAGTTTATGAAGATGCAGGGCACCAATAATCCCCCGACCCCATAAGTTGCGGTGGAATACGGACTGTTTTGGCCCTTTAAGCAGCAATTCAGTCCCTATTTCACCGCAACTCATTTGGTGCAAAGCAACCTGTTCCCCTTGCACCAATTAGCTGGTGTGGCGCCAGCGAGGGTCGGTGAGCGTACGTGCCACACCCAGGCCAACGGGCAAAAACGCCACGATGAGCACTGCACGCACAAACCAGCCGAGCATATTGACCGTGTCGAAGGTGCACATGTAATACATCGAGCGATACAGATACAAGCCCGGCACCATAATGACAATCGATGGCACCGTGAGGGCGATACGTGGGTAGGTGAGCTTGATTTCGGCTAAGCTCGCGAGCAGCCCCGATACCAGCGCGCCGATAAACGCTGCTGCCTCGGGAGGCATGCCCGCACTCAGGCCCAGGAAGGGAAACAGCGTCGGCGCATCGACGAGCGTAAGACGCAGGGTATTGGACACGGCGCCGATGAGCCCTGCCGCCGCTGCCATCTTAACCGGGCTGTTGAACATCACCGAGAATCCGAATACGCCGACGAAGCTCATCACCACGCGCAGGAGCGTAAGGGCAAGCGGCGAAAGGCCGAGCGGCGCAAAGTCGTCCGGCGCCAGCCCCACACACTCGGCAACCATCCAACCTACGAGCGTCGCCATCACAATAATCGATACGGCATACGAAAGGCGCTCGATACCGCTTCGCATGTCGAGCTTGGCGATGTCGAGGCCTGCCGTGATGAGCGGAAAGCCGGGGATGACAAAGAGCATCGCGCCAATATAGCCTTCTTGGTGCGACATTGCCCCCGGCATGACCTGGCCAAGGCCGAGCAATGCCAGCAGATACGAGACGCAAGCGAGTGCAACGCCGATCGTCAGCGCACTAAACTGGCCAAGGCCCTGCTTGAGAATATGGGAACGAGCAAAGTTGCCGACACCAGCGCCCGCGAATGCACAAGCCATCTCGATAGGGCCGCCGCCGAGCAAAAAGACGAAAGCGCCGCAAGCACAGGCCGCCGCAAGGCCCTGTTGCCAGGGAGCGTAATCGGGCTTTGAGCTCTCAACGGTCTTGAGCATCTCGTGGTACTCGTGCACGGTAAACCGGCGACCGTAAATCTCGATTTCCTTTAAGAAGCTCTCCATCATCCAAATGCGATGAGTGTTGACTCCCGTTGTGGGTAGGCTGACGACCTCGTTAAAGCAGTGGCCATCTTCGATGCAGGTGCATTCAAACGATAGGAGACTCAGGTCGACGTGAATCGTGACGCCGAGTACGGCAGCAACACGATTCATGGTATCGCGCACGCGCCAGGCACCCGTTCCGCTTGCCAGCATAAGCATGCCGGTGCGGCAGATGATGGATGATTTGTCGGTAAGTGGTGCATCGACGGCAAGCTCATCGCCCGCGGTCACGATCTGGTGCCAGTCAGTTTTCATATGGAGCGCGCCGGCACGGACACCGTGGTGCAGGGGGACTCTTGAGAGCAACGAATCATGGCGCGAAGGCTGTGGGGGCTCCGTCGATTCAACATCGTCCTCGTCGGGCCCTTCATCAACAAGGTCGAAAGCATCGAGCGCCGCCGGCTCGCGACGATCGATCAGCTCCTCGTCCTCGTCATCAAAGTAGTTGAACTGATCGAGCATGTCCTCTTCGATTGCGCGCTCGCTCGCGTCGTCCATATAGACGCTCCCTTCCTGCCGACTAACCCCCATCCTAGGCGGCAGCGGCTAAAGGAAACATAAAAGAGACGGCTGTCGTGCGAGCCATGTGTTCAATAGCCGTTGGGTAGTCATTGGGGACGTTCTTAAACGACCAGTCAAACAAGAACGTCCCCAATGACTACTCCGGCAACGCCGATGTTTTGGCAACGCCAGCGAGCGACGTCCAGGGCGAACAAGTTGGCATGAAAAAGGCAAGGCATAGACCTTCTGGTCATGCCTTGCCTTTTGAATGA
>CEAZ01017608.1_pt1 | contig 25561 bp, 15 predicted proteins | sample 557361 | NCBI WGS metagenome assembly CEAZ01 (sample SAMEA3182074, study PRJEB8094) | gut metagenome | biome: human; feature: gut; material: Stool; isolation source: human stools | place: Canada | collected 2012-02-22 | reverse complement strand
CATAGTTCAAGGGATAGAACGAGGGTTTCCTAAACCCTAAATTCGCGTTCGAGTCGCGGTGGGGCTACAAGAAAGGAGGAATCAATATCCCTCCTTTTTTTGTGCCCCTGAACCCATGCAGCCCCCCAAACCTCCCTTTGAAAAGGGAGACTTCCGCACATCCATGCCGGGTAAAAAGCGAGAAAAGCTTATTTCTCCTTTTCTTGTGGAATTTTACCTATCTTTGCTCCCGTAAAATCACGATTATGGAATCGCTTAAAGAGTTATACAGGATCGGCAGCGGCCCGTCGAGCAGCCACACGATGGGTCCCAAGCGGGCCGCCGAACGGTTTGCGGAACGCTGCCGCGACGTCGACGCCTACCGCGTGACCCTCTACGGATCGCTGGCCGCCACGGGCAAGGGCCACCTGACAGACGTGGCGATCCTTTCGGTGCTCGAACCGGCCGCCCCGACCCGGATCGTCTGGAAACCGGAGGTCGTGCTCCCCTTCCACCCCAACGGCATGCTGTTCGAAGGGCTGAAAGGCGACGAAGTCGTCGATTCCTGGACCATTTACAGCGTCGGCGGCGGGGCGCTGGCCAACGAGGCCTCGCGCCTCGAAACGCCCCGGAGCATCTACCCGCTGTCGACCATTTCGGAGATCAAGGAGTGGTGCTACCACGAGGGCAAGACCTTCTGGGAGTATGTGAGCGACTGCGAAGGTCCCGAAATCTGGGACTACCTCGACACGGTCTGGGAGACGATGTGCGCAACCATCCAGCGCGGCCTGAACAACGACGGCGTGCTGCCCGGAGGGCTGAAGGTCGCCCGCAAGGCCTCGACCTACTGGGTCAAGTCGAAAAGCTACACCGACTCGCTCTCCTCGCGGGCCAAAATCTACGCCTACGCGCTGGCCACCTCCGAGGAAAACGCCTCGGGCGGCACGGTCGTGACAGCCCCCACGTGCGGGTCGAGCGGCGTCATGCCCGCCGTGCTCTACCACCTCTCCACCTCGCGCAACTTCCTGCGCATCCGCATCCTGCGGGCGCTGGCCACCGCCGGACTTTTCGGCAACGTCGCCAAGACCAACTCCTCCATTTCGGGCGCCGAGGTCGGCTGCCAGGGCGAGGTCGGCGTGGCGTGCGCCATGGCTGCCGCCGCCGCGTGCCAGCTCTTCGGCGGAACCCCTTCGCAGATCGAATACGCCGCCGAGATGGGTCTCGAACACCACCTGGGCCTCACGTGCGACCCCGTGTGCGGACTGGTGCAGGTCCCCTGCATCGAGCGCAACGCCATCGCCGCAGCCCGGGCCTTCGACGCCAACGCCTACGCCACGCTCTCCGACGGCTCGCACATGGTGAGCTTCGACAAGGTCGTGGAGGTGATGAACGAAACGGGCCACGCCCTTCCGAGCCTCTACCGCGAAACCTCCGAAGGGGGCCTTGCCAAACGCTTCAAACGATAAGGTTTCGGGCGCGCCGGAAGCATCCTTCCGGGCGTGTGACGATTTTTCCCTGTAAACGGATAAATTTTCCCCGTCGGACAACCTCCGGCGGGTTAATTTTGTTATCAGCAAACGTCAACCTAAAACCACAATACGTATGAGACGATTCTTACTCCTTCTGCTGGTCCTCCCGCTGCTCGCCGGAGCGTGCGGCGACGACGCCACCGAAGACACCCCCGATCCGCCCGCAACGACGCTGCCGGCCGGGACCAGGGACGATCCTTTCGGCGTGGGAAAGTCCGTCACCGTCAGCGGACTGCCCGACAAACTGCTGATCGGCCTGGCGGCCAACAGCGGCGACAGCAAGAAGACCTCGGAAGCCGTCTTCAGCGATGTGAAAATCAACGGTCAGACGGTCGCCTTCGAATAAGCGGCCGATCCGTCCCAATGAAAAAGCCGCACCCTTTCGGGAGCGGGATTAAAAGGGCATAACGACCTGATTTATCGGATCATTACATTTTTGTATAGGGATAATAGGTAACGAAAAGGCAACGGTTTATTTTCAGCGTCTTGCGCTCAAATACCGCATTTCAAATAACCGATTACAAAATACAAAAAAAATGCGGATTTGACAAATTTGCTAAAAGGGCAGCATTCTAACGCATGGATATTCCATTTTCTCAAGCATACAAGGTTCTTGTTGGAAGAAATAGAACAAGAAGTTATCATTAGTGTCAAAACACAAGATGCTTGAACAGTTTTATGTGTCAGTTATGATGAAGGAAATTCAACCGAATAATCATCGCAATAAAAACAATCATTCACTTATTTTCTTCCTCTCAAAGAAGGGTTCGGGCAATATGATTTTATCTCTATTGCAGCATTCTCGCTCTGTCAACAAACAATGAAATTGATCATTGAACGCTTGAATCGTACCCTTGTCGTGGCAACGTACAGTCATCGGGGCCTTTCGTCCGAAGATAAATTGAGGTTGTTCAGCATCAAAAAACCAAACACCTTCCCAGTTTACTACTGTTCTGAAATACAGCCTAAACCCCCTCTTCGCCTGATCCCATACATCATCATCGATTAGGAAAATATCTTCCACCGAATATAACTGGGAAAGAAAACATTGATTTCATCGAGTTGCAACAAGCTGAATCCGCTGACTGCTGCTATTCAGCATAAAATTATCGTAATTATCTTTGTCGAGCGGAGAAAGATAACCGTTTATTTTCGCAACAAGTCCCATCTGGTCGCGCCGGTAATAACAAGTGTCGGTACTATTGTGTTCTCTTAACCCGGAAGGGCATCCAGATCGGCGAAAAAGCTATACTATTGATTTACGGCTAGCAGGAATCGGATAAATTAGTTCTTCGCCACTTGCGAGCGTGAAGGTGATTGTAGAGTTCAGAAGATGTCTAAAACTCGAATGCATGGGTCCAGACATCAAAGATAGGGGTATTCCTCAAGTTGAGCCGCTTGAAGATCAGGAGCTGCTGGCATATACTACGAGAAAAGAAGCAGAGTGAGATAATGCAAATACTCGGTCAAAGCACGGGTAACATTACCAGCCAGAGAACATATATACACAGGGAACTCGGGGCTGACAGCCTCCGACAACCTATACCTTTGTCTGCGGGAGTAGATGAAGCCCGAGGCAGAGCCTGAAGAGGCAGAAATGGAGGTGCTGAAACTGAAGTTAAAATCGAAAACGAGAATCGGACTGCAGCAGAGGCGGAACATAACTGAAAAAGATAAGGAGGAATCTTACGGGGGCCTTATCAAATTAGGCCGATATGCTCTACCGATACAGATAAATTGTAAATACCACCTGTTTTTATCCAGCACCTCATTTGCTTGGCCGACATAATAGTATGGCAAGTTGCACAGAACGATAAACTCGGATTCGGAAATTTATAGCATCTACAGGAATAACCCTATTGCTACATCTTATTTACATAACTCGTAAGAGAAACTATGAACACTCTATATACGGGGCACTGTACCGGAGCCGAGGTCAAAAAAAGCACAGGTTGCAGAATTGCCCGAGGCAAGGGTGTTCCATACCGGATCGGTGATCGAATTCTGAAACCGAAGACGGGAACACTTGCCGATCCAGAAATCGATAAAATGAATAAAGTTTCGGATTCTCATGAAGGGCCTGGTGTCAAATCGTTGGCGGAAGAGGTTATCGCCGTTTTATACGGACGGTTCCGGCAAGGTTCTCTGCGGGCCTAAAGAATCCGGAATTGGAGTTTGGACAACGGAAGTAAGGGCGAAATCTGTTATAGCGCAAGAAAAGGGTAAACCGGTTCCTGCTCGATGGAAGCGCTGCCGACCTCTGTCCGATCTGGGTCTTGTCTTTCAGCGAGTTCCAACGTTACAAGCCTTCGCAAAGTCCACATCTTTTACTTCCGAAAACGCCAGAGAGAGGAAAATATAAGAAGAGCGGCACTCGAAATTCACACCGCTCTCCTCTCTGCCGGTGCCGCAGACTTTATCACCCCGAATTAAGAATCGTAAGTTGCGGAAACGGGAACGAAATACCCTCCCGGTAAAAGGAGGCGTAAATTGTAAGTTTCTTCATGGTTAGTATATGGAATTCAGCAGGTCCGTTTTCCCGTCGTTTACGAGTTTGAGAATCAGTTCTCCGAACAGCGTGTTCTGCCAGGCGAACCACGCGCGGGTGAAATCCGCGGCATCGTGGCGCGAAAAACTTTCGTGCATGAATCCCGTTCCGGCGTCGGTGGTGATCAGCTGACAGATGCAGTCGCGAATCTCTTCGTCGTCGGTCGCCGTGAAAGCCCGCATCATAATGCTCATGGGCCAGATCATTTCGACGCCGATATGGGGTCCTCCGATTCCCTCGCCGGCAGCTCCGCGCCAGAAATAGGGATTTTCCGTGCTCCACACGAACCGGCGCGTGTTTTCGTAAATCGGGTCCGTGCGCTCCACGTCGCCCAGATAGGGCATGGCCAAGAGCGACGGCACATTGGCATCGTCCATCAGAAAGCGGCCTCCGAATCCGTCCACCTCGAAGGCATAGATCTTCCCGAACTCCGGATGCTCCACGACGGCGTATTTCTGCAACGCCCCGGCCACCTCGTCAGCCAGCGCCGTGCACTCCGCGGCCAGCTCCCGCTCGCCGTTCACCGCCGTCAGTATCTCGGCGGCCTTGCGCAGCGACGTGACGGCCATGAAGTTCGACGGCACGAGGAATCCGAAGGTCGTGGCGTCGTCCGAAGGGCGGAACGCCGAGACGATCAGCCCCACGGGTTTCACGGGGTTGCCGCGCCCCACATGGCAGCGGGTGTCCAGCTGACGGTCCGTCGTGCGCAGGAAGGTGTAATCGCCCGGACCCTCCTTCATCTGCTGTTCGCGCAGCGTCTTCACGATGTTGCGCATCGCCGAGGTCCACTCCCCGTCGAAGACCGACGTGTCGCCCGTGGTCTTCCAGTAGTGGTGCGCAAGGCGCAGAGGATAACAATGGGAGTCGATCTCCCACTTGCGCTCGAAGACCATCGGGTCGGCCTGCGGAAAATCCGTCTTGTTGTGCGCCCCCGTCGGCGCGACGTTGAAAGCGTTGGCATAGGGGTCGATGTTGATCAGCTTCAGCTGGCGGCGGATCACCCCCGCGATCATCTTCCGCAACGCCGGGTCCTCCTTGCACAGCTGCACGTAGGGCCACACCTGCGCCCCCGAGTCGCGGAGCCACATGGCCGGAATGTCGCCCGTGTAGACGTAGGTATCGGGATTGCCGTCCGCATCCTCGCCGTAGTGGACCGTGGTGTCGAGCGTGTTGGGGAAGCAGTTGGCGAACATCCACCGCAGGCGTTCGTTGGTCAGAAGACCGCACACGCGGGCGATCTCCCCCTCTACCGCTTCCGACTTAAAAAGCCGCTGCTCCTCCGCGGGCCGCTGGTCGGCGTACGCCTCCGGTTCGTCCGGACAGTACCACACCTTCTCTTCGGCCCCCATCTCGAAGCGCAGCTCCCCGCCCTTCATCAGGTCGGCATGACCGATCCAAGGCTTCGTGTAGGGTTGACCATTGAGCCAAACACGCTGGATATATTTGTTCGCAGCGGAGTTGTTTTCGGCCGTGATCGTGAATACACCGCCCGGGACCTTCACTTCGGCCCGGTCGAAGAGCGGTGATCCGAACCAGTAGCGTCCGCCCGCAGGCTCGGCCTCGTACATTCCCAGCGACGAGAGGACGTACCATGCCGACATCTGCCCCACGTCCTCGTTGCCCGATAATCCGTCCGGCCGGTCGTGGTAGAGCGTCGTGAGCACCTCGCGGACCTTGTCGGCCGTCTTCCACGGCTGCCCCAGCATCGTATAGAGGTACAAAATATGGTGGCTCGGTTCGTTGCCGTGGGCGTATTGCCCGATCAGCCCCGAGATGTCGGGCGAGGTCTCGCCGCCTTCGATGACCGAACTTACCGTAAAGAGCGAATCCAGCTTTTCAATCATCTTCGCACGCGAGCCGAACAGCCCTTCGAGGCCCTTGACATCGTGCGGAGCCAGCCAGGTGTACTGCCAGGCGTTGCCCTCGCAGTAGTCGTCGGCGCGGTGCGTCGAGGCGAACGCATTGAAGGGCGTCCTCCAGCCCTTCCGCGAATCCCGGCCCCGCATGAAGCGCGTCGCAGGGTCGAAATAGTTGCGGTAGCTATGGCTGCGCTCCTCGAAATACTTCGCATCCTCCGCCTTGCCCAGTGTCTCGGCGGCACGCGCCGCCGCACCGTCGGCCAAAGCGTACTCCATGTCATAGGCCACGGCCTCGTTGAACACCTCGCACGGGATGTAGCCGTACTCCATGCGCAGGCCGTTGCCCCGGTCGGGGTTCATGGCCGTCTTACGGATCGCCTCGAAGGCCTTTTCGCGGTCGAAGCCCCCGATGCCCTTCACGATGGCGTCCGCCACCGCTACGATGCCCGGGTTGCCAACCATGCAGTCGGTCTCGTTGCCCCACAGATGCCACACCGGAAGGCGGCCCTGCTCGTCAGAGATCGTCAGCATCGTCTGCACGATGTCGGCCATCTTCTCGGGATGCAGCACCGTCATCAGCGGCATCGCCGCCCGGTAGGTGTCCCACAGCGAGAAGGTCGTATAGTTCGTGAAATCGGCGTTGCGGTGGATCGCATGGTCCGAACCGTAGTAGTCGCCGTTCACGTCGCAGAAGAGCGACGGGGCGATCATCGTATGGTAAAGAGCCGTATAGAAAATCCTGCGGGCCGTCTCGTCCGCGGTCTCGATCTTCACCTTCGACAATTCATCGTTCCACGCCTTGTCGGCGGCCTTCGCCGTTTCTTCGAAATCCCACCCCGGAAGCTCCGCCGCGAGGTTTTCCCGAGCGCCCTCCACGCTTACGGGCGATAAAGCGACTTTCAGCGACACTTGTTCCCCGTCGGTTGTACGGAACGATGCCCGGGCGTAGTTATCGCCGATGGTTTCGAATTTTTCGAAGGGTTTCGAGAACTCCGCGGCGAAGTAGACCCGCTGGTCCTTGGCCCAGCCCGTCGAGTGACGCCAGCCCGTCACCGTCCGGTCGCCCTCCTTTGCGAGATGCGTCTCCGTGGCCTTGTCCCAGCAACCCCCGTTCTCCAGGTCGAAGACCACGGCTGCGGCATCCGACGCCGGGAAGGTGTAGCGGTGCAGACCCACGCGCGCCGTGGCCGTCAGCTCGGCCCGGATGCCATAGCGCGTCAGCGGCACCGAATAGTAGCCCGGCCGGGCAATTTCTTGGGTCCGGTCGGCATAGGACCACAGTCCCGACGCAGGGTCTGCCTCCTCACCCCGGGCGTAGGTCACATCGCCCGTGACGGGCATGACCGTCACGTCGAACAAATCGCCGATGCCCGTGCCGCTCAAATGCGTGTGCGAGAAGCCGATCACCGTCGAATCGCTCGCATGGTAGCCCGAGCACCAGTCCCACGTCTGCGGAATGCTCGTCGGACCCACCTGCACCAGGCCGAAGGGGACGTTGGCTCCCACGAAGACGTGCCCGTGGCCGCCTGTGCCGATCTTCGGATCGACATGGCGCGTGTAATTCTCCTCCGCGGCAGGCTGCGTGCAGCTGCCCAGCAGGGCCGCGGCGAATAAGAATCCCGTAAGTTTCATCTAGTTTCCAGTTTGAAGTTCAAAAGTAAGTTTTCCGCCCTTGAGCAATTCATCGTGCAAGATACGATAATTTTTCAACGGTTTATCGCCAAGCGTCATCCGGTCGATATACCCTTCGCCGCGTTTTTCGATCACCAGCGTTCCCCGCTCCGTGTCGATCTCCACACGGTCGAACGTCGGGGACGTCAGCGTGTAGTACGGCTCGCCCGGGCAGTCGGGATAGAGGCCCAGCATCGTGAAAACAGCCCACGCCGACATCGTCCCCGTGTCGTCGTTGCCCGGGATGCCGTCGGGGGCGGTGGTAAAGTATCGCTCCAACAGCCGCCGGGTTTCCCGCTGCGTGCGCCACTCCTCGCCCCGGAAGCGGCTGAACAGATACGCATAGGCGATGTCGGGTTCGTTCGCAGGGTCGTACAATCCCTCGTCGAAGACCATTTGCAGTTTGTCGATGAATTTGCGTCGTCCGCCCATCAGCTTCGCAAGCCCCTCCACGTCGTGCGGAACGTAGAACGTATAGTTCCAAGCACTCCCCTCGTGAAAGCCCGGGGCCGCCGTGAAGTTCTCGCCCGCCTTCGGGTCGAAGGGGCTTAAAAACGATCCGTCGGGATGGAGCGGACGCAAAGTACCGCTTTCCGGGCTGTAATAGCGTTTGTAGCCCAGCGAGCGGGCGCGGAACAGACGCGCGTCGTCCCCGTGTCCGAGCGAGTCGGCCAGCAGCGACAGGGCCGCATCGGCCATGTAGTACTCCAGCGCGTGCGAGACGGAGGTGTCGCCCGCAAGGTCCTTGGCATAGAATCCCAGCGGGATATAGCCTTTCTCGATATAGGGGTCGATGTCGGGCCGCATGCGGTTCTGCGCACCGGGCGTCGTGGCCGACTTGCGCATCGCCTCGTAGGCCTTGGCGACATCGAAATCCCGAAGGCCCTTCATCCAGCTGTCGACGATCACCGGGATCGCAGGGTCCCCCTCCATCGTGAAGGTCTCGCGGCCGTAAAGCTCCCATTTCGGAAGCCAACCCCACTCCTCGTACATCCCCGTCATCGAGCGCAGCATCTCCCGCTGACGATCCGGGTAGACCAGCGTCAGCAGCTGGTGCAGGTTGCGGCAGGTGTCCCACAGCGAGAAGACCGTATAACGTTCGCCATCCGTCACGCCCGTCTCGCCCGAACGTTCCATCAGCGGGTATTCGCCGTTCACGTCGCTCACGAGGTTCGGGTGCAGCAGCGCATGGTACAACGCCGTGTAGAACACCCTCTGCTGCTGCTCGGCGCCGCCCTCGACCCGGATTCTGCCCAGAGCCTCGTTCCAGCCCTTGCGGGCCTGTTCCCGGATGGCGTCGAACGGCGCGTCCGCGGCCTGCTCGGCATCGAGGTTTTTGCGCGCGTTCTCCGTAGAGACATACGAAATGCCCATGCGCACCTCCACCTGCTCGCCCGCCGCAAGGCCGTCGAAGGAGAACCAGTAGCCCACGTCGTCGCCCGAAAGCTCGCGCCCGTACTCCGTATAGAGTTTATACCTCCCGTTGTCCGGCGTCCACTCGGCCTCCACTCCCGTCATCTTCCGTTGCTTCTTCCAATAGCCGCCGGCACTCGGCGTCTTCGAAACGCGAAGCACGAAGTACACCGGGAATACCTTCTGCGCATTGTAGCAGAACGTCCCCAGCAACTTCGTGCCCTCGATCTCCGTGGGGCTCACCCGGCGAACCATCGCGCCGCTCTCGTTCGTAAGCCCCTCGCCCAGATTTAACAGAATATGCCCTGTGCCTTCCGGAAAGGTGTACCTCTCGGCCGAGCTACGCGCCGTGGCCGTGGCTTCGGCAAGGACGCCGTACTTGTCCAGAAAGACCGAGTAATAGCCCGGGGAGGCCTTTTCGTCCCTGTACGACGTGCCGTACTCCCGGTAATCCACCGTCAGAGGGCCCGTCGTGGCCATCGTCAGCAGCGCGCCCAGCTCGGGGCACCCCACGCCGCTCAAGGCGCCGTGCGCGAAGCCCGTGAAGAATTTGTTGTGGTATTCGTAGGGCGTGGACCACCAGCGGGCGTCCTTGTCGTAGACGTTTTCCTCCGACCCCATGACGTTGAACGGAACCACCGACATCATCCCGTGCGGCGTGACGGCCCCGGGGGTCGCGGTCCCGAAGTTCGTAGTCCCGATGAACGGGTCGACCCGGTCGGCAGGGGTCTGCGCAGAAGCCGCAGCGCCGAAAACGGCGGCGGCGAGCGCCAGGGTAAGCAGCGTTCGTCGCAGTCGCATCAGAGGATCGAGTTTTGCTTCGTGAAGTCGATGATTTCGGGGATATAGCCGAACGCAAGGCCCGTAACCGTGTCGGCGCATCCGTAGTAGACGGCCACGCGTCCCGTCGCGGGATCGTGCAGCGCAGCGCACGGGAACGTAACGTTCGGAACGTCGCCCATGCATTCGTACGTTTCGCGCGGGGAGATCAGGTAGGGACCGCTGCGGGCCGTGACCTTCCACGGCTCCTCCAAATCCAGCAGCGCCGAGCCGAAGGCATAGACATAGCCGTTGCACGAGCGAAGCACCCCGTGGTAGAACAGCAGCCACCCTTCCGAGGTCTCGATGGGAACGGGGCCCGCGCCGATCTTCATGCACTGCCACGCCGAAACCTCGAACGCCGAGGGAGACATCACATGACGGTGGCGGCCCCAGAACTCCATGTCCGGAGACTCCGAATAGAAGATGTCCCCGAAGGGCGTGTGACCCGTGTCGCTCGGACGCGACAGCATCGCGAACCGGCCCCCGATCTTGCGCGGAAACAGAACCCCGTTGCGATTATAGGGAAGAAATGCGTTTTCAAACTGGTGGAACGTCTCGAAATCATCCGTCCACGCAATGCCGATCGTCGGACCGTGGTAGCCGTTGCACCACGTAACGTAGTATTTGTCGCCGATCTTCGCAACGCGAGGATCGTAGCCGTAGACCCACTGGCCGATCTCGGCGTCCGCACCCTCCAGCCGGAAGTCGGACTCCTCGATCTCCCACCGAAGGCCGTCGACCGAAAAGCCTACGTGGATGCGCATCCGGCGGTTCGTGTCGTCGCACCGGAAAACGCCCGCATAGTTATATTTTCCTTTTTTGAAGGGAACGACCGCCGAGTTGAAGATCGAATTCGACGTCGAAAGCGCATGACGCCCGATGATCGGGTTCTGCGTGTAACGCCACATCACCTCTTTGGAGCCGGCGGGACGGTCCTCCCACGGCATATCGGGCTGATTCGCGCCCGCAATTTTCAGTGTATCCATATAAATTATTTGTCGTTTGGTTTGTCGTCATAGGTAAAGGGAACCAGCCGGGTGATCACAAAAGCCGGAATGGTGGCGAGCATCACCGCGAGGAAGAAGATCCGGTAGCTCATCAGATCGCTCAAAAAGCCCGAAGCCATGCCCGTGAGCATCACCGAGAGGTTCATAATACCCGAAGCGAAAGCGTAGTGCGCCATCTGGTGACGCCCCGGAGCGACCTGCTGCATCATAAACAGCGTGAGGCCCACGAAGCCGAAGCCGTAGCCGAAGTACTCCACGACGATGCCCCCGCCGACGAGCCACATGCTCGAAGGCTGGAACCATGCAAGCAAGGCGTAGACCCCGAACGGCAGGTTGAAGATACAGCACAGCGTGAAAAGAGTGCGCCGCAGACCTCGTCGGGCGATGTAGTAGCCCGCCAAAAGCGAGCCCAGCAGAAACGCCCCCGCGCCGAAAGTCCCGTAGTAAAGGCCGATCTGCTGGTTCGTAAGGCCCAGACCGCCCGAGGCCGTGTCGGCTTTGAGAAACAGCGGAACGATCTTCATCACGAAGCCCTCGCCCAACCGGTACAGGATGATGAAGGCGATATAGTACCAGATATGCCGTTTGGTGAAGAACGCCGCGATAACCTCTTTCAGGCCCGAAAGGCCATCCCGCAGCGAGCGGCCTTCTGAAGCCGAGCCGCCTGAAGGAAGCGCGCGGAGATGATAAAGGCCCAAAGCGACGAGCGTGCCGCACAGGAGCAGCAAAACGACCGTCCACGAACCCACAGAGGCGTCGTAAGAAGACGCGCCGTCGGCCGAGAAACCCTCGTAAAGCCACCCCGCAAGCCACACCAGACCGCCCGTGGCGACAAGTTTCGCAAGGTTGTAGAACGCCCCCTGCCAGCCGATGTATTTCGCCTGGGACGCAGGCGATAGCTCCGACATGTAGACTCCGTCGGCCGCGATGTCGTGCGTCGCCCCGCTGAAGGCAACGACCGCAAAGACAGCAACACTGACCGAGAAGAACAGCGGAAGCTGAAGCGACAGGGCCGCGACGCCGAACAGAACGCCGCTCAACAACTGGCTCCCCACGACCCAGAACTTCTTCGTCCGGTAAAGCTCCAGAAAAGGGCTCCACAGAAACTTGATCGTCCATGGCCACATGATCAGAGAGGTCCAGAACGCGATCTGAGCATCCGAGATCCCCAGGTCCTTGTACAGAACCGCCGAAACCATGTTCAGAACCACAAACGGAAGACCCATCGCAAAGTACAAACTCGGAACCCACCGAAGGGGTGAACGCGAAGAAAGATTCATTTCTGTAGGATCAATGTATTACTCCACAATTATCTCATCGGTGAAAATCCATCCGCCAGGATGTCCGTTATGAAAGGCTTTCAGCCGAATATAACGTCCTTGGGATTCACCCGTCCAGCCAAACGTCCGGTAACAGTCCTGTCTGAAATCGAACGGCACGTCGTTCTCAACGGTCGCAAGCATCGTATACGCCTTATTATCGTTCGAAACAGAAATTTCAACCGCCCGAGGCATCCAAATATCAGCATAGAATCCCTGCATAAAGTCTGCGGCAATATGTTTCACTGAACAGCATTCCCCCAAATCAACCACCAGATCAATGTCTGTATCGAGCCAGCCTTGCCAGCGGCCGTCGCCGTAATTCCAGTCTCCGCGCAGCCCGTCGGTCAGCGAGCCATCGCCCACAGCCGCGTATTTCGGGCTGTAAGGCGTATGGTAAACAACCGGTTTGCCTGTCGAGAGGCACAGAACAGGTTCGATTGATTCGGGACGGTCCCCTACGGCATTCTTCTGATCGAAAGGATGATATCCCCTCTCTTGCATCCACGCCACGGCATCGAGTACGCGGGCATGAAAATCATCGTAATCCTTGCGTTCCGGAAGGCTCCACCCCACTTCGGCAATAGCCATCAAGCGCGGCCATATCATATGCTCGGCATGTTCCCCGGTCGGCACATGCTCGCACCACAAATTACCCTGCACACCAAGGATCATCGGCACTACATCGACGCCGAGCGAATCGGGAGCCGGATCCAGGGAATAAGCCTTTTCAAGCGTGACGAAAGCCGCCGCAGCAGCCGGTTCACGCGTAGGATCATCTTGGCAATAATCAAGGTAACAATAACTATTGGGAGTCATCACGGCCTGATGTCCCGCACGGGCGGCTGCAATACCGCCCTCGGAACCTCGCCACGACATCACCGTAGCGTCCGGAGCCAATCCGCCTTGCAGAATCTCGTCCCAGCCCAGCAAACGGCGTCCCTTACCGTTAAGAAACACCTCAACACGATGCACCAGATAGCTCTGCAATCCGTCAACATCTTCCAGTCCTTCCTGCCTCATCCGAGTCCGACAGCGCGGACATGTCGCCCAACTCGCCTTGTCCGCTTCATCACCTCCAATATGGATATATTCCGAGGGAAAAAGTTCAATGACTTCCGAAAGCACATTCTTCAGAAATTCGAAGGTTTCTTCATTGCCAATACACAAGTCCTTATTGACATAAGGCTTGCCGCTGCAGGCAAGTTGCGGATAGGTTGCCAGCACCTCCTCGCTATGCCCGGGCATCTCAATCTCGGGAATCACGGTGATATGCAGGGCGCGAGCGTATTCAACCACCTCGCGGATCTCCTCCTGCGTATAATAACCGCCTTCGGCCGCAGGATCATCCCGATGACAGTAACGCCGGTCGCCGTAATACCACTCCGTATAACAGGAATAGGGCCTCCAAGCCGCAAAATCCGTCAACTCGGGATATTTCTTGATCTCGATACGCCAGCCAGCACCGTCGGTCAGATGCCAATGAAACCGGTTGAGCTTGTAGCGGGCCAGCAGATCGAGTTGCCGTTTGACAAACTCCTTATCCCGAAAATGACGCGATACGTCAAGCATGAAGCCCCGGTAAGCGAAACGCGGAGCATCTTCGATCGTAACGGCGGGAATACGTTGCCCCGTATGCTCTGCCAACTGCGCCAGCGACTGCAAACCGTAAAACAAACCGGCTGCATCAGGAGCCGTAATCGTCATGCTGTCGCGGACGACATCAAGCCGATAACTCTCGGGGGCACCTTTATCTGCAATCCGCAACCGCAGAGCCGGAATATCGCCTTCGAGGGCTTCGACAAAAGGAACGGGGAAAAACCGGCCTGCAACCGAACGCTCCATCCACGCTGCAAGATCGGCTTTTTCCTGCCCCTCAAGATCAGTGACATAAGTCAACGTCCGAGGCATACGGAATGTCCCTTCACCCCAATTCACATGCTGCGGAACGGGAATGATTCCCGTAGAAAAGGTCTCCGACGGCCGGCTGCATGCCCCGGCAAACAACACTGCGGCAAGAAACAGATATCGTAATTTCATAGTTTATTTTTTAATTAAAAAGCGGACGGCTTGCAGGCCGCCCGCTTCGATACATAGCACTGCATTTTTCCGTACAACGAGGTCCGTTGCTTAAAATAGGGATTCAAAAAACAGGACCATTTCGAAAAAATGTATGTCGCTTACCAATTGGTGTCAATAAAATCCGGATTTCTTCCTTCCCCGTAGGCATCATATCCGTGGCCCGTCTGATCGACAATCCGATTATAGAAAATGCGATTAAGAATCATGTCTCTACGAGGCTCTTCAAGCACTTCGCATTCGTTCATCTTCCAATAGGCCAGCAAGCCGGGCGACTGCGGATCGACAACCACCAAATCCTTGTTGTTGGCGATTTCATTCGACGAGAGCGCCCGCGACCAGACACGTGCCTCGGCCAAATAGCCGTTAAGCGGACGGTTACCCTGATAAACCGAAGCTGCACCCAAACCAAATCCGATATGGCTGCCGCCATCCAACTTATGATAACCTGCAATATCAACCGTCTCTCCCTTGTGCTTTTGCTCGGCAACAAGTTTTCCGTCGATGTAAACACGCAACACAGAGCGCGACCATACGGCAGCCACATGGTACCATTGGTTCAAAGCACAAGGCGAACTGATAGCTGCCGGCTGATAATCGCCTTTGCAGACCTGGAGCACGTCATAGCCGATCTTCACATCGCCGAAACGCATACAAACTTCACCCTCAAAGCCCATAATCGACGATATGTAAGGATCGCTCTCCTTAAATGCATTAACCATAACACGGCATTCAAGCGTCACCTCCTGCATCGCGTCGAGATCCAAACCCTCAAATGAAGGTTTCTCTGGAAAAGTCGGAACAAAGCACTTGTTTCCCGATCCGATATAAACCGCTTTGCTCTCGACCGGTGCCCGGAATACGAGAAAAAGCTTACTCGACGATTCCAGAATCGACATGCCTCCGTCCGTAGAGGCGATTCTGACAGGCAGACAATAGAATGTTCCCGGTTTAAGTTCCTCGTTCACGACAACTTCGACACTTTCCGAAACATTTTTTCCGGCAGCAATCACCACCTCTCTTTTCGCAAACGTAAAGTCTTCGAGTGCAACGGCAGTCCGTCCGTATTTGTCATTATAATCCGCAACCAATTCGGGACACGCCTCAAACGTTACATGCGTATCACGATCGACAATTTGTGCCGCTGAAACCGTAAATTCAGCCTTCTCTCCTTTCTGAGAAATCGTAATGGTCTTTACCTCTTCGCGTTGCGCTTCGGTAATGTAAATCGACGACGTGTATTCAATAGCGTCCTGACATCCGCAAATCAACGATATACATGCGAATAGTCCAATTATATGTTTGAATTTCATGGTTTTAATCATTTATAGGTTTTAATTGGCTTCAATAGCATTGAATTCGCCACAACCCGCCAGATCAGCCCCCGATACACAAGTAACACGGATGAAACGGCATTTAACCGGACGAATAAACTGAACATACTGCCATTTTTCCACGGGAGAAGCCAACTTGACATCACCCTCCGACTGATTTTCCCAATGATCACCGTCCATGCTGGTCTGCACATCGCACACATGAAGACAAGCATAGTCATTGTCCCCAACCAACGGAGTCAATCTGAATCCAGCAAGCGTATAGGACTTATTCATATCAACTTTGATTGTAGCCGTATTACCGGCCCAGTCGGACGCCATATCACCAAGATGGCCATTAAACATATCCGAGGAACAATCCTCTTCTCCAACCCAGCCTTTCCAATCGGCCATATCAACAATAGGCGTACCCTCGACAGAAGTGGCTTCCGGCCAAATATTATTGCCTGCCGATACAACGGTAGGAGTCAGTATAATGTAGATGGCATCTGTGCCGGCAACCGTCTCGTAATCCCCCTGACTCTCCCCGAGCACGAAGCGCAGGGCGATCATGGATTGGCCAGCAGGAAGTTTCACGCCTTCAGCTAACACTATTTCTGTTGCAGCCGACCGGGTTTCACCGGCAGTAAAAGTCAATTCGCCATCCAATGTTACATTTTCGGCGGGCACTTTCGCATAATTGGTCCCGTTGGTTTGATTGTACGCATCGACAAGCGAAAGATCAACCTTTACCTTCATCGTAACATCTTCTCGGGCAGCATATTGCAATCGAGCACTAATTTCCTGTGAAAGGGCTTCAATCAAAGCGCTCTCCTCATTGACAACTGCCTTGATTTCAATCGGAGAACCAGAATTTTCAAACGAGACTTTATTGCGGATTGTCTTTTTCGTGATCTTCAGGAAAAAGTACTCTTTGTCTGTATTTGCAGAATAAGCTTTAGCGGCGGAAAAATCGGCTCGCAGAGCAATCATGTACTCTCCATCCGACAACGATGAAAAATCATCAATTGTCACGCCAACAGGAGTAGTCGTGGCTTGAGTTCCTTTAGCAAAGGTGAACGACCCGGAAAATTTCACGAGCGACGGATCTATCGTCCTATACTCGGTAAAATAGTAGTCATTATAAGCAGCCACCCGATCATTATCCACGACAAGAGGTATTTCAACCGCCGATGCCGCGGCATCAGCTAAAGTCGCCGAAAATTCTTTTTCAAACTTCAGTCCCTCTACCTGGCTGACTCCCGAAGGATAATACAGCGCGTCAAAATCCGCCTGACCGGCTTCGACAATCGATAACAAATTCTTCGTGTAATCGCCGACTGGAGCCGGATTTGCCCATTGGATTGCCTGACGCATATATTTATAAGGCATATCCGAATGGCCATATTCATACTCCATGTGGTAGGCACCAAAACCCGCAGCATCCCTCTTATCGGCATAATTAGCCATGCCAAGCAAAGACCACTCAATGATTCCATCTTCCCCAGCATCATAAGCAATTCCTCCGGTTTTCCAGTAGGACTCAAAATTCTCGGTAAAAATCATCTGATTTATATTCCAGCCTTTCTCTTCCATAAACTGAAATTTCCAATCCAGCTGGCGATCTCCGTTTTGACCGGCTACGGCATAAGCTTGGGCCACTCCGTAATTGCAAAACTCACTGAACCCCTCGTCAAGAGATTCAAGATTTCCATCGATCAGAAACAAACGCCCTGTCCCCGATTTAGGACCGATATACTGGCTCAACTCTTCGCAAAACTTTTTGAACAGTTCCAAATTCCCGCTGAGTGGTCCCACATGGTCTGCAGCAGTCTCGAAATCAATATCAATACCGTCATATTGATATTTATCAATCGAATCCTTACCCCATGCCCTGGCATAATCTTTAAGAGACTCATCGGTGATCTGACCGTCAACCTTGAACTCTTCGGGAACATCTTTTGCTGAAATACAAAAAACAACCTTCGTTCCCAATACCTGCTGCACGAAAGCTTTGTCTTCGATCTGCTCCCGACTCAGACTGTGCCACTGACTCCATATCGAAATAATATCCATCGAGTCGGGGGCACTGCGCAGGCGACTTTGTTCAGAAGGATTGATAGCTGTCCAAGAACCAAACCAGCCGAAAGCGAGTTTGTGATCCGTTTTCTTGTAAGCACGCAAACGGGCATAATAAACATCGTCACGTACGATGGGCGACTGTAATTCCGGACGTTGGATTTGAACCGGCTCAGGAGTGGTCTGCTTCTCACAGGAAATGAACGCAATTCCACAAACGAGCGGCAACAGAAAATGTTTTATACTATTTTTCATAATGAAATTCATTTGTGATTTCTATTCGACTTTTATCGGGCATCCCACCAAAGTCGGGTACCTCCACTGTCGGGTCCTCCCAACAAGCGCGTCGCAGCATTCACGGCTCCGGCGTTGTTCGCATACTCGCTCTTGGGGAAAATCACCCGTCGAATCTGCTTATTTTTGTCAATCGACGGATCGTTGCTATTTTCGTTAATCGGGAAAAGTTTCGGGAAACCCGTGCGACGGAACTCGGCCCATGCCTCCATCCCATTAGGGTAGAGGGCGATCCACTTTTGAGTAATGATTCGCTCCAACTCATTTCCATCTTCGGCCCACTTCACAGAAACGGTTCCTAATGCATTCTTTGAATACTTGGTCGGATTTTCCGACATATCTATGAATCGGGCAGGGGTCTTCATACTCTGCGCATAATCGGCAGCATCAGATGCGGACAATCCGTTCTCGAGAAACGACAGACGAATGCCCTCTTCATAATCGGATTTGGCCCCGCTCTTATCGCCTTTCAGCAGTTTGAATTCCGCTTTCAGGAAAGCCACCTCCGAAGCAAGCAGCCAACGCATCGGAGTCTCACCGAAAATGTTCGGAGCGGACATCTTGGTATAAAATTTCTGTTCGGTCGATCCCAAACCGTTAGCCACACCATGAAAACCACCTCCGGTAATGGTCGCGGGTTGGAACATCTTCTCGCGGCGCGGATCTTCATAACCATTCAGATACGAATCCATCGAAGCTCCCATACGGGCATCGTTGTAGGAGTTCCAGATCATTTCCAACGGATTGGTGACCGTAATCTGGCGATAAGTCTGCAACAAGGCATTCTCATCCGTCGAGGTGATGACCCCGCCCTCAATGGCTTCCTGCGCATATTGAAGGGCCAGGTCCGGCTCGACATAGCGGATACGCATCGCCAGACGCAGTTTGAGCGAACGGGCAAATTTCAGCCATTTGGCAAAATCCCCGCCATAAACGGCATCAACCTTCACCAACGCTTTGCTGTCGGGCGTTGTAGCAAGAAAATCTTCCAAAACGGAAATCGAATTATTGAGCGTCTGGAAAAAATGGTCGTAAAGTACATCTTGAGCATCATAAGGCGAGCGAGCCTCCCCGAAATGAAGCACAGGCAGAGGACCATACATATCGCTGGCCCGGTGAAGAGTCACAACCTTCAGAATATCTCCGACAGCCATCACCTCGCCGGCAACCAATCCCTGATCGTAGGCCGCTTTGAGTTGAAGCCATGCAGGCATCACTTGCGTAAATGCAACCGAAAAGACAGTACTACGCCAATTATTCGTCAAATTATAAACGAGTGGATTGATACCACCCTCCCAATGATTGGCACATGCCATGTAACCGGCATAATGGTCTGCCAACAAGTTCCAACCTGTCTGATAATTATTCACAGGAACCGTCGTTTCACCCGTAGTGGGATACATTGCATCCAGCTCCATGGAGGTGATCAATGTAGTCGGGTCGATTTGCTGTGCGGAATTCGGGTCGGTATTGAAATGCTCGAAATCGCCCGTACAAGATACCATTGTCAACAGCGAAGCCGTAACGAAAGCCAAACCAATTTTGGTTCTATATAAAGTATTTTTCATGATGATTCTATCGTTTTAGAATTGAAGTCTCACGCTGAAACCGATTGTACGGACACTTGGCTGCATGAAAAAGTCGATTCCCTGATAATAAGTGCTTGTCGAAGCGGTCTGTTCGGGATCGAACGGAGCTTTGTTATAAAGCATCCAAAGGTTGCGGCCCACAAGCGACACCGTCGCCTGCATCTTGTTACGGAACCATTTCGAAGGCAGGTCATAACCCAATGAAAGCTCCCGCAGACGCACATTATCCATATCGTAGACATAGCGAGCCAGCATGCCCATACCGTCGCCTGTATTATTAAAGAACTCCTGAGCTCCGGAACCAGGAAGCATCTGATGTTCCGAAAGCTGAATCCCGTTTTCACGAGCATCAACCGAAGCTTCTGAAACCCCGAAGCGGTCCATCAAAGCTTGTGTCACCGACACACCGCGACCGCCGATGCGCGCATCGAACAATGCACCGAGTGAAATACCTTTCCAGGAGAACTGGTTATTCCATCCCAAACGGGCACGCGCATCCGTATTTCCTGCATAAATCCAGGTGTCGGGATCGGTCGTCACCGTATTCGAGTTCGGATCGACATAAATGTTGCCTTTGTCATCGGTTTTAAGACCTGTCACATAGAAATCTCCGATAGAGCCGCCCTTTTTCAACTTAACCCGATAACCTCCGAAATCCATATTCACTTCCGGAAGATTCACTTCAGCTCCCGTTACGGGATCAATCGTTCCTTCGGGAACCAGTTCGCGAATCGTATTGCGGTTCATCGAAAAAGTGAAACTCGTCGACCATGAGAAATTCTTCCACGTGTTCTTATAGCCGGCAACAGCCTCAATACCCCAGTTATTGACTTTACCGGCATTCAAATAGGCCTTCTTGTAACCGGTCGAGGGAGGGGCGTCATAGCAGAACAACTGGTTATAAGTCGCCGTATTATAGTAAGTAAAATCAGCCCAGATCTTGTTGTCGAGAAACTTTGCATTCATACCTACTTCGAAAGATTTGGTACGCTCCGGACGCAAATGCGTAGCAGGAGCGATAGTTTCGGTTGTCACAACGCCTCCCTTGATCGAATAATTCCGTCCCGTAATGTAACGCTGCGGCGGGTTGCCGACCTCGGCGTACGAGGTCCGAATTTTAAGGAACGAAATGCCTGTTTTCGAAAGATCTGCCATCGACGAGATCACGGCAGAAAGGCCTACTGAAGGATAAAAGATATTCAATTCATCCGTAAAAGCCAACTGCGAAGCCCATTCGTTACGAGCCGTCACATCCAGATAAAGCATCCCTTTCCAACCCAGTTGTAACGTGGCATAAACGGCCTGATTCTGATCATGGTAATTCTCTTGACCGGGTAGTGTGTTCAGGTCGCTCGATACGATATTGTTATAAGTGAATTTATTCGGAATACCGGCCAAATGTCCCTCATAACCGACCAGTGAATGTTTGTCATCCGTAAGACTGGCTCCCAAGTTAAATTGCAGGGAAAGCGCTCTGTCGAAAAAACTCTTGTCGATGGACAAAAGGGCATCAGCATAGAGGTTATTATGACTCATTGTATGGTTCAAGTAGTTACCATATTCCGATGCAAAAAGAGTATTCGAAGAGGCATAGATTTTACGCGTATAATTCATCCGCGTGTTGTCCGTACGCACCCGACCGGACAGAGTCAACCAATCGGTAACATTCCATTTGAGCGTAGCATTGAATGTATAACGCTGCATATTATTCTCGAACAGCTCTCGATTGGTAACCCAATAAGGATTTTCCACGCCATTAATGAATTCCAAACCCCAAAATTGTTCGCTGTAACCCAAACCAGCATTATAACGCTCGTAAAGTTGATACTTACGGATATCATCTCCTCGCGGAAACAGATAGACGCCGATCAGCGGGTTGTGATAGATACCCTGCACCAATGCATTCCGCGAATACTGCTTCATATAAGTAGCACCCAAATCGAGCGTCAGCTTTTCAGGCAGAAGCACGGCGGAATTCCGCAAGGAAAAATTATAACGGTTGTAGACATTGTTGGGAATAATGCCCCGCGTGTTTACAGAAGCGGCCGAAAAATAAGTCTGATTACGCTCGGTACCAGCGGTGATGCCAATAGAGTTCGTTTCATCAAACCCGGTCTGGAAAAAATCTTCGGGGTCATAACGATGGGGGGGGGAAACCAACTTCTCACCCCAACTCATTGAAGGTGCGTCTGAACTCGTACCATAGGTATTCTGAAACTCAGGCATTACGAGAGGCGATGAAAAGGTTGTATTGTTGGCATAGTTAACACGCACACGTCCTTCTTGTCCCTTTTTAGTAGTAATAAGGATCACACCGTTGGCTCCCTGTGAACCATAGAGAGCGGCTGCCGTAGCTCCCGTCAATACAGACATCGACTCGATGTCCTCTGGGTTGATGTTGGCGATACCTTCATAATCGCCACCATCGGGCGTTTCATAAATGCCTTCCGTCTGTTTAGAACGCAGGCTCGGAAGCGGAATGCCGTCAACTACATAAAGTGCATTGTTATCCCCGTTGATCGACTTCACGCCACGCATAACCACACGCGTCGAACCTCCGGCTCCCGAAGCGCTGGCATTGATCTGCAAGCCTGCGATCTTTCCGGAAAGCGAATTGACGAAATTGGCATCCTTAACCGTATTGACAATAGAGCCAGAAACCTCCTGAACATTATAGGTCAATGCTTTTTCCTGTTTCTTGATACCGAGCGCCGTCACCACGACAGCATCTACACCAAGCGACTGTTCCTGCAAAACGATATCAATTCGCTCCCGGGTGCCGACAAGCAGTTCAATCGGCTCATATCCCAGATAATTAACCGTTATCATAGTATTTGCATTCACTTCTGGAATACGCAACGTATAAACTCCGTCGACACCTGAACTCGTGCCAACAGTCGTTCCTTTGACAAGTATTGCCGCACCTATCACAGCATCACCTTTATTGTCCGTTACTTTTCCCGACACGACTTTCGGACCATCCGTTTGTTGGCTCCTGACAGTAAGAATAATATTGGAACCTTGAATTTCATAAACCACATCTGTTCCCTTCACCATCTGATCAAGAGCCTCAGCAACAGGACGCTTATTAACATGCACATTGACCAAACGCCCCGTGTCCATATTTTTATCATAAATAAACAAATATTTGGTCTGATTTTCGATTTCGTCCATTACCTGCACCATCTTCACCTGTTGCAAATCAATGGTTACGAGCGCTGTCTGTGCCTGAGCAGCCGAGGTCGTAAGACAAAAGAAAGTTACGAACAGCGAGATTATCAGACGTTTTGATTGCCTGATAGTTTTTTTCTTCATATCTTTGTAAATTAAAGAGGGATAATGAGCCGGAAATATCCGGAATTAATTCAAATAACGACGTTACCCTCCAGTGCCCGAAACTGTGACAGCAGTTCGGGCATCTTTTTATAAAAAGATAACGCGCAAAATAGGATGCGGAATTACATCATAGGCAGGTGGGTTTAAGGTTCATAAAAGGTTAGCTAATAAATGGTTATTTCGTTGGTTTCGTGGTTGTACATGTAATTGAATTTGCAATTGCGCTGCAATATGCCGAGAGCATGCTCGATACCGTCGGAAATGCGAAGTTTACCCATTGCCTCCAATGTTGGTATTGGAGCAACATTGAGGTTGATACGCACGCCGTAACAATGCTCCATACGATGTATCACCTCTTTGAAATCAAGCCCACTGATAGAGATCAGCCCTTTGACCCATAGATATTCGTTAGGGTCATCTGCTCTATGAAGGGTCAATTTTCCATTTTCGAATACGGCCTTTTCATCAGGTTTGAGCACAACTTGCTGTCGAGAATCCTCCAATGATGTTAGGCGAACACTGCCACGCAGCAAAGTGGTCGAAAAACCAGAGTGCTGCACATCGGCATTCACGTTGAAGCGAGTTCCGAGCACTTCAACCCGGCACGCAAAAGTTTCTACGACAAACGGCTTGCTGGCATCGTGGCTGACATCGAAAAATGCTTCACCGGCCAACCGAACCCGGCGAGTATCCCCGGCAAAAAGAGACGGATATTCAAGTTCTGCACCCGAATTGAGCCACACTTCAGTGCCATCCTGCAATTTCAGATTGACACGTTGCCCTTCAGGGGCAGAGATACGAGTTGTAAGCGCTTCCCAGGAATGCTCGTGATAGGAAACATATCCCCAACCGATCCCCACTGCCAAAGCAAGCATTGCGGCAATTTGAGCTGCATATCCGATTATTCGCCGCAAGCCAATCGACTGACGGAAAGCAACCTGTTTCTGCGGAGCAAACAACAACAAGGCATTATACATTTGTCGTTCTCGATCAAATGTTCGGCGGTGTTCTTCGTCGGCATCAAGCCAATCCATCAAGCATTGCTGCTCATCAGGAGTAGTTTCTCCTCGAAAAAAACGATATAAGGTTTCTTTTTCCATCTTACATGCAGCCTTTTCAGGCGCTTACATAAATAAAACACTTCTGCGAGACTGTTTCCCGCAAAAAATATAATTTTTTTTTTTGTAAAAAACGAAAAATCAACGAATGAAACGACTTAGAACCAAGGATACAAGTATCACAGGCAGATAATCCTTCAATCTTCTACGCAATTTATCCAATGCACGGGCAAGTTCAGTTTCAACTCGTCGTTCAGAAATGGCATACTCGACAGCAATATCCCGATAAGACTTACCCTTAAGGCGTTGATCTATAAAAATATAACGGGTCAATTCCGGTAGTTCTTCCAAACTTTGCCGAACGAGAGCCTCAACCTCTCCAGCAAAAAGATGGACGGGATCACAAAGCTCCAACGACCGGATATTCTCCTGCACAATACGACTTTGAGATTCTCTGATCTCGTTATGACTCCGCAATCGAACTTGTAACGCACGCAGATGATTGAGACATTTATGTCGAATAGTCGCAAGAATATAAGCCGCAGGATTTTCGTCTTTCGATCCAACTCGATCTCTGTGTTCCCACCAATAGACGAATGAATCGGTTACAATATCTTCCGCTACACTGCGATCTTGTATATAACTTATGGCAAACCTTTCGAAACGAACTTTATAGCAATTATAAAGTTCCTCGAAAGAAACATCAGCTTTTCGCATCATATGTTACCCTATTTACTCAGATTCACGCCCAAACTTTATAAAACAAAGATAACATTTTCTGTCTTATTATAAAATATTATCTGCTTTGCACCATTTTTACCAACATATTAAATAGATGCGTTGTTTGAATTAAAAGCAAATTTACACGTATTTTATGGTACACTGACGCAATCATTTCTGTTTGTTAATCGAGGTACAACATCCACTGTCCATATTTGTCGAACAGCTCTAACATCTTCTGCCCAAAGAGTACTTCCGCTTTATCCTTATCCACTTTCTCCTTGTTATAATACAACGCTCCACTGGACGAGGGGCCCGACCTTATATTCGCAACCATTCCTTAGCCTGTTTTGCGGGGTTGAGAATTTCGATGCTTAGGACTTTCAATTCGCGTGTCTGTTGTTCCAACATGGCAATCTGATGCGGGATCGCAATGTTGGAAAAGTGCGCATTGACAACCTTTACAATCTGGTTATAGTTATTGGCCAGTTTCTGAAATTGAAAATAAAACTCGTTGTGTCGAGCGATGAACTGCACTTTCGAAGGGGCGCGTCTGACGATGATGAACTCCTCGGCGAAGATACATTTTACGATAAATCGGCTTCCATAGCCGGATCAGTTCCGGGGTGTAATATTACTGTCCCGTCCTGAAAAAGGTTTACAGTGATTGATAATTAAAGATAAACATTTTGGTTCAAAAAATATTGTCCTGATATAAGTTTACATATGCCTTCCGAACAACCGTCTTTCGGCCCCAATGATGTTTGAGTTTCCCGGTTCTAAGTTCCGCTTCCAAGGGCGTAAGCCAATCGCAGCTGGCATGAGGTCTGAGTGAATTGTAAAGGATAACGATCTGGTCGATGCGTTCTTTTGCTGCCTGAAAACTTTCAAAACATTCCTCGTCGATCCATTCGCTCTTCAGAATACCGTTCACCCGTTCGGCAAC